>ERZ838577.4847-NODE-4847-length-10740-cov-7.537389_pt1 | contig 10740 bp, 9 predicted proteins | sample MGYA00519682_ERZ838577 | MGnify/ENA primary metagenome ERZ838577 (study PRJEB31850, sample SAMEA3708838) | human gut metagenome | biome: human gut; feature: human-associated habitat; material: faeces | place: China | collected 2014 ...
ACGAAAACGCTACGGTACACACATTCGCTAAAATTGAAGAGGGAATGCCCGGAGCTATTTCTTTCCTGTCGAACCCTAAATATACACCTTATATCTACGAAACACAATCAAGCATTGTTCTGGTTAACAAGGATTTTACTCCTGAACATGAAATCAAAGCCACTCTTATCAAAGTGGAAAATGCATACGAAAGCCTGGCGAAACTGCTCAATCTCTACGAAACGAGCAAACCTAAAAAACAAGGTATCGATTCACTAGCATTTGTCGCCCCCAGTGCCAAGATTGGTGAGAATGTATATATTGGTGCTTTTGCCTATATCGGTGAAAATACCGTAATTGGAGATAACACCCAGATTTATCCGCATACTTTTGTTGGAGACGGCGTGAAAATAGGTGATAATTGTCTGCTTTACTCAAATGTCAACATCTACCACGACTGCCGTATAGGTAATGAATGTATCCTGCATTCAGGTGCTGTGATCGGGGCGGACGGATTTGGCTTTGCTCCTACTCCGAACGGATACGATAAGATTCCTCAAATCGGAATCGTGATTCTGGAAGATAAAGTGGATATAGGCGCCAATACCTGTGTAGACCGTGCTACAATGGGAGCTACAATAGTACATAGTGGTGCTAAAATAGATAATCTGGTGCAGATAGCACATAATGATGAAATAGGTTCACATACGGTAATGGCTGCGCAAGTCGGTATTGCCGGCTCTACAAAAATCGGTGAATGGTGTATGTTCGGCGGTCAGGTCGGTATTGCCGGACACATCAAAATAGGGGATAAAGTAGGATTGGGTGCACAATCCGGTGTTCCCGGAGACATCAAATCCGGAAGCCAGCTGATCGGAACTCCACCTATGGACCCCAAACAATATTTCAAAGCGTCCATCGTAAGAAAAAGCCTGCCGGATATGCAGAAGGAGCTACGTGACCTGCGCAAAGAAATCGAAGAATTAAAACAACTATTAAATAAGTAACCAATGCTGAAACAAAAAACGCTGAAAGATAGCTTTTCACTGAGCGGGAAAGGTCTTCACACTGGACTTGATCTCACTGTAACATTCAATCCGGCTCCGGACAATCACGGATATAAAATCCAACGTATTGACGTAGAAGGACAACCAATAATCGATGCAGTAGCCGACAATGTGGTGGAAACCACACGTGGTACTGTTTTGTCGAAGAATGGAGTTAAAGTAAGCACCGTGGAACATGGTATGGCAGCCCTTTACGCATTGGGCATTGATAACTGTCTTATCCAGGTAAACGGCCCGGAATTTCCGATATTGGATGGTAGTGCACAATATTATGTACAAGAAATAGAACGTGTAGGAACAGTAGAACAGAATGCTGTCAAAGACTTTTATATTATCAAATCTAAAATAGAGTTCCGGGATGAAACGACCGGTTCATCCATCATCGTATTGCCGGATGAGAATTTTAGCCTGAATGTATTGGTTTCCTACGATTCAACCATCATTCCGAATCAGTTTGCAACACTCGAAGATATGCATAAATTCAAAGACGAAGTGGCTGCCAGCCGTACTTTCGTCTTTGTTCGCGAAATAGAACCGTTACTTTCCGCCGGCCTGATTAAAGGTGGCGACTTGGATAACGCTATCGTAATCTACGAACGTAAGATGTCGCAAGAAAGTTTCGATAAGTTGGCAGATGTGATGGGAGTACCCCACATGGACGCCAATCAGTTAGGCTATATTAATCACAAGCCATTGGTTTGGCCGAACGAATGTGCCCGTCACAAATTACTTGATGTTATCGGTGACCTTGCTTTAATCGGTAAACCGATCAAAGGACGTATCATCGCTACCCGTCCCGGGCATACTATCAACAACAAATTTGCCCGTCAGATGCGGAAAGAAATCCGTCTGCACGAAATCCAGGCACCGGGCTATGACTGCAATCGGGAACCGGTAATGGATGTAAACCGTATCCGTGAGCTACTGCCTCACCGTTATCCGTTCCAATTGGTGGACAAAGTAATTGAAATTGGTGCCAACTATATTGTAGGCGTCAAGAATATCACTGCTAATGAACCTTTCTTCCAAGGTCATTTCCCACAAGAACCCGTTATGCCGGGTGTACTTCAGGTAGAGGCTATGGCACAGGTCGGAGGTTTGCTTGTTCTCAACTCTGTTGATGAACCGGAACGTTATTCTACTTATTTCATGAAGATAGACGGTGTGAAATTCCGCCAGAAAGTAGTGCCGGGAGATACACTGATTTTCCGTGTGGAATTGTTAGCCCCCATCCGTCGTGGAATCTCTACCATGAAAGGTTATGCATTTGTTGGAGAGAAAGTGGTTTGCGAAGCTGAATTCATGGCACAAATAGTAAAAAACAAGTAATTAACAATTGGAAATTCAAATGATAAGTCCTTTAGCGTATATCCATCCCGAAGCTAAAATAGGGGAAAATGTAGAAATTGCGCCTTTTGTATTCATAGATAAAAACGTGGTTATCGGCGACAATAATAAAATTATGGCTAATGCCAATATTTTATATGGCTCGCGTATCGGTAACGGAAACACTATATTTCCGGGAGCCGTCATTGGGGCCATCCCGCAAGACCTTAAATTTCGCGGAGAAGAATCAACCGCTGAAATCGGAGACAACAACCTGATTCGCGAAAACGTAACAATCAACCGTGGTACGGCAGCTAAAGGGCGCACGATTGTGGGAAGCAACAACTTACTGATGGAGGGTGTGCACGTAGCGCACGATGCATTAGTGGGAAACGGATGTATCATAGGCAATTCTACCAAAATGGCAGGCGAAATCGTGATTGACGACAATGCAATCGTCAGTGCTAACGTATTGATGCACCAATTCTGTCATGTAGGTAGTCATGTAATGATTCAAGGCGGATGCCGTTTCAGCAAAGATATCCCTCCTTACATCATCGCAGGACGCGAACCGATCGCCTTCAGTGGTATCAACATCATCGGTCTGCGCCGTCGCGGTTTTGCCAATGAAGTGATCGAAAGCATTCACAATGCCTATCGTATCATCTATCAAAGTGGTTTGAATACGACAGAAGCATTAAAGAAAATTGAAGATGAATTTGAAAAGAGTCCGGAGATTGACTATATTATCAACTTCATCCGTAACTCAGAGCGTGGCATTATTAAATAAACAGTTCAAAATAGTCATATTATGATATACAGATTTACTATTATATCTGATGAAGTTGACGATTTTGTCAGAGAAATACAAATTGACCCGGAAGCTACTTTCTTTGACTTCCATGAGGCAATACTGAAATCAGCAGGGTATACAAACGACCAGATGACTTCTTTCTTTATTTGCGATGATGATTGGGAAAAAGAAAAAGAAGTCACTTTGGAAGAAATGGATGATAATCCCGAAATGGATAGCTGGGTGATGAAAGAAACTACAATCAGCGAATTAGTAGAAGATGAGAAGCAGAAATTACTCTACGTATTCGATTACATGACAGAACGTTGTTTCTTCATCGAACTATCTGAGATTATCACCGGAAAGAATATGACAGGTGCCAAATGTACCAAGAAATCCGGAGAAGCTCCCAAACAGACTGTAGATTTTGAAGAAATGGCTGCTAGCGGCGGTTCGCTTGATTTAGATGAAAATTTCTATGGCGACCAAGACTTCGATATGGAAGACTTCGACCAAGAAGGATTCGATATCGGTGGCGATGCAGGTAGCCCTTATGATGAAGATAAATATTAATTTAACGATTAGTGATTTAATGATAAGTGTGGTAAAGATTCGTTTTATCCACAGATCATTAAATCACTAATCTGTTACCATTAACCACTTATCCCCCTTGCCTACTCTCATTGTTCTTATAGGTCCTACCGGTGTAGGAAAAACAGAATTAAGCCTACGGATAGCAGAGTCTTTTCAAACAAGCATTGTATCTGCTGATTCAAGACAACTTTATGCCGAATTAAAGATAGGTACGGCAGCTCCTACTCCCGACCAACTCAAACGTGTACCTCATTATTTGGTCGGTACGCTCCATTTGACAGATTATTACAGTGCCGCTCAATATGAAACGGAAGCGTTGGAAATCCTCGATAAGTTATTTACGCAACACGAGGTCGTGGTTCTTACCGGTGGCTCAATGATGTATGTAGACGCTATCTGTAAAGGTATCGACGATATTCCTACCGTTGATGCGGAAACCCGCCAACTCATGCTACAGAAATATGAGGAGGAAGGACTTGAACAACTCTGTGCAGAACTTCGCCTGCTGGATCCGGAATATTATCGGATAGTCGATCTGAAGAATCCCAAACGGGTAATTCATGCATTGGAAATTTGTTATATGACCGGACGCACTTATACTTCGTTCCGCACCCAACAAAAGAAAGAACGTCCGTTCCGCATTATTAAAATAGGGTTAACCCGTGACCGGGAAGAGTTGTATGACCGTATTAACCGTCGGGTAGATATGATGATGGAAGAAGGATTACTGGAAGAAGTACGCTCGGTACTTCCCTATCGCCACCTCAATTCGCTCAACACAGTAGGTTATAAAGAGCTGTTCAAGTATCTGGATGGAGAATGGGAACTCCCCTTTGCCATAGATAAAATCAAGCAAAACTCCCGCATTTATTCACGTAAACAGATGACTTGGTTCAAACGGGATGAAGAAATACAATGGTTCCATCCGGAACAAGAAACGGAGATACTGGCGTACCTCCATCAACAAATAGGGTGACATTGCAAGCAGTTTCTTCTCGAGTCCACAGTGACAATATTTAAAGTCCTTTTCACAAAGAGATTGAAACTTCCCAATAATCCTTATCAAATCTGCATAAAAATCCATCAGGTTTTGTCGAATCTAAGTTTATTGTTACTTTTGCAATTACGAATAAAAACCAAAACCGAATTAAAAAAGCAGATGAAAAAGATCAGCATCACTCTATTACTCTGCCTTCTCTGTCTGACAGGAATGGCACAAGGACAAAAAGCACTCGATTTAAAAGATATCACCTCGGGACGTTTCCGCCCGGAAAATATTCAAGGCGTAATTCCGATGCCTGATGGAGAACATTACACACAAATGAATGATGACGGCACTCAAATCATCAAATATTCTTTCAAGACAGGTGAAAAAGTAGAGGTGATCTTCGATGTAAAGACTGCCCGCGAATGTGATTTCAAGCACTTCGACAGCTATCAGTTCTCACCCGACGGAAAAAAACTACTGATTGCCACCAAGACGACCCCGATTTATCGGCACTCATATACAGCTGTACATTACATCTACCCTTTGAAACGAAATGATAAGGGCGTTACGACAAACAACATTATTGAGCGGCTGTCTGACGGCGGACCTCAACAGGTCCCCGTCTTTTCTCCGGACGGAACAATGATAGCTTTTGTCCGCGATAACAATATCTTTCTTGTGAAACTGCTTTATGGCAATAGTGAAAGCCAGGTTACCGAAGACGGTAAACAGAACTCTATTATCAACGGCATCCCGGACTGGGTGTATGAAGAAGAGTTCAGTTTTAACCGTGCGTTGGAATTCAGTGCCGATAATACGCAAATCGCTTACATCCGTTTTGACGAATCGGCAGTACCGTCCTATTCTTTTCCGGTATTTGCCGGACAAGCACCCCACATTAATGCTTTGAAGGACTATCCGGGTGAATATACCTACAAGTATCCGAAAGCCGGATATCCGAATTCCAAAGTCGAGGTACGCACTTATGATATCAAATCGCACGTCACCCGCACAATGAAACTTCCGTTGGATCCGGATGGATACATTCCCCGCATCCGCTTTACCAAAGACGCCAACAAGCTGGCCATCATGACACTGAACCGTCATCAAGACCGCTTCGATCTTTATTTTGCCGACCCACGTTCAACACTTTGCAAACTGGTGCTACGTGATGAATCACCCTATTATATAAAGGAGAACATCTTCGATAATATCGAATTCTATCCTGAATATTTCAGTTTGCTCAGCGAGCGTGACGGTTATAGCCACCTCTATTGGTACAGTATGGGGGGTAATCTGATCAAAAAGGTTACAAACGGCAAATACGAAGTAAAAGACTTCTTGGGATATGACGAAGAGGACGGATCTTTCTATTACACCAGCAATGAAGAAAGTCCTTTGCGTAAAGCAGTCTACAAGATAGATAAGAAAGGTAAAAAGACCAAGCTGTCTCAAAAAAGCGGAACCAATACCCCGCTCTTCAGCAAATCAATGAAGTACTACATGAATAAGTTTACGAGTCTTGATACTCCCATGTTGGTTACGTTGAACGACAATTCGGGTAAGACTCTCAAAACATTGGTTACGAATGACAAGTTGAAACAGACCCTGTCCGGATATGCTGTGCCGCAGAAAGAATTCTTTACTTTCCAGACTACGGATGGTGTAACCTTGAACGGATGGATGATGAAACCTGTTAATTTCTCCGCATCGAAGAAATATCCGGTGTTGATGTATCAATATAGCGGACCGGGCTCGCAACAAGTATTGGATACATGGGGAATCAGTTGGGAAACCTATATGGCGAGTCTCGGCTACATCGTAGTATGCGTGGATGGTCGGGGAACAGGAGGACGCGGAGAAGCCTTCGAGAAATGTACCTATCTGAAAATCGGAGTAAAAGAAGCCAGAGACCAAGTGGAGACCGCTCTCTATCTCGGTAAACAAGCATACGTGGATAAAGACCGGATCGGTATTTGGGGATGGAGCTACGGCGGATACATGACTCTAATGAGCATGAGCGAAGGTACTCCCGTTTTCAAGGCAGGCGTAGCCGTTGCCGCACCGACCGACTGGCGTTTTTATGACACTATTTATACCGAACGTTTCATGCGTACTCCCAAAGAGAATGCAGAAGGATACAAGGCCTCATCCGCTTTTACCCGTGCCGACAAACTGCATGGCAACTTGTTGCTCGTACACGGTATGGCAGATGACAACGTTCATTTCCAGAATTGTGCAGAGTATGCCGAGCAGCTGGTACAACTCGGAAAACAGTTTGATATGCAGATTTATACCAATCGCAATCACGGAATATACGGTGGAAATACCCGTCAGCACTTATACACCCGGTTGACTAACTTCTTCTTGAACAATTTGTAATGGCTGACAGAGTACGTAAGCCTGAATGGCTGAAAATTAATATCGGTGCCAACGAACGGTACACTGAAACCAAACGAATAGTTGACTCCCACTGCCTGCACACAATCTGCAGCAGTGGGCGTTGCCCTAATATGGGAGAATGCTGGGGGAAAGGAACGGCTACTTTCATGATCGGCGGTGACATCTGCACCCGCAGTTGTAAGTTTTGCAACACACAGACCGGTCGGCCACATCCGCTGGATAGTAACGAGCCTACTCATGTGGCAGAGTCTATCGCACTCATGAAACTCGACCATGCTGTCATCACTTCCGTAGACCGTGACGACCTCCCGGACTTGGGGGCCGAACATTGGGCACGTACCATCCGCGAGATAAAGCGCCTGAATCCTCAGACTACCATCGAAGTGCTGATACCCGATTTTCAAGGAAAAACGGAACTGGTAGATCTCGTGATAGAGGCCCATCCCGACATTATTTCACACAATATGGAAACCGTACGCCGCATTAGTCCGCTAGTGCGCAGTGCAGCCAACTACGACACAAGTCTGCAAGTAATCGGCCGCATCTCTTCCAAAGGAGTGAAATCAAAAAGCGGCATTATGGTCGGTTTAGGAGAAACTCCAGAAGAAGTGGAAACATTGATGGATGACTTATTGACTGTCGGTTGCCAGATTCTTACTATCGGACAATACCTGCAACCCAGCCACCGTCATTATCCCGTTGCAGAATACGTAACTCCCCTCCAATTTGCGAAATACAAAACAATCGGTTTAGAAAAAGGATTTAACATTGTAGAGAGCGCTCCCCTTGTCCGTTCATCCTACCATGCAGAGAAACACATCCGTTAGCAAACAAAACACAGGCACTATTTGTTTTATAAGCAGAACCGACAAATAAACATTAAGTAGAGATGGAGCATAAAGGAATACTTTCTTCCGCATTTAACATGTCACTGGGTTTTGTCCCCGTTATTATTTCCATTTTATTGTGTGAACTTATAACGCAAGACACGGCTATTTACATCGGTACAGGTATAGGTATCGTAGGTATATATCTTTCTCACCGACAAAAGGGGGTACTACTCCCTAACTTTATCCTATACATAGCAACCGGAGTATTGTCATTATTATCCTTAGCCGCACTCATTCCGGGAGATTATGTTCCGCCGGGTGCTCTACCGCTTACCTTGGAAGTAGGTATTCTCATTCCCATGTTAAGCCTTTATATGCATAAGAGAAGGTTTATCAACTATTTCTTAAGGCAGATAGGCGCTTGCAAAAAACGTTTATATGCCCAAGGAGCCGAAGCCGCTGTCGTATCGGCACGTATTGTCTTGATTTTCGGTATACTTCATTTTATCATTATCAGTATTACCGTTATTCTCCAGTCTCCGTTGAGCAAGACCAGCTTGTTTGTACTTTATAAGATACTGCCTCCTACAGTCTTTATAATGAGTATCTTGTTCAACCAGATCGCCATCCGTTTCTTTAATCACCTGATGGCTCACACAGAGTACGTGCCTATTGTCAATACCAAAGGAGACGTGATTGGAAAGACTCCCGCGATAGAAGCCATCAATTATAAGAACACCTATATCAACCCGGTGATACGCATAGCTGTCTCCACACACGGAATGCTCTTTCTTTGTGACAGACCGTCCACAGCCATTCTGGATAAGAACAAAGTGGATATTCCAATGGAATGTTATCTTCGCTATGGAGAATCCTTGACAGAAGGTGTCAACCGTCTGATCAGTAATGCAATTCCCCAAGCAAAAGATATCAAGCCGGAATTCAATATCGTCTATCACTTTGAAAATGAAGTGACAAACCGTCTCATTTATCTATTTATCATCGATTTGGAGGACGATTCCGTTCTGTGTACTCCCCGCTTCAAGAACAGCAAGTTATGGAATTTCAAACAGATCGAAGAGAATCTAGGGAAAGGCTTCTTCAGTTGTTGTTTCGAAGATGAATACGAACACCTGAAAAACGTTATTTATATAAGAGAAAAATACAAGGAATCTTAGACAGATCGGGCACATGCCCCTTCCAGTCTTTCACCGTACGTGTCTGGATATACTCTCCTTCGCAAGTAATATTGGCGGCAATGCACAACTTCGTTTGCGGACGGCAGTTTTGTAGAATGTCTTCCACCATTTTGTGATTCCGATAAGGCGTCTCGATAAACAGTTGTGTCTGATTCTCAGCATACACGCGCTGCTCCAATGCCTTCAGTTTCTTGCCACGTTCTCCCGGTTCAATCGGCAGATAACCATGAAATGCGAAACTCTGACCGTTAAAGCCCGAACCCATCACCGAAAGAATAATGGAAGAAGGTCCGACCAGAGGCACCACCTTCAACTTTTTACGCTGTGCAATAGCCACCACATCCGCTCCCGGATCAGCAACAGCCGGACACCCCGCCTCTGAGATAACTCCCATAGAAGCACCACCTATCAGAGGTTTCAAGTAACCGGAAATATCCTCGGGCGAAGTATGTTTATTCAACGGATAAAACGTCAACGCATCAATATCAATCTCCTTATCTACCTTTTTCAGAAAACGACGGGCCGAACGGATATCTTCGACTATAAAATACCGGATACCGGAAATGATTTCCTTATTATAAGAAGGCAATACTTTCTCAATAGGCGTATCACCTAAGGTCACGGGCAACAAATAAAGGGCAGTTTCCACTTTTAAATGAAGAATTAAGAATTAATCTATCTCAAGAAGCCAGATAGTCGGATTCACTCAGCATTGTATGATAGTCGGTAAACTCTAAAAGATCTTTCAGCTTCATATCTTTATGCTTTTTCATATACGAAGCAACAATCCTCGCACCGACCCATGTTCCTATCAATGCCGGAGCCTGGCAACCCAACATCTCAACAGCCGGAGCCGGTTTCATATAATAACGGAATACCATCGGATCACGGGCATGAAGATGATCGTTGGAACAGATATAATCCCAGATAGCCTTTTCATTCTCCCTGCACCAGTCGTTTTCCTCTTTCGAATACCCCATCGCCTCGCCTATATTATCATAATCCAGCAAGTTCTGCACAACATAATTAATCTTTCCGGAGTGTATCATCAAGTCAATAAGGCACGTTCCCTCATGATAATCCATATCATAACGGCTCAGAAGATAAAACGAAAAACAATCCGGCACAATACGTTCCGGGCGCATGGAGCGACACTGGTAATCGTAATAGAAACGCTTATACAAAGGATAATCTTCTCCCATGTACTTATCCAGACTGATACCCAACAGAGAATCTACCAGAACGATAGACTCGTTGAACGCCGAGATTTGCGAGTAGACAAGCGGAACCTCCGTATTGGGAACCTCCTTCTTCAACTTCCGGAACCCCTTAGTAAGCCCCTCCTCTACTGCATCCAAATTGGGAAACTGAGTTTCCACATCATTCATCAGACGAACCAGCGTCGTATCTGAATAGAATTTTTGCAGGCGTTGCGAAATCGTATCATCTTTCACCGTGCCGATAGCCAGCACATCCTCAATCAGTATCTTTGTCGGCATACGGTAATCCATCGTCAACTTCTGCATAGCAGAAAAGCTGTTGGAGCGAACATATTCGCTCA
>ERZ838577.4861-NODE-4861-length-10712-cov-11.991930_pt1 | contig 10712 bp, 10 predicted proteins | sample MGYA00519682_ERZ838577 | MGnify/ENA primary metagenome ERZ838577 (study PRJEB31850, sample SAMEA3708838) | human gut metagenome | biome: human gut; feature: human-associated habitat; material: faeces | place: China | collected 2014 ...
GCTGCTTCAGACTGCCTGCCGGGGCTGACGACTGACCGGATTCCCGGGATTTCATCATATACAAAAGAAAAGGCGCTGAACATCAGCGCCTTTTCGTGCCCAGGACAGGGGTCAATTTGTGCAAACAGATACAAATGGCTGAATTTTATATTATTTCATAACTATTTATATTATAGTATTTTAATATTCATATGAATGAATATTGATCTTTCCTGTTTTAGGCGTTTTTTATAAATGCGGACACGGTGCGGACACGGAAATGTTGCTGTATTCAAATATAAATCATATATTTGCAAAGTATCAAATGGCGAGTCTATGGCAAAAGTCACGTATGTATTGGCCCAGGGGGCGAACAGTGCCGGGGAGTCTCAGATCAATTTCCGGGTCTATATTTCGCGGGAACTGCGTTTGCGTGTACCGTCGGGCATCTGGATCGACCGCAAACGCTGGGGCAAGAAGAACGACATCAACATTCCGAATATCCCGGGCGAGGAGCGGAACGCTCTGCTGTCCAAGCGGGCGAAACTGAAAGAGCTGGTCGACGTGATCGAGCATACGATTGAGGCAACCGATGATAAATCGACCGTTACGCGGGAGTGGCTTGAAAAGTTGATTCGTCGGACGTTGCGCCCGAAGGCAACCAATCCCGTTGAGGAGAAGAAATGCGATTTCTTTTCATTGACGGAGGAGTACCTTGCGGCTCACAAACTATCCGAATCTCGGGTCAAACATTTTAAGGTGCTGGTGCGGACGCTGAAGCGCTATGAACTATATCGCAGACTGTCGAGCCGCCGTTTTGTCTTGGACGTACATACCGTTACGCCGATGACGCTCGATGATTTTGGAGCGTTCCTGATGAAAGAGCCAGAGATCTTCGACGAGCATCCGGAGCTGTACGACGAGGTCCCGTATGCGCGGCCGAAAGAGAGGAAGAATTTGCCGTTGAAGCGCGCTCCGTACCTTAATGCTGCGGGCGAGCTGGTGATTCCGGGACGACCGAAGGAGCGCGGTATGAACTACGTTTCGGATATGTTGATTCGACTGCGGTCTTTCTATGTCTGGTTGAATGACAGCGGATTCACCACCAATGATCCGTTCAAGCAGTATAAGATTGCGGAGATCGTTTACGGCACCCCGGTCTATATTACGACTGAGGAGCGGAAACAGTTGGCCGAGGCGGACATGGGGGATGACAAGCAGCTGGAGACGCAGCGCGATATCTTTGTCTTTCAATGCATGATCGGCTGCCGGGTGAGTGACCTTTACAAAATGACCTATGCCAATATCATCGGGGGCTGCATCGAATATGTTCCCCGCAAAACTCGTGACGATCGGGTGGTGACGGTCTCGGTGCCGTTGATCGATGCGGCGAAGGAGTTGATCCGTAAATACTTGGATGAAACCCGCGGAACGTTGTTCCCGTTTATCTCGGAGCAGAAATACAATGTTTATATCAAGGCGGCGTTTCGCAAAGCGGGCCTTACGCGCAAGGTGACGACGATCGACCAACGGACGCGGCAGAATATCCAGGTTCCGATCTGCGACCTCGCCTCGTCGCACATGGCACGCCGGACATTCATCGGGAATGTCTATAAAAGTGTGAAGGATCCGGCGATCGTGGGGGCGATGTCGGGGCATAAGGACGGCAGTAGAGCCTTTGCCCGTTATCGCGATATTGATATGGATATCAAACGCGAGGCTGTGAGTGTGCTAGAATGAGATTTGTTTTGTCGAAAAAATAATATAAATTTGCGACAGATAATAGGCTAATATCAGGATGCAAACAATAGAGGATAAGATACTTGTCAGAATTAAAAAATGCGGACGCGGTAAGCTTTATTCTGCATCAGATTTCGCTGCGTGCGGATCGGGTGCGGCAATCGCGAAGTCATTGGAACGGCTTACTCGAAAGGGCCACCTGGTTCGTGTTGCAAGGGGCCTTTATTGCTATCCAAAAATTGACAGGAAGTTTGGCCTGGGCATACAATATCCGACAGTCAATGAAATAGCTGAAAAGATAGCCCGACAAAGCGAAGCCCGAGTTGTTCCGACGGGTATGCACGCGCTGAACATGTTGGGGTTGTCTACGCAAGTTCCGATGAACTATATTTTCTATACGGACGGCAACTCCCGTACAGTCAACCTGTTCAATGGCCGTAAGTTGCGATTTAAGCGTGTGGCGCTGAGAAATCTGGCTTATCAGAATAAAACGTTGATGCTTGCCGTGTTCGCCTTGAAGGAGATCGGACGACCGCAGGTCACGGAGGAGCATATCGCCCAACTGAAGACGATATTCGCCCGGATTCCGAAGTCGCACATTCTGCCCGATCTGCGGCTGGTGCCAGCTTGGATTCATAAAATCATTATGTCGTTTTATGGAGAGTAATTTTTGGACGCTTCCCGAGGGCCAGAAAAGGATGCTCGTCGCGCAGACGAGCGAACGAGTCGGGCTTCCGCCGCAGGCTGTCGAGAAGGACTGGTGGGTGACGATGACGTTGAAGGCCTTGTTTGAATCGTCGTGCCGGGATTTCATCACCTTCAAGGGTGGGACGTCGCTGAGCAAGGGTTGGCATGTCATAGAACGCTTCTCGGAGGACATTGATCTTGCGATTGACAAGTCTTTTTGGGGAATTGCCGGGGACAACAAGTCGCAGCGGGATCGGATCCGGAAACTTTCGCGGGCCTATATCGGGCAGGACCTCGTTGCAGAAATGCGGACATTGCTGGCGGGATACGGAGCTTTGGATTTTGAGTTGCGCGTTATCCCGACGCAGGATTCTGATGCAGACCCGACATTGGTTCTTTTGCCTTATCGGAGTATTTATGCGGATATCGATTATGTGGAGTCGCAAATCCGAATCGAATTCAGTTGTCGATCAATGCAAGAACCTCGTGCGCGGATTGATATTCGTCCGCTGATTGCCGAGGCATATCCCGACTTGTTCGGGAAACTGGAGTTCCCGATTTATGCGGTCGTACCGACGCGAACGTTTTTGGAGAAGGTATTTTTGCTGCATGAGGAGTTCCAAAAAGAGAATCCTCGCGTCGAGCGGATGACGCGCCATCTGTATGATCTGGAACGGTTGATGGATACGGATTTCGGGAAGAAGGCTTTGGCCGATCCGAAAATGTATGCCGATATTGTCAAACATCGGAGTATATTCAATACGATCCGAGGAATTGATTATCGGACACATCATCCGAGCCGGATCCAGTTTATTCCGCCCGAAGAATTGGTGGAGATATGGCGCAGAGACTATGAGCGGATGCAGGAATACTTCATCTATGGAGAATCGTTGCCATACGATCAGCTGATTGACCGGATGAAAGAGTTGCAGAATCGGTTGCGGAAGGTGGTAATAGAGGATGATTTTTTCAAAGAGTCATAACTATGAATTCCGATCAATATTTCCATCGAGGGCTTCGTTTGATTCTGGCGAGTGTCCTTGTCTTTTTCCTCATCGTGTTGTTCTGCGTCATGGTTTCGCGGGGCTTCCCATTCTGGATGGCGCTTGTGTTGCTTGTTCCCGCGGGGCTTTGCGTGGCAGGACTCTACTATTTCAGTATAGGTACTTCGGCGGATCTCTCGGAGCTTTTCTTCCGCCGTTTTCGTTGTGAGTGGCCCAAATCGGATGAGATTTCTATCGTGGAAGAGAAGCCGGAACCCGCAGTCGAGGTGACTGATGAAAAGAGCTTGGATCCGACCGTCGCGATATCCGAAGTGATTCCCGGCGATCCGGCCCCGGAGACACAAATTCTCGAAAATGCACTTTCAACGGTCTACACCTATACGGATCAAATCCTGGGTGAAGCCCTTGATGAGTCGAATCGGTTGATTTTACGGCGTCGGCTGCTTTATTTGGCCTGCATGGCAGCGATTCCGGAGTCGGTTCCTCAGGTTCGGCTTCGGGGCGATCGGATCGGTTACGGGGATTTGTGCCACTATGGATGGAATGTGTGGAATGCCTTCAAGGGGGCGCGCAACCAGTTTTATGACCAGAGCGAATTGGCCGAGTGGTTGAAGTCGGGATTCGAATCGTTGGGCAAGTACAATACGAAGACCTTGCGGGCCAAACTGCGGGCGACGGATGGCGGTTACGGCATTCGTTTGGTGGAGAACCTGAAGGAGTATATCCAACAATAAGGGCGAAAGTCTTTCTGTCGATATTCCCTGCACCGATGAGGTGCAGGGATTTTTCGTTTGGCTTGTATGCGATTGCAACATCTTGTAAAATAGCTCTTTCTGAAATTGTTTTCCGGTGCAACGGCGGTGATTTGATTGCAAAAACAGGTGCAGGGGAAGCACCAGCTATATTCGCTGCCGAACCTGCTGTTGGGTTCGATAAAAGATCGAGTTATGGACCTGAAACAATTGTATGAAATGGGCGGCGACGTGCATGTCACCGTCCGTCTGGAGGATCTCCGGCAATGGCATCGGGAGTTGACAGCGGCCGTCCCGTCGCCCTTGGTCTCGCCAGCCTTGCCGCAAACGGGCGAACTGTACACGCGCAAGCAGACTATTGCCTTGTTGGGCGTCGACTCCTCTACGCTTTGGCGCTGGGCAAAGAGCGGCTATCTTGTACCCGTGGAGTATGGCGGTCAGCGTCGTTATCGTGTGGCGGATGTGCAACAAATCCTGAAAGGAGGCCGCCATGACCGCTAAACGGAAGGAGACCGGCGCGGCCTATCTGCGCGTGGGGACGACCATCTACAAGCGGGTTCAGCAGCCGCTGAGCAGCGGCCGGAGCATCGAGACCCTCCTGGCGTGGAATGTCGAGACCCTGCGTCAGGACTTCGGAAAGGATTACCTGGCCCGGATCCCGAAGTACGATGGATTCTGCACGGTTCCCGATCACACGAACTACCGGCGGGAGATCCACGGCTTCCTGAACCGTTACGAACCGATTCCCTTCCATCCGGCCGAAGGGGATTTCCCGCACATCCGCGACTTTCTGTCGCACATCTTCGGCGAGCAGGTCGAGATGGGGTATGACTATCTGCAGCTGCTCTACCTGCGGCCCCTGCAGCGGCTGCCCGTTCTGCTGCTGGTCTCCAGCGAGCGCAATACGGGCAAGACCACCTTTCTGAATCTGCTGAAACTGATCTTCGGCGGGAATGTCACCTTCAATACCAACGAGGACTTCCGCTCGCAGTTCAACGACGACTGGGCAGGCAAGCTGCTGATCTGCGTGGATGAGGTGCTGCTCAACCGCCGCGAAGACTCCGAACGGATCAAGAACCTCTCGACGGCCCGCAGTTACAAGGCCGAGGCAAAGGGACGCGACCGCCGGGAGGTGGAGTTCTTCGGGAAGTTTGTGCTGTGCTCCAACAACGAACGCAATCCCGTGCTGATCGAGGCGGCGGAGACCCGCTACTGGGTGCGGCGTATCCCGCCGCTGACGCACGACGACCAGCAGCTGCTCGCCCGGATGCAGACTGAAATCCCGGGACTGCTGTTCTTTCTGCAACAGCGCACGCTCTCGACCCGCGAGGAGAGCCGCCTGTGGTTCTCCCCGCGGCTCCTGGCGACGGAGGCCCTGCGGCGGATCATCCACTACAACCGCAGCAAGCCCGAGGCCGAGATGTTGTCGATTATCCGAGACATTCTGGATGGCGAGAAGCTGGAGGAGTATCAATTCGATGTGAGCGACATGGTGAACATGCTGGAGATCCGCGGCATCCGGGTCGACCATCCCACCGTGCGGCGGACACTGACCGAGAGTTGGCAGCTGCGGCCGGTACCGCCGACCTACTACCAGCGCTATACGATCACCTACAACGGGCTGACCCAACGCCAGGAGAGCAAGACGGCTCGGATCTATACCGTCACGCGGAAACTGCTTGATGAACTGCTGAACGATGTCTCCGGCCTGTAAGATTGTTGGATGCTGAGGATATCCGGCTTATTCTCTGTCTCTTACATCTCTTACAAATCCTCTTACGGAATCTTACAACGCTTACGGACTTACGGCGCCACCTGCCGTGTAAGAACGTTGTAAGATGACAACCTTTTCTTTCACTGCGTTTTACGCGGATTTCTCAACAAACTTACAGAAAAATGAATACCACCCCATATGCTCCCCGGATTCCCATCCGGGAATATCTTGCCCGCCGCGGCATTCTGCCCCGGTACGAACGAAATGGCTACGGCATGTACCTCTCGCCCCTGCGCGAGGAGCGCACGCCGAGCTTCAAGGTGAACTACCAGAAGGATCTCTGGTATGACTTCGGGATTAGTGAGGGCGGCACGCTCCCCGCGCTCATCATGCGCCTGGAGCGATGCAGCCGCAGCGAAGCCTTCGAACACCTGCAGCACGCGGCCGAAGGAACCGCCAGCCTCCTGGCCTCCCGCATCTGCGAGCGATATGCCGTGCCGACAGAGAGCCCGAATTCCCAACCGGCGCTCCGTATCCTCTCGGATGCTCCGCTGCGCCATCCGGCGCTGCTCGGATACCTTGCCTCGCGCGGCATTGTACCCGGGATCGCATCGGCTTATTGTCGGGAGGTACGCTATCAGGTCCGCAACCGCTGCTTTTTCGCCATTGGCTTCCGGAATGACTGCGGAGGCTGGGAGCTGCGGTCCGAACGCTTCAAGGGAAGCTCTTCGCCCAAACAGATAACGACCATCGACCACCAGTCCGACAAGGTAATCGTCTTCGAGGGGTTCATGGACTTTCTCGCCTGCCTCTCGATGAAGCATCCCGCACCGCTCGGGATCGACGCCGCGGTGCTGAACTCGGTGGTCAACCTGCCGAAGGCGCTGCCTTTCCTCGAACGGCATCCGATGATCCATGCCTTTCTGGACAACGACGAGGCGGGACGTCGCACCCTCGTCGAACTGACCCGTCGGTGTCCACGCAGCCAGGTGATCGACCACGCGCAACTCTATCGCGATTACAAGGATCTCAACAACTTTTGGATCGCCCGCAAACGGCTTCGGAATGATTCGGAAGAGGCAAAGACCGAATCCCGAAAACCGCAATTACGACCCAAGGGAGGAATGAAGGTGTAAGGGATGCAAGTTTGTGTTTTTGTCAGCCAAAAACCGGCCGCAAGTCCCTATCCCGATGGTCTCAACTCAAAAAATTCCAATCCATGAATACACCGAAGAAAGGGGGCCGTCCGCCTTTGGGACGTGCCCGAAAACAGGAGTACCGCATCACCCTGCGGTGCAATACGGCCTGCAACTTCAAGCTCCTCGCCCTGGCCCGTGCGGCAGGTATTCCGCGTACCGAGGTGCTGCGGCAACTGATTCTCAACGGCTCGGTCCGCGAGCGGCTGCGGAGTGAACACCTCGAATGGCTCGCCCAGCTCAAGGGCCTTGCCCGCAATCTGAACCAGCTGACCCGGCTGGCCCACACCCAGGGATTCGCCGCCGTCGCCGCGCGCCATGCAACGCTTCAGGCCGAGTTGGTGCGGATGATCGAAGCCCTGCGCCGTGATCGGTAAGGTCATTTCGGGAGGATCATTCGGCGGCACGGTCGGCTATGTGATGAAGGAGCAGTCGCGCGTGCTGGAGGCACGGGGTGTCGAGCCGCCCGGTGTGCGGGAGATGGTCGAGGATTTCGAGGATCAGGCGCGCCTCAATCCCCGTCTGCGGCAGAACGTCGGACATATCTCCCTGTCGTTCTCGCCGGAGGATGCCCCGAAGCTCACCGATGAGCGGATGACACAAATTGCAAAGGAATACATGCAGAAGATGGGCATCTCCGATACGCAATACCTTTTGGTGCGGCACCTCGACCAGCCCCATCCCCATTGTCATCTGGTCTACAACCGGGTCGGCAATCACGGACAGACCATCTCCGACCGCAACATCAAGCTCCGCAATGCGAAGGTGTGCCGCGAGCTGACCGAACGCTTCGGGCTGCATCTGCCTCCGGGCAAGGAGGCCGTCCGGCGGGAGCAACTGCGCGAGCCCGACCGAACCCGGTACGAGATCTATGATACGATTCGGCAGGAGCTTCCCCGTTGTCGTAACTGGAACGAATTGCGGAACCGGTTGAAGCGGCATGGCATCGAGACGATCTTCAAACGAAAAGGGGCGCAGGGCGTTATCGAGGGAGTAAAGTTCGCCCGTAATGGCTTTATATTCTCCGGTTCGAAGGTCGACCGGGCCTTCAGTTTCTCGAAGCTGGATCGCCACTTCGGACAAGTGCAGCAGCGACAAACGACCCTGATGTCTGGACTCAAGGCAGCAGTTGGGAGCTTCCGGGCCGCTTTTGCAGGGCTGTTCGGAGGCGGGAGAGAGAAGACCTTCTCCGCAACGGGAGGCGGTGGAGGAGGCGGAAGCCATGGCGCAGGATCGGTGTCGCTTGGAAGTGCCGGGTCAATTCCGTTGCCGCCGTTCGACTCGCCATTTGCCCTTTCGCCCGAGATGATGCAGCGACGCGAGGGTGAGAGCCCCGAGGAGCATATAGCCCGCATCACGGCGCTGATCAACAAGGCGGCCGAGGCGATGGCCGTAGCCTTGATGGAGCGCAAGCGCCGCATGGAGGCACGCTCCCGCAAAATCGGATAACAAACCTAAAATACGAAAAGATGAAAGAGAACACCCTGGAGCTCTCCTTCGAGATGTACGAAGAGTTGAAGGAGACCCTTATCAAAACGCTCCGCTCGGAGTTGGCCGAGGCCCGATCGCAGCCGGCAGCAACCATTGATACGGACGCGATCAAGCATCTTCAGATTCGGATTCTGCAACTGGAGCAGCCCCAGACAAGGGTAAGCGAGGTACAGCAGGAACGGGGCCATCGGATCGAACAGCGGCTGCAAGCGATCTCCGAGCGGCAGGAACAGATTAGCAAAGACCTCGGAACGCAGATCTCGGAGATGGAAGAAAAAGTGGCCGGGATGGAGATTCCCGAGGAGTTGCCGCCGCGGATGGTGCAGCACCGCTTCGCGCTCTCCCTCGACGCAACCCGCAACTTTTGGCTCTTCATATCGATGTTTATCGTGATTGCGGTGCAATCTGTCGGACTCTACCTGGAGTGGCGACCCGACCGTGGCCGGTATGACAACGATCTGAAGTATCGCTATGTGCTGATGAAGGGTGAGGCATCGCCGAAACGGTTGTCGGAGTTGGAGGAGCTGTTCGAGGTCGAGCGGGATCAGCGGCGTATCGACTCGATGCGGAAGGATGTCGAGAAGTACGAGCGGCTGGTACGCAGAAGGGCGGCTCTCGACGAGCAGGCGCGGCTGAAGGCTCAAGAGGCCGAACAGCTCAAACGTGATGCAGCCAAACTCAAAAACAAGTAGCACTTACCTTTTGACGCAAAGAGAGATACATGTTCCAAAGAGTGTACGTGAGAAGGGATCCTCAGATTCTCAAACAAATATGGCGATTCTTGCTTTCAGCTCAACACGCTACAGCGTGTTGAGCCTGTTTTGCTCTTTTTTATTTTCAATCGGGAAATAATTCCCGATCCAGGTCGATCCGCGGTATCAACCTCAAGTAGGATTTCTTACCTATGGCCGTTGCCCTTTAACAGCAGTACTGTTTCCCCCGTCGGGCATGGCTTCACACATTTTCAAGACCTATCGAAAGTCCTTCTACCGACGCTCTATGAGTCAAGTGGGAAAATAGCCAACATTTTTCTATTTCAAGAAAAATACGGACAGAATATGGAAATGAGAAGCTAATAAAAAAATTCCAAATTGCTAATAAATAGCAGTTTGGAATTTTTAGTTGATATCAGGAGCCGGAATGGCTTCTTCATCTCGGATAGGACAATTCGCTGTTTGCAGCTATTTCAGGCGGGGAAGTTTGCTGTCCACGGGGGTTGCTTCGCGGAATGAGATGGCATAGCCACCCCCTTCGACCGACCGTTGACGCAGTCGGCTTTTCGACGTGCAGCGCACCTCGCGGATCGTGTAGGCCTGCGGGTTGTTCCGGTAGTCGGCATCTTCGGCATCGGCATAGATCGTCGCTACATAGGTTTTCGACGGGTCGAGGAAGTCGAAGCGGATGTCGGAGAGGTGTTCCTTGCCGGCGACGTTGCCCACAAACCAGCGGCCCGAATCCTTGGCCTTGCGGGCCACGGTGATGTAGGCTCCCGGCTCGGCCTCCAGATAGCGGCTCTCCGTCCAGTCGAGCGCCACCTCCTCGATGAAGCGGAAGGCATCGGGGAAACGCTCGTAGTTCTCGGGCAGGTCTGCGGCCATCTGCAACGGCGAGGACATTACTACGTAGATGCCCAGCTGGTTGGCGATCGTACAGTTGGCGTGCGAATGGTTCTCAGGGTTGATCTTCGAGATATCCATTTCGAAGATACCCGGGGTGTAATCCATCGGGCCGCCGATGAGGCGCGTGAAGGGCAGTACGGTGACGTGCGAGGGTTTCGAGCCTCCGAAAGCCTGGTACTCCGTGCCGCGGGCCGATTCGTTGCCGATCAGGTTGGGCCACGTGCGGCACAGTCCCGTTGGGCGCACGGCTTCATGGGCATTGACCATGATCCGGTAGTCGGCGGCTTTCTGCACGGCGTAGAGGTAGTGGTTCACCATCCACTGGTTGTAGTGGTTGCAACCCTTGGGGATGATGTCGCCGACGTATCCCGACTTGACGGCCGGATAGCCGTGTTCGTTCATGAAGCGGTAGGCGGTATCGAGGTGGCGTTCGTAGTTGCGGACCGACCCAGAAGTCTCGTGGTGCATGATCATTTTCACGCCCTTTTCGGCGGCGTAGCGCTGAATCTCCTCGACGTCGAAGTCGGGAT
>ERZ838577.4878-NODE-4878-length-10677-cov-3.325927_pt1 | contig 10677 bp, 17 predicted proteins | sample MGYA00519682_ERZ838577 | MGnify/ENA primary metagenome ERZ838577 (study PRJEB31850, sample SAMEA3708838) | human gut metagenome | biome: human gut; feature: human-associated habitat; material: faeces | place: China | collected 2014 ...
GTACTCTGTTTGATATTCATATGATAGACCATATAATCATAGCAGGAGATGCCTATTACAGCTTTGCCGATGAGGGACGCTTATAGGGGGGGGGGAACGGGTGCGGGGTGGCGCCCGTTTCCGTTTGCTCGCACACTCACAAACGGAAACGGGCGTAAAGAGATATTTTTTTATTTTTCCGTTCCTTCAACCACGGAGAGGGACTTGTTTAAAGTTAAAAGGATATAATTTTATATCTTTTGTTGGATAAATATTTGCTGGATATAAAATTATATCCTATCTTTGTAGCGTAATCAAAAAAACAATATGATATGCCAACAGTTTTAATTTTATTCGGATTGAAATTTAAAATCTACACAGCGGAACACCAGCCACCGCATTGCCATGTCACCAGCCAAGACGGGCAAGCCAAGTTTGAAATCAGAGACGAAGTCAAATTGATAGAGAACAAAGGTATGAAGCCTAAAGACTTGAGTTTGGCAAGAGCGATTTTAGAGGAAAATCTGGAAATTATTCAGGAAGAATGGAAAAAATTGCATGGGGATTTTTAATCCCCCATGCTTCCCAATATAAAGAAGGAGGTTGATATGAAGATTATTAAATTATGGTTTGAAAATGGTAGGATCTATGTAACCAATGACAAGGAGGAGACTTTGTACCAATCTTTGAAATTCTATCCTCGCTTGTTAGTGGCTACCGATGAGCAACGTGCGAAGTATGAATTTGAACCGTTTGGTATCCATTGGGATGACATAGACGAAGATATGAGCTATGAAAGTTTCTATTACGATGATACTAAAGAACCGACTCCTGGTATTCAAGACGCTTTCTTGTCTAATCCGGAACTGAATATTTCAGCTGTTGCTCGCCGGATGGGGATACAGCAAAGTTTGTTGGCAAGTTATATAAAGGGTACGAAGGTGCCTTCTCCGGAAAGAAAGAAGCTGATACTGGACACTATACATGATATTGGTAATTCTTTATTGGCTGTATCTTTCTGAGTTTATAAGTAGACAGATAAAAAAGGTTTCCACGAGTTGGGAACCTTTTTTGTTACATACAGACGATATATAGGTAAAAATTACATGACTTCATTTGTTATATCAAAAATAATCCCCATATTTGCAGTGCGAAACAGTATAACCCTGATTGGTTGTCGATGTGCATCGTATAATGCTCACAAGTTTGCGAGCTTTTTTTATGCCCATACATTAACCATTTTACTGACGTCAGTAAAATGATACATACGAATTTGGCGGCTGCCTTTCCCACACATTGTTTTGCCTCGGCAATCATCATTGTACTGTTTCGCGACACGGGATATGGCAGCCGTTTTTCTGCCTTTACGCGAAACAGTACAATGATATGAAAAATCAAACATCCGGTGCGCTCATCGCACCAGAACCCGCAGGGGTCAATGTATCTGAGAACTTGAAAGCTCTGAACGAGCAAATGAATAACCTCCAGCACAAGTACTACCGTGCCTTGGCTCCCGACTGCGAAAAAAACACGCGAAAAGTTTGCGGATTCAAAAAGAATCATCATCTTTGCAGTGCATTCCATTTTGAACAGGCGACGACGTTCGCCAACTTTCTCCGTTGGCATTTTTTATGCCCAATGGTTAATCATATAGTTCCGACCCCCGTGTGGAGCGTTAATGCGCCCACTGCCTGTTCAAGGTGGAATGCAACGGGAAAGCGGAACTTTTTTTGTTCCCCTTCCCGTCTATAATCAACATATTGTTTCATTTTAATTGCATTCCAAAATGAGAAATCAAACATCCGGTGCGCTCATCGCACCAGAACCCGCAGGGGTCAATGTATCTGAGAACTTGAAAGCTCTGAACGAGCAAATGAATAACCTCCAGCACAAGTACTACCGTGCCTTGGCTCCCGACTGCGAAGTCAAGACCGAAGCCGACAGATGGTATTTCCGTGCTATCGGCTGGACATGCGCCAGCCTGGTGTTCCCGCCACTGGTCATCGCTGTCGCATTGTGCGTTTACAAGGCAAAGAAGTGCCGGAAAGGAGGCGAGGCATGAGCAAACATAAAAAAATCAGCGAAGATGGCATATTTGTAACGAGCCAACGCAGTCATTCGGCTACCAACACCGATGAATATAATTATATGTTGTGGTATAATGGTAACTATATAGCTTGCGATATGTCTGCCGATGAGTTACGTGAAATCATTGCCTGCATGCAAAATGCCCTAAAGGTTAATGAGGAAGGAGGTGAGAAATGAATACCGAAATCAATAACATTGTATTGACCTCCTCCATCAGCGAAACCATCTCGATTTTGCAGAGTGGCGGTGCTTATGCTTTTTGCAATTCCATAGACAAAGCCACTGGATTAATCCTAGACTTAAAAGTCGGTAATAAAGTTAGTGCTGATGACATTATATCCGTAATAAGTGATTTGCGTATCGTATCATCCATGATAAGAAATTTGACTCCGGAAGAAGAGAAAGGAGGCATACAATGAGCAAGAAGATAGGATTCCGTTCTTATCAGGTCGATGAAGAACCGGACAAGCTGGACGAATTAGAGAAGCAACAAGCTGAACGGCAGAAAGCTATGGCTGACTTCCTGGGACAGAGCTATTCACCCATCGGTACCACTTCACAGAAATGTTACAAGACCACCGCTGAACTGGTATATGAACTGTCGAACATCATCGATATTGCTCCGATGGAGCTGGCCAAACAACTGGCTGATGCCGGGTACCATATAGAATATTTGGCGGGACAGCCCTACTGGGTGATGTACGAGAAGCCATAAAAACACTAACCGGACATTTTTTTATTTTTAAAGTCTTTGCTCGTGAGAGTAAGGGCTTTTTTTGTCCTATGATAGCGGATGGCAGAATTCTATCTTTGTGACAAAAAAGAGATATGATACGTTTTTTTACAAAATTCGTCGGTACCTACGGGTACGATTCACTGAAGGAGTTTTTCCTTTCGATAGCTCCGAGCTTCAAGTATAACCTACAACTTCCTGCAATATCCTTCAGTGCCATTACCGCAATAATCAGCGAATACATAGGTATCACTCCTTTTCTGGCAATGACCATGTTGGTGGCGATTGTTTCTGAGATGTGGACGGGTATCCGGGCAAGCAAGGTTCAGGGCATAGGTTTTGAATCTTTCCGCTTTTCCCGGTGTATCATCAAATTGTGTATCTGGCTGGCCATCATTTACATTATCCATTCTTTCTATCTGGAAAGCAAGGCTATGGCGGAAGGTGACGCTGTCATGCTGCTGGCTACCGTATTCTTTTCCATCGCCAAAGTGTTTGTCATGACCTGGTTCTGCGTGGAGCATGTGACCAGCATATTGGAAAACCTTGCCGTTATTGATGGAAAACCGAAGGATACTCTAATCAGACAGGTGGAAATATTATGGGTGACGGTTACGGACAAATTCAAAAGGAAAGGTGATGGGACGGAACGCTAAGTGCATATTCCTATGTGCGGTTATCACACTTCTTGCCGGCTGGACGGGATATTGGTTTGGTTCCCGCTTCCGGAGTATCGTCCGCGTTCCGGAAACGGTTGTCCGCCATGATACGATACGTCCCGAAGTGCCCAAACCGAAAGTGATTGTCAGGGAAATACCTGCTGACGTGGATACGGCAGCTATATTGGCTGACTATTTTGCGGAGAAGCATTATCTAGATACAATCATTGAATATCCTTATCTGCGAGTGGAACTGGCGGATGTAATATCACATAACGCCTTGCTTGACCGAACGGTAGCGGTGGATTATAGGCAGCCGGTTGTTCATAACAATGCTTTGACGGCAAGTATCTTGCTGGGAAGTCATAGTTACATACTTTTGGCAGGATACCGCCGCAAATCCTGGGAGTTTAGAGCCGGATATGATTGGTATAACAAGGCTATGGTAATAGGTATATCTAAAGACATAAAGAAATGGTGATACAGGGATTGGACGATGGAGGAGTGTATTTTTCCGGTAATTTGACCGATGTGGCCATTACCGGTATAAACGAGTATGTTGATATCAGTCTGAGTGTGGCGGGTACCTATATAATGAGTTATGAAAGGTTCTATCCCGTAGCGGGCAAGGTTATCCTGCCAGATTTCGACAAACTGATAAACTGTTATTTCACTCCCGCTGATTTCTCAGCACTGAATGATTTTTATACGGGCGACATACGGAACATCTACATTTATTGCCGGGACAAAAATACAGCCGTGTCTCGCAGTGTAACAGTTTGGTATTCCAGAGGCAGGGTCTCAACCGGCGTGCCTGAACCCGGTATGATTTATAGCCGGTATAAAAGCGTAAATACCGCTATAGGCCGGGAAGAATACTTGCCGTTCTTTGCAGATGCCGCCATGACATTGCATATCGGTGTGGCGCATGTCCGTAATGGAGTGGAGAAATATACCCGAAAATCCGTCGCGCTGGGTGGACGGACCGGCATGCTTGCTTTTCGGGTGTCTCCGGCGAGGATTGCATCGCTTTCCGGGATTTCTGCCGATGCCATACTCTATTATGACGTGACTGTTACAGCCGGTATCGGCAGTGCGGACCAAATCAGGTACTGCATGGACAGGCATTATTACCGGAATACAAGTAATTTTATCTACCTCAACAGCTTCGGATTACCGGAGACTATCGCCTTGACCGGACTTGTGGAGTATAATCCCGAACTGAATGGTGAAATCGTGTCGCTCATGCAGGAAGATATAAGGATAGACCCCGGATTGTCGGATGTCAGAACAGTAAACAGCGGTTATCTCAGTATTGCCAAGTACAAAGCCCTGACAGATATGATAACGTCCGCTGATATCCGTGTATATGATACTGCTGGGCAGAGAAAGATAGTGGTTACGGATGTGGATCTGCTGCACAGGCGGAGCGGAAGCGAGATGTTCAGCGTTACAGTGACATACCGTCCTTCAGAACGCGGTCACATGGGATTTGAACGGATACGCAATGACAAGAAAGGTATTTTTGACCGGACATTCGATTATACATTTAACTGATTCAATATGGAAACAATACGCAGAAATCTGGCTTTGGCCGACATGGATATCCGCACGGACGAACGCGGGCGCCGGCGCATCTTTTCAATCAAGTTCGTCAGCAAGGAAGGCAGGGTGTATTTTATTCCCCAGGCATACGCATGCGGTGCAGGGCGCATGAACATGAAGGAGTACCAGCTCCGGGGCGTACAGCCCTGTGATTGCAAGGGTAATCCCGAAGGACACCCCTACCCTGTGGATATCGACCTGATACTGGAGTATAACAAAATGAAAATCGTATTCTAATGAATATACTGTTTAATTCAAGCGGCATTCCCCTATTGATGCAATCCACATATATATTCGGTGAGACGACGGGGACCCCGCAGAACGAGATGAAGGACCGTGCCCGAATCCTGTCGCCATACGACTTGTCGAATGTCTCCTATATAGACATCGACGGGGTGAAGGTGCGCCCATGGGGAGACGAGAACGATTTTCCGCAGAAAGCGGCCGAGGAAATCGGCAACACCAGCGTGCTCAATACCGGATTGAAGTTTCTCCGTAACCTGACTCTCGGCCAGGGTATTTATCCATGCACAGTGGCCGGTTACGACGATGGCGGCAACGAGATGCTGAAGCCCGTTACGGACAGCCGGGTACAGGCTTTTATTTCATCCCGGAACGTGCGGCGCTACATGGAGAAGGTGCTGCGGGACTATTTGAAGTTCGGCAACGGCGCCGTCCAGTTCGTGCCTTCAGCAACGGTTAACTCTTTTGCCGGAGTCAATCCGGTCAATGCTCTTTATCGACGCTATTCCGAGATGGACGAATACGGTGCCTGCAAGTGTATCGTTTCCGGCTATTGGCCGCAGCGTCCGGACAAGGGGCAATACACCAGGCTGGATGTATTGTCCGAATATGACCCGCAAATGCACGCCGAGGTACTGAAGTTTGCCGGAAAGATGAAGGATGGTTTCATCATGCCGGTGCGTGACAGCTGGAGCAATGATGACCTTTACGGTATGCCTATTTGGTGGCCTGCCTACGTCTGCGGATGGGTGGAGATAGCCCATCTTATCCCCCATTTTCTCAAAAAAGCCTACAAGAACCAGATTACCTGGAAGTGGCATGTACAGATACCGTATTCCTATTGGGAGAAAAAATATCCGTCCAAAGACTATTCGGCCAAGGAACGTGAGGCGGCCATACAGAAGTACATGGACTCTGTGGAGCAGAACCTTTGCGGCCCGGATAATGCGGAAAAACCCATTTTCTCGCATTATGCCGTGAACGAGATGAACGGCAGGATTGAGGAAGAATGGAAAATCAAACCGCTGGAGAATAAATACCAGGGCAGTGATAATCTGCCTGTGTCGGCAGCCGCCAACTCGGAAATCCTATTCGCCCTAATGGTCAATCCCAATGTGCTCGGTGCCGGTATGCCCGGCGGTACATACGCGGGCAACCAGGGCGGTTCCAATATCCGCGAGGCATTCCTCGTAAATATAGCCAATGCGTGGATTGACCGGCAGAATATCCTGGACCCGATAGAACTCTACATAAAGATGAACGGTATGCCGGAATGTGAGTTGCGTTTCCGCAATACTGTTTTAGTAACCCTTGATACCGGCAGCGGTACCAAAAAAACATTGAGCTAATGATATTCAGTGCAGAAAAATGGAACAACGGCAAGGAGTTGAAAGCGGTGATGAAGGTGAACACCGCCATCTCCTTTGACATGATGGAAGCACCGCTTCGGAATGCTTTCCGGCAGTACCTTGTACCGCTATTGGGCGATGCGATGGCGGGTGAAGTGGTTGAGATATACAGATTCGGTCCGAATCCGGATGTACTGGAACAGAATACTGAAGGGGCAACCGAACGGGAGCAGCTGGACAGCCGCCTGCTGGAGATTTGCAAGCGGGCAAACGCAAACCTGGCGTTCTGGAATGACTTTGATGAAATCAGCATGCGAATCACCGATGCAGGCTTCCAGCGACAGAAGTCTGACAACAACGAGTCATTCCAGCAGGTGTACAAGTATCAGGAAGATAACCTGCGGACATCGTTACGGAACAAAGGATTCAATGCGCTTGACGAACTACTTGAGTTCCTGTATACCCATATAGCGGAATATCCGGAGTTCGCGACCTCGCAGGCTTATCAGGACCGTAAATCCGCCATCGTTCGCAGTACCGCGGATGTTAATGACGTCTGTTTTATCAATGGCAGCCGGATTATTTTCCTGCGTTTACAGCCGCATCTGAAGTTTGTCGAGGAAATGCTGCTTCAGCCGGCTATCGGTGACAAACTATACGAACATTTGATTGACGGGCTGGTCAATCCTTCTGAAGATGACGGGCGGCGGAAAGATGTGGAACGTCTGCGCCTGGCCTGTTCCCGCTACATTGTTGCGATGGCGGTCAGACGTCTGTTGATGGAAACGGGCAGCATAACGGACCGGGGACTGTACTTCACTACGGTACAGCCTGGTGAAAAAGGCAATGAGGAAAGGAAACCCGTTGATGCGGAACGAGTAGCTGTACAGATTCAGAACCTGAAGGCGGATGCGGATATGTACATGACGGCTCTGCTACGGGCGGCACGCTGTTATTTTTCAGAGCTATATGCCGGTGATCCCAGGAGGATATTCGACCGGGATAATAACCATAAACGTACATTCTGGACATGAAAGAGCTTCGCATTGAATACTGCAGCCTTGGCATCCGACGTGAAGTGACGCGCCCGGTACCTGAGAAATGGGAAGAACTGACACCGGAACAGTTCCTGCTCGTGTCGCAGCTGTATCTTCAGGAAATGGATGAATCATTATTCCTGAAGAAGTTCTATTCCCTGCCGTCCGGAGCCGGTTCCGATAATTATTACAGGTATAAGTTGGGCGAGCTTGTAGAGTTCATCAGTAACTGTCGTGTCCGGATGGACCATTTCATACTTTCCGATGTAGCGGGGCTCAAGGCGCCGGGTGAACGTCTGAAAGGAATGTGTTTTGAACATTTCATGCACGTGGACACGGCTTTCAACCGATATGTCCGTGACGGCAAGGATTCATCATTGGATATTTTCGTGTCAATGTTATATCTGAAGGGTAACGAGTATATTGTCCTACCGTCAGGCAGAAAAAACGGCTTATTTAGCCGTCAGAAACCCCTGATATTGCAAAAACGGGTAATGAAGGTGGCAAAGATTGACAGGCATATCAAATACGCCATATTCCTGAACTACGTTTTTGTCAAGAGGTGGCTCTCGAAAGCTTTTCCTTTCCTGTTTCCGCTGGATGACGAACGGGAACCGAAGGGCGGGCAAAAGAAGCCGGCTGCACCGTCGGTCAATTGGCTCGACATATTCGATGCCTTTGTCGGTGATGATGTGGCGGTCATGGAGAAATACCAGGCAATGCCGGTGGCAACTGCATTCCGCCTACTTAATAAGAGAATACGTGATGCTCAAAAACAGAAAAAATGACATTTTCAGAGTATATAGAGAAATTGGCCGAAAGGCACATTGACATCCGGCACAAGAAGAACGGTGAGGTGCACTTCCTCTCATCCGAAAGGGAGAAGCATACGGCATTGGACAGTGTGCTCCATTATCCGGCGGTGATTCTGGACCGTGGTTACGGATTCGGTTACGGCGGTGGTCCGGGAGCTTATAAAAAAGACCGGAATTACCTGTTGTTTGTAGTGGAACATGTATCCGACACTTCCGATTACGTTCAGATAGAAACAGTTCTTGAAAAGTGTGAACGTATTCTTGACGAGATATTCAACCAGATACTTGAAGACAAACGGAAGAACCGCCAATGGCTTGCCTTCTCACTCGAAGAGGTGGAAGCGGATTATGTTGTAAATTCCGATAACCAGCTCTACGGAGTCATTGCGGCAATACCGTTGTCCGAGCCTTATAAATCTATAAACTGCCGCAAGGCTTTTTTATTGGATAGAACTTTTGACGAAACTTTTGATAAAACTTATAAATGATAAAAATAATATACCAAACCTAATTTCAAAAAACAGCAGCCAGAAATTAAGTGTTTCTCTCTTTCTGACTGCTATTTTTTATTGCATATTATTCTGTTGTTTCTTTACTTTCTATTCTTCTGCTGCATCTGATGCGCTATTAGAATTATTAGTTAATGTTGTATCGGCTGTGGCACTGTTTTGCTCCGCACTACTCGAATCACTGGCTGTTGTGGTGGCACTGCCTGCTGCTGTGCTGACACTCGTGTTCGCAGCTGCATTGCCTATACTTGTACTGCTTTCATCCACGGCGCGCTCTAAAGTAATCTCTGATACAGATTCTCCATCTGCCATTGCAGCTTTGATTGTATCGTCCTTTATCTTCTTGCTTGTGTAAGTATATATTCCGTCTGCATCTTTCTTAAATCCGGCGGCCTTTAATTCTTTTTCTGTACTGTCAAATCCCAGGCTGCCCGGAAGTGTGATCTGTCCGTCAAACATTTCCTTACTAAAAGAAAGCTTTGTGACAATACAGTCACTTACTTTCTGGTTCTTATCACTTAAATTACGGATAATAACACCGATTTTCCTGCCATCTTTATTCGTAAGAAATGCATCCTTTTCAAGTTTACCGCCTGGTACAAGGGTGGCATTTTCATTTCTAAGTGCTTCTAACTTCCATCCGTCTTTTGTAAAGTCAGATACTTTAGCAAGTAGTTTATATTCTTTATCACCGACACCAACAGAAGCAAACATCTTATCTGTATTCTCTACAACACCGTCCTCATTCTTTGTCTGTAATGCCTGTTCTTCCGAAGCCTGTTCTGCCTGCTTCTTCTCTTTTTTAAGAGTGCTGATTTCTGTCTTTAACTTCTGGTTCTGCTTTTGCAAAGACTGGGTCTGATAACCAAGTCCTGCAATAATAAGAACGAGAAGAACTCCAATTCCGCCGACAAGCATCTTACTGATTCCGCTGCTTTTATCGAATTTATTTCCATTGTCCTTTGTCAATTCTGCTGCATTCTCCACTTCTGATGCCATTGATTCCTTCTCCCTTGTCGTATCGGACATCGATTCATCCGCACTTTCTGATACAAACCTTTCTTCTGATTCTATTGATTCTCTTGCCTCTCCCTTTTCAAATTTTCCCTTCTTATTCTGGTGTCTCTTTCTTCTCTTTCTTGGAACAGAGTCCACTTCTGGATCTACTACTTCCTCTCCAGCTTCCTTTATCAGCTGATCAACCTGCTCTTCCCGGCTTAACTTTCTTTCAAAACCGTTCTCTGCATCTGAAAATGTCTCTGTACCGGCATCACTCACCTGTGACTCATACTTCGCTGACCCGACATTGCCGCTGCCGCTTTCCGCTTCGGAAAAACTGTTATCCTTTTCCTGCTGGTCTTGCTGCTCCTGTTCCTGCATATATACCTGCGTATCATCCAGTTCTTTTTCCGATAACATAATCCAGCTCTTCATCGTTGACTTTATCGACTTATCCTTCATTCTCTTATCCTTTCATGCATTATTTCTCTTATTTCCAGAGTGCATTAAAAAAATGCCCGATACCCTGTCCACAACAAAATTATGTGTATTTTCCATGTGTATTCATACATATTAATGATGTTATCTGACTTTAGTTCTCTGTTCCACCTATATTGAAATACTGGTCAAGACCATCTGCTATTCCCTGGACAATCTCATC
>ERZ838577.4896-NODE-4896-length-10623-cov-3.561980_pt1 | contig 10623 bp, 9 predicted proteins | sample MGYA00519682_ERZ838577 | MGnify/ENA primary metagenome ERZ838577 (study PRJEB31850, sample SAMEA3708838) | human gut metagenome | biome: human gut; feature: human-associated habitat; material: faeces | place: China | collected 2014 ...
CCGGGATATCTGTAAACGGGCCGGAGTTACTACCGGGGCTTTTTATTTCTCTTTTGAAAATAAAGAGGCACTGCTGGGGGCAATTCTGGATCCCCTGATTGCCGAATATCAGAAAATGATGTATGAAATTACCAAAAGAGAACAGGAACATCCTGAGACCGCAGAGCAGAATGAACGTGAGATCATGGAATATATCTGTGCGCACAGGCAGGAATGTGAACTGGTCCTGGAGAAATGCTCCGGCAGCAAATACGAGTCCTTCCGGGATATCGTCTTCAACAATATATTCACGGCCTTTCAGGGCTATTATGAAAAACAACTGGGCTTTGTGCCCGATAAGGAATTGTTACGAATTCTGGCATCCATGAGGTTACATGGATTTCTGGAATTGATCAAGGGAGATTATGATATGGAACACCGCTTGTTCCTGACGAAAGCCATCGGTATTCACGCCGATGCCGGAACGCAGGGTTTAATTGCATATTTCAAGAGCGAGAAGGATGCTCACCGTTAATGCGGTGAGCATTTTCTTTTATAAAAAATAACAAATATAACTTTTGTTATATTGGAAAAAAGGAGATTAGTTATGAACAAAAACGTGAACTACGGAAACTGGGTACCTGAAAAAATGTTGGCGCTGTGCTATGTCGCTGCTACCGTGCTCGGCATTGCCGCCTGTGTGACCGGACCGGTGCTGCATCTTGCCCTTCCGGCATGGATTCTGGGCATTCTTGCCGCGATCTGCCTGATCTATGGCATCTACATGCATATCTGTCATGAATTGTTTGCCTTCGGGAAGGGCAACATGATGGCGAAAGTCCATCAGCACCTCGTAGATCATCTGGAATGGGACGGTGAAGGCACTCTGCTCGACATCGGATGTGGTGCGGCTGCCCTGACGATCCGCTGCGCCAAGGCTTTCCCCAAGGCAAAACTCGTAGGTATGGACTACTGGGGTGCCGAGTGGAACTATGCCAAGGAGCAATGTGAAACCAATGCGAAAGCGGAGGGCGTTGCTGACCGGATCACCTTCCACAAAGGAGATGCCGCACACCTGGAAGATCAGGATGAGACCTTCGATGCCGCTGTCAGCAATTTTGTCTTCCACGAAGTCCGTTCTGCCAAGGATAAACGGGATGTGGTCAGAGAAGCTCTGCGTGTAGTCAAAAAGGGCGGCGCCTTCTCCTTTCAGGACATGTTCTCCCAGAAAGCACTCTACGGTGACATGGAAGCATTTGTCGAAGAATTGAAAAAAGAAGGAATCACAGAAATTCACTACATCGGCAATCTGGAGAAGAAACTGGATTTTATCCCGGGATATGCCGCTGCTCCCTGGATGATCTCCGGCATGGGAATCCTGTACGGGCGGAAATAATCATTCCACTCGCTGAAATTCCCGCCAAAAAGCAATCGTTTCCTGCAGATCTGCTTCATCCTCAAAAAGTTCCATCTGCTTCGCCACTTCAATTGCAAAATCCACATATCCGTTTGCTCTTGAAGTGGTGATTCGGTGGGAAGTCACTACATCTTTTTCACAGGAATGTATCGACTCTGCATCTTCTAACAGTCCGGCATGCTCCAACACATCAACACCTGCACAGATAGCAGCGATCCGACCATTAGAATCGTGAACATTTTTCAAATATTCCCATACCTCCGGAGTATCGATCTGCGTAATATCTCCTCCCGGAATAATCAACAGTTCCACATCTCCCGGATTTACGTGATCCAACCGATCCTCTGCCTCAATCCGGTAACCTTCCGTTGCCATGACAGGATTTCCCTCCGGAGATACAAAAATCATTTCTTTTCCCGTCGCATTTAGAAAATAATTCAGAATCACAATCTCGTAAATACAGCTTGTATCATACAGTAACACCATAGTCTTCATTTGCTCAGCCCTCATATAATCATTTTCAAATAAACATTGTCATGTAAAGAGGAATATACATGATTTCATCCTGGTATTTAAGATCCTTCGTATACACAATATATTTGTCCTGCATTTTCATCTGATATTTTTTCCCCAGATAATCAAAGGATTTATGTGATGTATATCCCGAAGATTTTACCTCTATCGGACAAATTTTTTTCTTTTTCACTGCAAGAAAATCAATTTCATATTTTTGTTCTTTTATTGCCCCCTCCGGGAGATATTGATATTCATGAAAATACAAATCATGGCCGGCTGCCTTTAGCATCTGTGCCACAATGTTTTCCATAATCATTCCCTGATTGATTCCCAGATTATCAAATATGAGTGCTTTGTACAGGTCTTCCTCTGTATCTTCTCTATTTCTCATGATCTGTGTCACGAGAAGTCCTGTATCCCCCATATAAAGCTTAAAATTGCTCCGGTCTGCAAACAATTCCAACGCTACTTCAGGCTTTGTCACATTGATACATTCATTTCCAATCATGGCTTCCGCAATAAAGCTCACCGCATCGACATAATTTTGGTATCTCGCATTTTTGTCTATCAGCGAAAACCGAAAGTGTGAATTTTTATTCTCCAACTGCTCCGGAATCGTCTTAAAGATTACTGAGGCTTTTTCTCGATTCTCTGTATCATATTTTGCCAGATCTTCCTCATACAGGCTTAATATATTTCTCTTTATAAAATCGATCTGTGCAAAAGTTTTCCCTTCCACAAGTGCATTTACTGCCTGGGGCATTCCTCCCACCACCATATATGTGCGGAATTTCTGCATGATTTTTCTGTGAATGGCATCTCCCAGTGGTTTCCTGTGTTGAAAAGCACTCTGCATCGCTTCAAAAGTAACATTATCACCCGTTGCCCATAAATACTCTTCAAAATCCATAGGATACATTTTAATCCGATATTCTTCTGAGGGAATCAAAATATTTGTCACATTTTTACGTATGGATATCAAGGATCCGGTTTCCATATACTCGTATCTGCCGTCTGCTACGAGATACTTGATTGCCTGTCTAGCCTGCGGAAACAATTGTACTTCATCAAAAATAATTACGCAGCGCTCTCCTTCCAAACTTCTTCCTTTTAATAAAAAGAGATTTCGAAAAAAGGTATCCAGATCATCCATATTCTCTGTAAAATTATTTTTTATATCTTTTCCTTCTTTTGCAAAATCCAATATCATATAATCATCATATTCGTTTTTAGCAAATTCTTCTACGATCGTACTTTTCCCTATTCGTCTGGCACCTTCCAGCAAAACAGCGGAAGAACCTCCGGAAAGTTCTTTCCATTGTTTTAATTTATCATATATTTTTCTTTTAAATACCATGTTTTTATATCCTCTTAATAACTTTTAACGTTTTCTACGCTCATTATTTCACGATTCGCATCTTCGATGCTCTACGCTGCTTGGCAGCTATCGTGAACAAATTCGTCTTTTGTCAATCACGCAAGCGTGTTGACTCTCTTGCACTCATTATATCACGAAAATCAAAAATGTATGTATATTATTTTTCACGAAATTCAAAAAAGTTTTTATATTCTTTTTCACGAAATTCAAAAATGTTTTTATATAAAACTATCCCGGACACTGTGTCTGTCTCACAAGCACAGTATCCGGGATGTCAAATTTCTTCTTATATGTCCACCCTATAATGTAATATTGATCACCGGCACAGGCGCCGCCGATACACCTATGCCGACAGCATCTGCGGAAAATGAAGTCCCGGTGGGAATAACCATGTTGTCTTTCATTTTCTCCAAGTGGTTGAAAACTGCTTTCAGGTACTCCGCATCGGCCTTGACGATGTCTTTCATCTCTTTGTTGCGGTGTTTGATCTTCATCATCTTGAGGTCTGCGGGATCCATCTCCCTATTCACAGAGACCGCAGTATCTGATAATCCATCCAGCCCCATCTCTTCCATCAGGTCACGTAAGCTATCGGACATTTCCTGTATCATCTCCGAGGTGAAATCGCTCATTTCCGACATAAAGTCTCCTGCCTGCGCATAGAATGTATCCATGCCAAGAGCAATATGGTCAGATGTATCATAGCTATCCCCTGCATACGCCTCATTGCCTGCATACTCATACGCAGAGAAGTCCCCGGACACTTCATCCGCAGAACCTTCCGCAGACATTTCTTCCTCATTCTGCGCGTTTTCCGCCTCTGCGTCCTGCACATCCTTCGTCTCTTCTTCGCTGATCCGGTCTCCCTGGCAGATTCCACCCGCGGCCTTCACCATTTCCTCTTCTTCGAGATGTTTTGCTTTCTTCTTCGCCACACGTTCCATAGCCTGTGCATGAGCAATTGCTGCATCGATCTCTTCACTGTCGCTGTCACTGTTCTGCTTCTGACGCTTCAGGCGCATGATCTCTCTTCTCGCCTGTCCGGCTGCCTGCTTCGCCGCCTGGGAAGTCTTGCTCCGCAGTATCTTCGAAGAAATACTTTTAAACTGGTACTTCAGTTTTTTCAGTGCTAATGTCGTATTTTTTGTCTGCTGTCTCTGATTCCGCAGCGATTCACTGTAACTTAAAGTACTCGTCACAATAGAATCCTGTCCCCAACTGTTCGCCACCTGTGTCTGTCCGTTCCGGTCATCTCTCGCCAACATCCGCCGGATATCGGTGACAGAACTTTTATTTTTTGCTCCAAAGATACTCTTCTGATTGTTCTGCGTCTTCTTTCCTCCGGAAAATGCCTGCGGCAAACCGGTATTGCCGCTTCCGTAAGCACCTCCGGGCCTCCCCATAGAAATCATACATCCTCACCTTACCCTCTGAAGTCAAAGTTCTGGCCGATCTGCCGTTCACCTGCGGTCTGTACACTGTCACTCCGTGTGTTGAAATTGTAGGTTTCTATCTTAGACAACAGTTCTTCTATGGAACCGGCGCTGATCGTTACCGTATCCTCTGTGCCGGCTTCCTCCTTGCTGTCTGCTATCTTATCCGACTTCTTGTCTTTTAGCCGTTCTTCCTTTTCTTTCTTAGCAGCCTTCTTCTCCGCAGCTTTTTTTTCTGCTCTCTTCTGCTCGCCTTTTTTCTCGATTCTTGCCTTCTGATCCGCGCTTGATTTCTTCAGCACTGCAAAAAATGACAATGTTCCGCCATCATTTACCTGCATTCCGTAACCCTTGACCTGCGCCCCCGAACTCTGCAGGCTGGTCTTTAACTGCTGTATCTGTGCAGCCGCACCGCTTAAGATTCCCTCATACTGCTTCCGGAATTTCTCATCTGTCGCCATCCGCTCAATCTTGTCTTCATCGATCAGTACCACAGTCTTAAAGCTGTTGGCGTACTGCGCGGCATTTGCCTTTGCATTTTCCTTCTGGTCACGGCTGACCAGAATAAAATCATAATTGCCGTACTTCTTTTTCAGCTGTTCGTAGTATTTCGCAGCCTTCTCCGACAGCTCCGGCTGACCGATGGTTCTGCCGTAATCCGCAGTCTTTCCCCTGGTCTGTGCCGTTTCGGAAGGCTTTCCCGCACTTGTTGTGCCGGCTGTCTTATCTGATGTTCCGAATACCTCCGGCTTCTTCGTCTTCGTACTCTTGCTGTAATCACTCTGCGCAGCATACGCACCTATGCTGCCGGTTGCTCCGATTCCCGCCATAATTATTTCCTCCTTGAAAATAAATGCCAAATCCGTTTGTTTACCTGGTTCCTCTATTGAGAATATCGGACAGCTTCTCCGACTTTTTTATACACATCAAAAGGAAACAGGCAAAAAGTGCAAAAAAACCGCCTTTCTGTGCCTTTGCGGATCAGATTAACGGTTTTCCTGTAAACTTTATTCTAAATTACTATTGATTCAAATGGTTGATCGTTACATGCAGCTCTCCCAACAGCTTCTTAATGTCCGCACTTGAGGTCGCCATATCTCTCGCTAACTTCTGTACTTCCGTTGCCACCACGGCGAAGCCCTTGCCCTGATCTCCGGCTCTTGCTGCCTCAATCGAAGCATTCAGTGCCAGAATCTGCTGTCTCTTGCTGTAACCATCGATTTCCTTGGTCTTGTCCGTTGCTTCCTCGATCTGTTCCGCAGCTTTCGTGATGCCACCCTTTAATTCACCTACCAGATTCTCGTTTTTCCAGTTGGCGTAGCTGGCTCTCACGAACATGTTGATCACATCACCCAGCAGATTTGCAGAAGCGTCGATCTGCTCCTTAGTCTTCACATTTACCTTTTTCAGAGCCTTAATATATTTATCCTCATCAATTCCCAGCTCTCTCGCTGTCTGACGGAACTTCTCCTCATCCGGATTCTCCGGCAGCACCTGTCCTCCGATAATACTGCCCAGCACGGTTCCATCCTCCAGCGTGATCGGAATACCGAACTCCACCAGTCCCGCATGGCAGGGATATACACCATGGCCTTCTCTGTCACACTGCTCGCAGCGCTTTTTCCCCTCTGCGCTTCCTCTCGTCAGATCAATACAGAACTCTGTAAAATTATAACAGTCACTGATGTATTTTCCGTCTGCACCCACAGCCACGGTTGCCAGTCCCGTGCTGCCTGCCCAGTTCTTCATGATCTGTTCAAATTTGTTCATGTCACAAAAATCCTGAATCTTCATATAACTCCCTACTTTCCCGGTTATCTTAACCGCTGAACGTATCAAATCCGGAATTTTTTGATCCCGGCATCATCTTACATTTACATAAAAATTATACCACAAATTGCAATATTTTTCGCCCTTTTTGCCATTTTTACCGATATTTTCACAACATTTTCTATCTATGCTTCATTCCCTCCAGCCACTTCAAAATAGATGAAATACTATGTCATCTATAGTATAATTATGATGTCGGGGTCAAAAGCCCCCGACTTTGGATTCGGATATTAAGGCTGATCGCGGCAAAAGGAGGTACCGTTAATTGAGGAAAAAGAAGCTATTCTTAAGAAAAATATGTGTTCTCGTTCTGATATTATCTACAGCCCTGCTCAGTGCCTGCTCCGATGATTCTTCCGATGGAGCAGAAAAATACGTTGTCCTGATCGGCGAAGATTCTGAGATCACAGATAAACTTTCTGACATTGATCTGCTTGTCATAGATGCGGAATATTTTTCCCAAAATGACATTGCCCGTTTAAGAGAAAATGGTATCCGTGAAATCTTCTCCTATATCAATATCGGATCGATCGAGAGCTTCCGGTCCTATGATACAGACTTTGAGAAATATACTCTGGGTGCCTATGAGAACTGGCCGGAGGAAAAATGGATCGATGTCTCGGCTCCGGAGTGGCAGGCATGTACAGCTTCCAGAGTAGACTCCCTGGTACAGAAAGGTGTGGACGGCTTTTTTGTCGATAACACGGATGTATACTATAATTATCCGCAGGAATCCATCTATGACGGAATCCTTACGATTCTGGACTATATGGACCATACCGGCAGAAAGATCATGATCAACGGTGGGGACTGTTTTGTAAAAAAATATCTTACAACAGAAAAAAACGTTCTCATCGATGGGGTAAACCAGGAGAACGTTTTTACTGCGTATGATTTTTCAAAGGATATCTATACTAAAAATGATCAAAGCACGCGTGAATACTATACTGAGTATCTAGATCTGGCTATGTCACACGGCTGTACCGCTTACACCCTGGAATACGCAATGGATCCCACCATCCGCAGACAGGCAGCCGCCTACGCCGGGAAGCATGGGTACATTTGTTACATTTCTGATAATATCGGGTTATGTCTGGGAAGATAACATATTCCTCTCAACCGCCATCACAGAAATGTTGTCGCACAGGTATCCAGATGCTTATTTTTCACACTAGCATTATCACTTAGGCACTCATCACAATAATAATAGATATTGTATCCCCCCTTCCCTCGTGTGTCCTCTGTCACCGAGAAATATCCGGCCTGCATTTTGGCTGTCGATCCGTTCAGAAAATGAATTTCACGCTGCTTCAGCGAATCCGGTCTATCCGAAGACATGCTATAGACCGCCGGGTTATACTTTCCTGTAGTAATATAATCCAGCTGGATCTCCGTAAAATAGTTCTTCAGATTCGCCTGATCTGCAGCGACCTTTGCCTTATGTATATAAGCCAGATACTGCGGTGCCAATACTCCCACCAGCACTGCCATGATAGCTATTACAATGATCAGCTCTACTAATGAAAATCCCCCGTTTCCCCTCTTTCCTGTTGATTTTTTCATGACTTTTCTCTCCATTACATTACAATACATCCCGCAGGCATCGGGCCTGCGTATAAGAAAGACCCGCATGGTCTTCCCAAGCAGGTCTTTCTTCCGGTCACATATTCAGTTTTATCAGTGCTTTATTATTCGCAAAGCTTGGAAAAGGCATCCGCTACGAACTGAACCTTAGGTCCAATGATTACCTGAACGGAGGTCTTACCGGGTTTCATGACACCGGCTACGCCTGCAGATTTGATCACCTTATCATCCACTGCGGTAATGTCTTTTACTTCCAGTCTCAGTCTTGTGATGCAGTTGTCAATGCTTGCAATGTTGTCCTTGCCGCCGCAGCCTTCCAGAATGGTTGCTGCGATTGCTGCGAAATCATCATTTGCCAGCTCGATCTTCTTCTCTGCTTCTACATCATCATCTTCTCTACCGGGGGTCTTCAGATCCCATTTCTTGATAGCGAAGAGGAATACGAAGTAGAATACAACAAATGCTGCGATACCCAGAGGGATGATCAGCCAGATTCTGGCCGCTGCAGGCAGGCGGGATGAGAACAGCAGATCCATCGCACCTGCGGAGAAGCTGAAGCCTGCACGGAAGCCAAGAGCAACAGTGATCATGGTGAAGATGCCGTACAGTGCTGCGTAGATCACATACAGTCCGGGAGCTAAGAACATGAATGCAAACTCAAAGGGCTCGGTAACGCCGCAGATGAAGGAACAGATTGCTGCGGAAGCTACCAGACCGATCGCTGCCTTTTTCTTGGCGGGCTTTGCACATTTTACCATTGCCAGAGCCGCACCGGGGACACCGAACATCATACAAGGGAAGAAGCCGGACATATACATTCCAAGGCTCCAGGATACATCAGCGCTTGTCTCACCTTTCCAGAAGTGCTGCAGATCTCCCAGTCCGATGGTATCGAACCAGAATACGTTGTTCAGTGCGTGATGTAATCCGGTAGGGATCAGCAGACGGTTCAGGAAAGCATAAATGCCGGCACCGACTACATCCAGACTTACGATAGCTTCACCGAGAGCTACCAGACCGCCGAACAGTAAAGGCCATACGAACAGCAGTACAACAGATGCCAGAATAGATACCACACCTGCTACGATAGCTACGCAGCGCTTACCACTGAAGAAGGACAGCCAGTCAGGAAGCTTGGTATCCTTGAACTTGTTGTAGCACATGGAACCGATAATACCGGCAATAATACCGATAAAGGGATTCGCAATCTTATCGAATGCCAGTGTCTTGGTAGCATCCTCAGCGATGGAGGGCATAATGGTCGTAACAAATCCGGTAGACAGAAGTGTTGTGAGCATCAGCCAGGAAGCCAGAGCTGCGATGGCTCCGGTACCGTCATTTTTCTCTGACATACCGACACCTACACCGATTGCGAACAGGATCGCCATGTTGTCGATGATCGCGCCGCCCGCTTTGACCAGGAAGAACGCGAACACGTTCGGGTCGCCGACGCCCGACATAACTGACGGACTGATCCAGTAGCCGATGCCCATCAGGATACCGGCTGCCGGCAGACAGGCGACCGGCAGCATCAGGGATTTGCCGAGCTTCTGTAAATACTTCATCATAACAGATACCCTCCTTTTGTGATTGCTGTCTATGAGAACCGGTCCCACAGGACCGGTATTCCCCAGTTGTCATTCACTGTTGTAGTTTTATAAATTATTTTTTGCTCCCCCAAAAGTTCGGATCCTCCAGCCGGGGGTCATACGGCTGCTCTGTTTGATCCGCAATGTTGTACAGATACCACTGATACTCAGGGATATTCGCCCCGTTGTTAAGATCGCCGGTTTCCAGCAGATATTCTATAAACTCCGGGTTGTCAACCGCAATTTGGATAACCTGATTTGACACCGGACGGCATACTGCAATTCCGTCGGCCTTATAAATGATTTCATCCTGGCCGGACGGCAGATACAGGCGGTGAATCGCGGATTCTCCGGCGGACAACGCTGTATCAAGCTCCAACCCGGAATAAAACCGGTTGGCCGTGCAGTTTTCCACGAAGAAAGCAACCTCTGAATTCAGGCTAATCGATGCGATTTTACTGTCGGCATACAGAACCTTTGAAGCGCGCGCGGACAGGTCGTACTCGATCAGACCGGTATCAAACCCATTGATATAAAGCAAATTCCCGAACCGCCAAAATGTGCGCACGCGTTCATGCACTGGGGAAAAACAATCGCCCGATATCTGATCTGTAACTAGGAGCAAATCGTCCTCCAGGCTGCATATAAAGGCAGCGTCAGAGGCAGCCGTCTCGTTTTGAACAAACGGGCGCTGGACTGCAAAATATTCCTCGCGGCTTAAAGGCGTTTGCGGCATAGGCCCGCTTGATGCTGTGCCGGCGACATCCTCCCCGGCCTGTACAGCCGGCGGGACTGCATCCTGCGAGGACGGCGGTCCCGATGAAGGGGCGCCGTCCTGCTGCGCATGGCAGGCCGCCAGAAGCATGAACAGGCCGGAGAACAATAAAAGAAAAAATC
>ERZ838577.4902-NODE-4902-length-10614-cov-3.307415_pt1 | contig 10614 bp, 10 predicted proteins | sample MGYA00519682_ERZ838577 | MGnify/ENA primary metagenome ERZ838577 (study PRJEB31850, sample SAMEA3708838) | human gut metagenome | biome: human gut; feature: human-associated habitat; material: faeces | place: China | collected 2014 ...
CCCCGCGCGTGGTTTATGGGGCGCTACTTCCTGCCCCGCACCTACAAATGGGACGGCGACAATGCGGATTTCACCCCGGAGAGCAACGATATTCCCTGGTCCTTTGTGCCGGAGCGGAAGGTGACCGTGGAGGATGTGCGGTATCTGCTTGGCTCTTATTACCAGGGCACGCCCTACAATCCCTATGACAAGAACGCACCCCAGAAGGGAAAATACAGAACCATTGGCGTGCCCAACAGTGATGTTTGCGGCATTATGCAGATCCGCGGCTACCTGCCGGAAGCCATCCGGGGCGTGGAATGGCTCTCCATGGGCGGCAGCGGTTTTACGGCCTGCTTCCCGGTCTATGCCAGTGTCCCGGAGTTCCCCAAGTATTTCAGCGGCACCACGGAAACCGTCTCTACCAATCATATGTATTGGCACAGCCGCCTCATTGCAGCCCTGACGGATGCCTACATGGGCAACGCCCTGCTGTTTGATGAGCGATACATGAACGCGGTGATGAACCGGGGGCAGCAGCTCCTGTGCCAGTATGATGAGCAGGTGCTCCGGGGCGCATCTCCCGAAGTGCTGAAAGAGGCCAACCAGAAGATTGCCGACATGGTAAAGGAAGAATCCGAAAAGGCACTGGCACAAATTCTGAAAAATGCGTCTGAGCACATGAAGATTCGCTACCACAGAGGGGATAACTAAACCGCAGGAAAAATGTTTTCCATAATGCGCTTCCCGCCGAACGCAGTTGCGTACTTTTCTGTTTAGGAACAGTTAATATAAATCCTTCGGTTAGATGTGAATATGAAAACCGAGCCGGGAATGTTTCTCCCTGGCTCGGTTTTTGTCTGCAATTAAAAGGATTCGCGCTGGATGAATTTAGAATTAAAGGTGATGCACTGGTGCTCCCGGTCGCCTTTCAGCAGGCCAATCATAAGCTGCTGGGCGTAATCGGTCATTTCCTTATAGGGCTGGGCAAAGGTGGTGACGGAGGGGATGGAATAGGCGGTGGTTTCCAGGCCGTCGAAGCTGACAACGGCCACGTCCTCTCCCGGAGTCCGCTGCACATCCCGGATGGCTCGCAGGACACCGGGGAGCATGATGTCGGCCTGACAGCACACGGCGGTGATTTCCGGGTGCTGCTCCAGCAGTGCTTTCAGCTGCTGATAGGTGCGGTCGGGCATATACCGGCACTCCAAAAAATAGTCCAGGTTGTGCCGGAGACCCGCTTCCGTCAAAACGGTGCGGTAGGCCTGCTGCCGCAGTCCGTAAATGCTGATGTCATTGGGGGAGGAAATCACGGTTGCAATGTCTCGATGCCCGGCATCTACCAGCATTTGCATCTGCGCCTGAGCACAGGGGTAGTGGTTGGTTTGCAGGGAGGAATAGAGGGAGCCTTCGCCGCCCAGGGGGAGCACGGTGTTGATGAACACGGTGGGGCAGGGGAGCCGCCCCAGCTGCTGCAAGCCAAGCTGCGCATAGTTTCCGCCCAGGTAAAGGAGGCTGGAAATTTTGTCCCGTTCTAGGTAGGCAAGCAGCTCGTTGAATTTCTCCTGCTTGTCCTGGATATAGAAATTATCATGGAATCCGGCGATGCAGTAGCCTGCATTGTGGAAATCCTTGGAGAGGTTCCGCTCCATCCACTCGTAGACCTCATTATAAACCGCCTCCACCACCAGGCAGATGCGGGTGGATTCCGGGGCGGCCTTGGCGTTTTTTACATTGGCCTTGGGGTCGTATTGATTTTCGGTGATGATTTGCAGCACATGCTGGCGGGTTGCTGTGCTGATGTCGGGGTAGTTGTTCAGTACCTTGGATACGGTTCCGGGGGTCACCCCCGCAAGCTGTGCAATATCTCGGATATTCATGGGAGGCCTCCTGACGAAGTTGGGCGGCTTACTGGGCTTCCTTGCAGAATTTCAGCAGAGGTGTGGGGGTGATGCCGTACCGTTTCAGATTTTCCAGTGCCGCGTCCATGCAGCTGTCCCACATCTGGGTGGGGTTGTGGCAATCGCTGCCCACCACCACCGGCAGGCCGGATTTGGCAGCCCGGAGCCAGAAATTCTCGTGGGGGTACATATAGCGCTCCCCGTCCGGGTATTCCTTCAGCCCCCGGCGCAGACCGTTGGCGTTGTATTCCAGCACCACGCCGGAGCGGGCGGCGGCCTCCAGAATGTGGTCGGTGGCGGCATCGCAATTGCGGTCCCAGGGCAGGGGGGACATGGTGAAAATGTCTGGGTGGGCCACGGCATCAAAGAAGCCGGTTTTCAGCGCCTGGGAAACGGCATCGGCATATTCCAGGTACTTTTCCGTGTTGGGGGCACCGGTGGTGATGTTGAAAATCTTCTGCTCGGAATCCACAAAGAAATGCTCACCCAGGAGCAGATAGTCCATGTGGTACTTGCCCTTCAAGTCCTCATAGTAGCTTTCGTACTGGGGCAGATACTCAATTTCAAGACCGGTGTACAGGGAAATCTTTCCTACATAGTCCCGTTTCAGCTTGGCCACCTCGGCGATGTACTCTTCCAGCTCGGAAAAGGGCATCCGATAACCATAGTCAAAGTCGGGAAAGGGTGCATGGTCGGAAAAGCCGAGGACGCTGAGGCTGGAATCCAGTGCGGCACGCAGATAATCTTCGGCGCAGCCCTGCGCGTGCCGACAGCGCTGGGTGTGGGTATGGAAGTTTGTTTTCATATAATCCCTTTCTAGCGAAACACATTCCGAAACGATTCGCCAATAAATTCTCTTATGTCCCACAGTATAGCATAGTTTGCACAAAAATACAAGGGCATTTTTTACACATACTTAGATAGATTTTCTTGACAATCCAAAATTACGGCGCTATAATGCAGATAAACCCAACGAAACAAACGGAAACTGTTTCGCTGGGAAAGAACGAAACACGAGAAAACGAAGGAGAATTTGTATGATGAAGAAGATTTTCTCTCTGCTCCTGGCTGTCTGCATGGTGTCCGGCTTGCTGGCCGGCTGCGCAAGCGGAGGCACCCAGACCCAGGCAACGACCCCCGAGGTGAGCAAGACCGAGACTACCCCCGCGGCCGAGGCAACCGAAGCAGCAACGGAAGCAACCGAGGAAGAAACCACTGCCCCCCAGGCCGTTACGCTGAAGGTGTGGAGCCCTTCCGAAGACCAGAACCCCGACATGGGCGCTTGGCTGAACACCATGTGCGAACAGTTCAATGCCCTGCATCCCGAATGGGACATCACCTTTGAGTACGGTGTCTGCACCGAGTCCGATGCCAAGAAGCTGGTTCCTCAGGACATCGACGCAGCTGCTGACGTGTTCCTGTTCAGCTCCACCGGCCTGGAAAACCTGTGCCAGTCCAACAGCCTGGCAGAGTGGGGCGGCAAATACTATAATTATGTGTACGAGAACTTTGCCAAGGCTCTGGCCGACTGCCTGGTGTATGACGGCGGCCTGTACGGCATCCCCGTGACCACCAACACCTACTTCGTGTACTATGACAAGAGCGTCTTCACTGAGGAAGATGTGAAGTCCCTGGACACCATGCTGGAAAAGGGCAAGGTTGCCTTCCCTCTGGCCAACGGCTTCTATAACGCTGCCTTCTATCTGGGCAACGGCTGCACCTTCTTCGGTGAAAATGGCACCGACCGCGCTTCCGGCATCCAGCTGGGCGGCGAAAAGGGCACCGCTGTCACCAACTGCCTGGTTGACCTGGTGGCGAACCCCAACTTCATCGTGGCGGAACCCTCCGATGCCGTTGGCATGATGCGTGAGGGTCAGTGCAATGCTTACGTCTGCGGCACCTGGCAGGCAGCCCAGACCCAGGAAATCCTGGGCGAGAACTTCGGCGTTGCCATGCTGCCCTCCGTGATGATTGACGGCGTGAACACCCAGCTGCGTCCTTTCACCTCCGCAAAGGCTGTGGGTGTCAAGTCCTCCACTGCCTATCCCGAAGTGGCTCTGAACCTGGCGATGTACCTGGCCGGTGAGGAAGGCCAGAAGGCTCACTACGAGCTCAGAGGCTATGTGCCCTGCATCAACTCCCTGATTCCCGAAGTGCAGAACGACCCGATTTGCGCCGTGGATGCACAGACCATTGCCGAGATTGCAGTTCCCCGCAGCAGCTTCACCGAGTTCTCTTACTTCTGGACTCCCGCTGAGAGCATGGGCATCGAAATCCGCGACGGCTTCGTGACCCACGAGAATGCGGCTGAAAAGACCGAGGCTCTGAACAAGGCGGTCAATTCCTCCGGCCTGGAATAATTACCCGTTAGAGGATAGAAATGATGCAAACAGAGACGAGCGTAACTGCTGATGCGCGTGTCAGCGTTCCGCGCGCCCTGAAAAACGGTTCTGTCGTGGTGGCTCTTTCCTCAGTTATCTGGGGATTGGGCTGCTTCGTCAGAAAGCAGTTTGCAAAGGGTGCACTGCTTTTGGCCGCCGAGGTGGGAATCATTCTTTACATGATTTCCTCCGGCTTCTATAACCTTACGAAGCTCATCACCCTGGGTGACGTGGAGCAGCAGAAGGTTTGGAATGAGGCAAAGAGCATTTTTGAATATGTGGACGGTGACCGCTCCCTGGTCATTTTGCTGTACGGCATTGTGACGGTGGCCGTTTTGCTGTGCGGTGTGCTGCTGCTGCGGCTCTCCGTCAAGAGCGCCTATCAGGCAGAGCAGCTGGCCAAGACCGGCAAGCCCGTGCCCGGCTTCCGGGACGATATGACCCGGCTTTTTGACCGTGACCTGCACAAGCCCTTGCTGACCCTGCCGATTCTGGGCGTCCTGGTGTTTACGGTGCTGCCGCTGGTGTTTATGACCAGCATGGCCTTCACCAACTACAGCGTCCTGGATAATAAGCTGGTGCTGTTTGATTGGGTGGGGCTGAAAAACTTCCGGCGTATGGTGGACTTGCAGGGCAGCCTGGGTCAGACCTTCTGGTCGGTGCTGGGCTGGACGGTGGCCTGGGCGGTGATTGCCACCTTCTCCAATTACATTCTGGGAATGCTGCTGTCCCTGTTCATCAACTGGAAGGAGATTCGAGGCAAGAAATTCTGGCGGTTCTGCTTTGTCCTGACGGTTGCAGTGCCCCACTTTGTCACGTTGCTGATTATCCGCCAGATGCTGCAACCCAACGGCGCGGTGAACGTGCTGCTGCAAAACTTGGGGTGGATTCAGTCTCCGCTGCCCTTCTTTACCGATACCACCTGGGCGCGGGTGACGGTGATACTCATTAACATCTGGGTGAGCGTGCCCTATGTGCTGCTGCAAATCACGGGCATTTTGCAGAATATCCCCGCAGAGCTGTATGAGTCGGCCAGAGTGGACGGCGCAAGCCCGGTGGTGACGTTCTTCAAAATCACGCTGCCTTATATGCTGTTTGTGACCACCCCCTACCTTATCACCTCCTTCACCGGAAACATCAACAATTTCAACGTGATTTTCCTCACCTCCAAGGGTATGCCCCGGGCGGTGGAATCCACCGCGGGCACCACAGACCTGCTCATTACCTGGCTGTATAAGCTGACCATTGACAACCAGTATTTTGACGTGGGCGCGGTGATTGGCATTATGACCTTTGTGACATTGAGTGTTGTTTCGCTGCTGACCTTCCATTACAGCGGCTCCAACAGAAATGAGGAGGGCTTCCGATGAGACTGAACAAAAACGGGACAGTCAAGCGTCCGCTGCGCAAGCGCATTGGCATCTTTCTGGCTCATGTAGCTCTGGCAATTCTGGCGTTTATCTGGCTTATCCCTATCTTCTGGGTGGTGCTTACCAGCTTCCGGGGAACAAAGGGCGCTTACAGCTCCACGTTCTTCCCCACCAGCTACACGCTGGATAATTTTATCAAGCTGTTCACGGACTTCTCTGTGTTCAACTTCCCCCAAATGCTGCTGAACACCCTGATTATTGCCGTGGCAAACTGCCTGCTTTCCACCTTCTTTGTGGTGAGCGTAGCCTACACTCTTTCCCGGCTCCGCTTCCCCTCCCGGAAGAAAATCATGAGCATTGCCATGGTGATTAACCTGTTCCCCGGCTTCATGTCTATGATTGCCAACTACTACATTTTCAAAATGCTGGGCTGGACAAACGGACCCATGCTGCGGGTGGCCATGATTGCGGTTTACGCCGGCGGCGCGGGTGTGGGCTACCACATTGCCAAGGGCTTCTTTGACACGATTCCCATTGCGCTGGACGAAGCGGCCATGCTGGATGGGGCAACTAAGTTCCAGGTGCTGCTGAAAATCATCATGCCCCTGAGTAAACCCATCATTGTGTATACGCTGCTCACTTCCTTTGCCGGACCCTTCAAGGATTTCATGCTGGCAAAGGTGCTGTGCGGCCCCAACAAGGCCTACTTCACCGTGGCGGTTGGTATGTATCAGATGCTGGAGCAGGAGTACATCGACCAGTGGTTCTGTAGCTTTGCGGCGGCAGCGGTGATTATCTCCATTCCTATTGCCGCGCTGTTCCTGGCAACCCAGAAATATTATACGGTTGGTGTCGGCGGCGCCGTCAAGGGCTGAGTACGACAAAACAAGTTCGTGGGGGTGCTTCGCACGGGTGAAGCACCCTCTGTTTTTATGAAAAGGAAGGAAAACGAATGGCGGATTTACGAAGATCCCGAATTGCAAAAATCCCCCAGGTATCGGCTCAGTGGATAAAAACGGCGGCGGCCATCCTGCTGGTGGCGGCCAATGCCGGGGCGATCCTGGTGGAAAAGGGAATCATTGGGATGGACGGCTATACCATGTCGGAGCTGCTGACATCCATGGAGAACTCCTCCGGCATGACCGGACTGGTGGGGGCGGCGGTGCTGGCGCGGCTGTTAAACGGAATCGCCATCCCGCTGTTTGCTTTCCTGCTGGCGGAGGGCTTCCGGCACACCCGGAACGTGCGGCGGTATCTGGCGGCACTGACGGTGACGGCGCTGGTGAGCGAGCCCATTTATGACTTCGCCATGACCGGCACACCCCTGGATTTTTCTGCCCAGAATCCCATGCTGGCGCTGGTGATTGGACTGCTGGTGCTGATTTTGATGGACTGGCTGAACCGGTTTGACAAGACCGAGCAGGTCATTGGCCGGATTCTTTTGACCCTGGGCGGGCTGTTCTGGGTGACGGTGCTGCGGATTCCCTATGGCATCGAGACGGTGCTGATTATCAGCGTCTGGGATTCCTTCCGGGGACATCATGCAGTGCGGATGATTGTGTCAATTCTCGTCAGTTTGGTGGAGCCGACGGGCCCGCTTGCCTTCTGCGCCATTGGGTATTACAGCGGGGAGCGGAAATTGAAGGTTTCCAAATACCTGTTTTATGCGCTGTATCCTGTTCATCTGCTCCTGCTTGGGACGGTGCGGTACGTCTTCTTGAAGTGAGAATATCGCCCCGGCGCGAAGCGCCCCTGCCTCCCCTGGAAGGGGAGGTGGTTGAGCGTCAGCGAAACCGGAGGGGTTTGTCCGTCAACAGAGCAGTGAAAACCCCTCAGTCAGCCCGTTCGGGCTGCCAGCTCCCCTTTCAGGGGCGCCGAGGGCGCTTCGCCCCGAATACCAATAAAACCGCAAAACGGCGTGACCGAACCAGGTCACGCCGTTTTGCGCGTCAAGGATGTTTAGCGGACGCGCTCTCCGCAATTGGGGCAGAAGGTGGGAAGGGGAGCCCGCATACTGAAATAGCAATGGCAGTGGGGACACTTTACAAACAGGAAGCGCCACACAAAGCCTGTGATTATCAAAATAAAGCCGATCATGGTGCCGATGTTCATCTCTGGGGTAAATTGAATGCTAATCAGGGCGATAATCGCCCCCAGAATCATCGAAACAATGCAAATGGCATAATGCGCCGTCAGGGAAAGATTTTTCAGCTTTTTCACGGTGAGAGCCTCCTTATATAAAATTTTAGTTGGGAATGATGTGGTATTTCATGTGTCGTGCCTTGAAATAGCAGTGGCTTGCCGTGATTTCTTCCACTGTCATGCCGCAGTCATCGGAGAAGTACACAAATCCATCCTGTAAAAGAACGGTGGAGCCATACCAGTATGGGTCAAATTCTGCTGATGTTTTGGCGGAAATGTCATATTCCAGTTCACCCCAGAGCCATACCTCCACCTTGCATTCCCAGGTTCCGTCAAACAAGAGATACACGGAATCGTCCCCTGGCTTTACGGTGTCCAGATGCCCATCGTGAAAGCCGCCGGTGGCCCAGGGCAGATTTTCAATGTCCTGGGGCGTTTTGATTTCGGGATATTCCCGGTATGCAAATCCATCATCCATGCGGCGGCATTGTTCCAGAAGTTCCTCTGGCTGTTGACTACTACCCAGCAAGGAATCCAGAAGCTCCTTGCTTAGAAAGTCCACACAGCCAATGCCGCGCTCGTCCATATTCCAGTCATGCCGGTCGGCATCGATAATGAGCACTTGCAGATGAATGCCGGTTGGAAGGGAGACGGCATTCATCTGGCGAATGAGCTTCTTTTTCTCGGCATCCCAAACGACCCACCAATCGGTCTTGTCTGGATATTGACTTGCCGTGTCCCGATAATGGGCAAAGACAGCGGAAATGTAGTATTTTCCGTTCCCCTGCCGAATGATTGCGTGCATGACTATTTCCTCCTTTAACGAAGCACTATAAAAATCTTACGGTTTGGTGTGCAGTATCGTTACCGGGCGGGTTAGGGCACCAACGTATTGGTACAATCCCCGTAGCGTCATTGTCCGGCGGCACTGCCGCCCGCCGCCCGCTGCTCACAGTAGATGCAGCGGTGGATGCCGGCGGCCTTGTCGGTGGTGCGGAAAATCTGGGGCAGCTCCTGCTCGGTGGCGGAGATGCACCGGGGATTGTTGCAGCGCAGGTCATAGCGCAAATCCTGGGTGTCGATTTCCTCCCGGACGGGGTTGCGCTCTGCCTCTTTCAGCAGCATGAGAATCAGCGCCATGCGCATATACTTGCCGTTGAGTGCCTGACGGAAATAGGCGGCTCTGGGGTCGTCGTCCACGGCCACGCTGATTTCGTTCACCCGGGGCAGGGGATGGAGCACGCTCATCTTCTCTTTGGCCAGCTTCATTTTTTCAACGGTCAGCACATAGCTGTCCTTCAGCCGCTCATACTGCCAGGGGTCGTCAAACCGCTCCCGCTGAATTCGGGTCATGTACAGAATGTCCAGCTTGGGCAGGGCATCTTCCAGGGAGGTGACTTCCTCATAGGGAATGTGCAGCTTCTCGAGAACATTAAACCGCACAAAGCCAGGCAGCTTCAGCTCCTCGGGGGAAATCAGCACAAATTTGATGCCGGGGTAGCGGCTCATGGCCTCAATGAGAGAGTGGACGGTGCGGCCGTATTTCAGGTCGCCGCAGAAGCCGATGGTCAGGTTATCCAGGTGTCCCATCTCCCGGGAGATGGTCAGCAGGTCAGCCAGCGTTTGGGTGGGGTGGTTGTGCATTCCGTCACCGGCGTTGATGACCGGGACGCTTGCGTTGCGGGAGGCAACATAGGGCGCGCCGGACATGGGATGGCGAATGGCCATAATGTCAGCGTAGCAGCTGAGAATCTTGGCGGTGTCCGCCATGCTCTCCCCCTTGGAGGCGGAGGAGGAGCTGGCCTGGGAGAAGCCAATCACATTGCCGCCCAGCTCCAGCATGGCCGCCTCAAAGCTGAGGCGGGTGCGGGGGGAAGGCTCAAAAAACAGGGTAGCCAGCTTCTTGTGCTTGCAGGCATCCCAGTAGTTTTCCGGGTGGGCAATAATATCCTTGGCAGTGACAATGAGGCTGTCGATTTCCGCTACGGTCAAATCCAGAATGCTGATTAGACTTCTCATTTCTGCACCCCGTTCTTGGCCAGATAAGCGCGAATGCGGGCAACGTTTTCGGCGTGCTCGGGCTTTTCGTCCAGATACTCGATGATGTCATACACATCCACCACGGAGTACACGGGGAAGCCAAACTCCTCCTCCACTTCCTCCATGGCAAGCTTCTCGCCCTTGCCCCGCTCCTTGCGGTCCACCATGATAAAGGTGGCGGCAACCTTCACGCCCTCCAGGTGGCTGAGAATTTCCATGCTCTCCCGGATGGCAGTACCGGCGGTGATGACATCCTCCACGATGACCACTTCCTCACCGGCCTGGGGCACATAGCCCACAAACACACCGCCCTCGCCATGATCCTTCACTTCTTTGCGGTTGAAGAAGAAGGGGACGTTCAGACCGTGCTTGCTCAGTGCCACGGCAGCGGACACGGCAATGGAAATGCCCTTGTAGGCAGGACCGTAGAGCACAGCCTGCTTGTTGCCCAGCTTTTCCTGATAGGCACGGGCATAGAATTCGCCCAGGGTGGCGATTTCGTCACCGGTCTTAATCATACCGGCGTTGATGAAGTAGGGAATCTTGCGGCCGGACTTGGCGGTGAAGTCACCGAATTTCAGCACACCGGCATTTTCCAGAAACGAAATAAATTCTCTTTTGTAGCTTTCCATGGTCTGTCTCCTTGTGGTTTAAGTCTTTAGAATATCCTGTAGGGACGGCTACCGTGTCGCCCGAAATCTTGCGTGATAGTGTGGTTCGTTCAATGGAACCAGCTTTCGTAACTGCCCCTTGGCTTCCCCCGGGGGGAAGCTGTCAGCCATGACGGCACTTCGGAACCGG
>ERZ838577.4932-NODE-4932-length-10549-cov-11.899848_pt1 | contig 10549 bp, 15 predicted proteins | sample MGYA00519682_ERZ838577 | MGnify/ENA primary metagenome ERZ838577 (study PRJEB31850, sample SAMEA3708838) | human gut metagenome | biome: human gut; feature: human-associated habitat; material: faeces | place: China | collected 2014 ...
TTCTCCAGCATTCAGCCTTATATAGTACTTTTGGCACATACAGCATCATGGTCACCACGTAATCATGCATAAGAGCCAATGCGTCAGCACCCCAGCTATAATCCACGCCACCGCATTTGGCCGAGACGGGTAAGGCCGCACACACGCCAAACAACAAGCCTGTCCACCTGCGCATCTTACAACTCATTTCTTGTTATCTTCATTGGGGTTTTGAACAGGGTCTCCCGCCTGCCCTCCAACAATTCGTGGAGTTCAGGAGCGGTCACGCCGTTCTCGCTCGTTATCTCGGCTTCATACAGGGCCGACTGGATGCGGTCCGCTTTTTCTTCGGCTGCACTCCGTGGCTCTTCAGTCGGCTGCCCGGCAGCATCTTCTTCCTCACTTTTTGTCGGGTCTGCCGGTTTATCTTCCAAACCGCCCACATGGAAGCTGTCACCTGATTCGCTGACTTGCACAGATTCCTCTTCTTCCATGCCTTCCAAGTCGAGCACCTCCTCGGTAGAGTTGGTGTGTCCTTTTTTGCCTTGCAAATCTTTGGCAATGACCACCGCATAATAGATGGCGTAGGCTATCGTCAGCACCAAGGCGAATATCATAAATGGACTCATTGCTTTGTCTGGTTTATGGGTTTACAATCTCGTTTTGCCTGCAAAAGAATAATGGAAAAGCTGTCTTGTGAAACCTCTGACGGAAATACTGTGCTGCTTTAACTTGATTTTTCTTCGGACGGAGAAATCATACTGTCAATCATACTTTGACAACCTTGCTAAAGGCAGTTATACCTGCTTCGGCTGTTCTGTTGTACTTGCCTGACCATCGAAGTATATCTTCTCCGGGCAACGAAACGCACTGGCTGTCCACGGCCGTTGTTTTTCCTGTGCGAAGGTAAGGCGGTCGGGAAGCTGCAAGGCGCAGTTCCGGGAGGGCGGCCAGCTTCCTCCTTGCATTCGTTCCCTCCTTTCCGCCTTGGCTCTTGCACGTAAAAACAAGTCCCTTTGGACGGGTAAAAGCCCGACGGCAGGGAAGGAAGAAGAAGTCTAACATTAAATTATCAAAACGATGAAACAGATTATTTGGTCAAACGACAGCTTTATGGACGACGAGGCACGGGAGTATTACCAAGACTGCCAACGCGAGTTCTTGGAGGATGACAGCTATGTGGTTACGGATGAGGAATGGGAGGATGTGGTCAACGGCTGGCTCAGTGACGAGCGGCTCAACTTGAATAAAGAAGTGGACGGCGTTATCATTGCGTTTGGCGACTTGGGCTTGTGGCGCGGACGCAGACAGGGCTATAAAATCTTGGGCAGCAACGTCGCCGACATACTGCGTTCATCCTGTTTTGACGTGGAATGGTATGGTGACGGCTACAATATCCGCAGCCGCATGGCGCACCACGACGGCACGAACTATGTGCTTTACCGGGTGGCGAAAAGCCGGGAGGATGCCGAACGGATAGCCGACAAAATCTACAACCTTGAGATTGACGAGAAAGGCTTCCGCAAGCTCACACATTCTCTCTATCCCTACGTTGCCGATGTCTACGGCTGGAAAGTCAGGTGGCGTAAACCGGCATAAGGACTGAAAACAAGGAAGGACAGCCGTTCCCCGATGTGATAGGGCGGTTGTCCTTCCTTGCGATAATTGGCAAGCCAAAGCTTGCTTATACCTTTTATTATTTGTCTAACCTGTTATAAGCAGCTTGCTGATAAACTACTCTACAACAAGAAGTGCTTCAAGTTTTGCCGCTTCGTCTTTCAATTTTTGGGGTTTCTGTTTTGCCAACTTAGCAAGATTAACAAGTTTCCATTTAACAGACGGGTAATCTTTGAAGTATTCAAACTCATACCCATTCCATTTCGGTTCGCCAAGTTCGAAACTGACCAAAAATCTCTTGTCATCATCAGTCATCAACCGGTTGACTTCGGTTATCAGTTTAGTCCTTGTTCCCTCAAATTCCTCGTATGTGAAAGGAATGTCCGTCATGCCATCAAATTGGTTTACCATTGCCTCACGTTGGTCTATAAGCCGCGGGGAAAACGATTCATGGATAGGACGGTCGCTGCCAAGCAAGTTAAAGATAAGTCCTTCCCTGCAATCTGCCATCGGCAAATCCATATATTTCACATCAAACAGGTCACGGGGATGTTGCCGGGAAAGAGCCGCCGCAATCTTCCCGCCGTATAGCTGTGTCAGTGGAACTATGTCAGCCTCGCAGTAGAGTCTGAACTCCTCTTGTGCCTTGTCGCTCAGTGGCATGGTTAATGCTTCGCCACCGACAAGACCTCTCTTGGTCTGGTTCACCTCCACCTTGACTTGTTTGCCCCGGTATTCGCAAAGTAGTTTGCAGATGTCGTACTTAGGCACGATGTGCATCCCTTTGAAAGCCTTTTCAGCTTTCTCTTTGATGGATTTCAAGTGCAGGTTGATGTCTTCCAAACTTTGGTTTCTGTCTGCTAATGGAGTATATGTCAGGTCTATATCAACCGAATAGCGAGGTAAGTTCTTAAGAAATAGGTTGATGGCAGTGCCACCATGCACGGCAAATACGCCCTCTTCCATGACAATTGGCATCAGTCGCAACAGAAGTTCCACTTTTTGAGCGTATATCTGTGTATTGGCGTTGTTTCTATTCATATTCAGCAAGTTCTTTGGGTATGGTCATATTATATTTTGCGATGTATTTTCCAGTGGGCACTATCATATATCGTGATGTGCCCAATGTTACAGAATCAAGTTTTAGAGCCTTGAACCAAGGGTGGGCCGCTTTTTCTGCCATATAGACAAACAGTCGTTTTACCTTTTGCGAAGTGCATGATTCAAGCAACGATTGCACCAGTTTAGGGCGAAGCGTGGTCAGGCTCTCCATGATGTAATACATATCCTGCAAGGAGGAAGCTGCATCTGGCAGATGAAGACATTCCAAGAATGCCCTTTCAGGGGAAGAAACGAGCAAACTGTTACTTTCAACAACCATTGGTTCGACTGCCTTCAAGTCTGTTCCAAGGAAAGAGGTTGTCATGTACTTGACAGCCATGTCCCAATTCCCTTGAACAATCCATAAGGGCAGTTTGTTTTCCTTGTCGGTAAACAGGTAGGCTTTAGGCTTGCCGAGGGAAAGATAATGTGAATACCCCCTTAATTCCAAAGCGGTATAAGCGCCCACGATGCACTGTTTACCAAGTTGCGAATTGTAAGCCGCCACCGTTTGCAGCAATGTGGGCGATTTGCCTTTCAAGGCATAAACGCCTTTGGATATACGAGTGAGCCAACCCCTCTTCATGTACGAATGTTGCTCCTTGGAGTTAAGTCCCTGTTTCGTGAGCCAATTCCCGAAAAACAATGAACTATTTGGATGCGATTCCAATATTTGCTGTATTTTTGTTGCCATATTCGCCTTTATTATGAATTTGACGATATTTACCATGCAAAAATACTGCATCCATCCCGAACTGCCAAATATTCCATGGCAATTCTTTGTGATTCTTGCGGAATATTTTCATTCAAATTCGCATAAATAAGGAATTGCAGACTCTGTAATAAGCAAATCCGTATTATTACGGCATCTTTTTCTTACCAACAAGGATGTCATTGAGGTCTTTGTAGAGCGGGTAGGTTTCCATCATGTCATGCACGGCATCGCCTTTGATTTCCCGTAGCATGTCCACCACACGCCGTCCGGCATCGTCATTGTCGAGATAGCAATAGATGTGCTTGTAGGTTTTCAGCCGTGACAATGCCTTGGGCAAGTTGTTTGCCAAGTTCAACACCAACAGGTCTGCGCCATAACAGGGTACGGACAACCGTTCCCGTTTCCGCAAGGTCAGAAAGGACAAATAGTCCATGAACCCTTCGAACAGGCATACGCAGTCTGTTTGTCCTTGGGAAATGAATGACACCGCTTTCGGAGCAATGCACCCCTTATAATAGGGATTGCGTATCTCGTAGCCTCCCGCCTCGTTGGGGAATGCAATGGCATAGTAACTATTTCCATGGCAGGTGTAATGCGCTTCCCAACATTCTTGACTGGCTATTTCCATATCTATGCCTCGTTTGGAAAGGTAGGAAAGCAATGGTAAGGATTCCAACAATTCCAACCGCAGGTTTTGGAATACGGTTGCTTTCAGTTGCGTCCTATCAGGAGCTGATTGTTGCGGATGCGGAACGAATGTCCGTATCCTGAGAGGTGCAGCAGGATCAGCCTGCTCAATCATTTTTAATATTTTAGGAATGTTGTGGGTGCGGTACACCAATACCGCAAGGTCGATAATGTCGCCGCTCTTGGCTGTTGCGAAGTCATACCATATATTGCGGTTCTTGTTTACTTTGAAGGACAGATCTTCGTCCTCTCGGTATGGTGCGTAGTACCATGCGTAACATGATGTTACCTTGACCGGATAAATCCCTATTGCCAATAAAAAATCCACAATTGGAATTTGTCGGATCAATTTAATGTTCATCCGCTTTATGATAGGCATTTCTGTTTAATTTTAGATTTCCATCGCTAATTCAATGCTTCTTTTGTTACTGCACAACCAACTGTCGAGCTCTTTTCGGTTAAAGAATATCAACTTTCCATGGGGCTTATAATGAGGAACTTCTTTTCCATTCAACAGTTTATATAATTGACTGCTTGAAAGTCCTGTATAAAGGCAGGCTTCCTTAAAGTTTAAGGTTTCCTTTGAATAAGAAAGCATCCGTTCTAACCTGTCTATCTGTGACTGTATGGCACATAATCTTAAGAAACAAGAAGAACAATTTGGTGAATTTGTATGACTTTTGCTTTGTACCATAATTTCAAATTCTTAAATATTACAGAGTTTACCTGCAATATAATTATTGTACGTATTTTGGCTGATTATTCCATTAGATTTCATGTATTGAATATAATTTTTGGATGTACGCTCTTTGACATCCAACATCTCACACAACAATTCTGATAATTCACTGTATGACAGGGATTTTCTTGTGTAGAATATTTCTTTGGCAACATTGATTAAATCGTTTCGTTTACGACGCTCCTTATCTTCAACGGGTTTTTCTCCTGCAAAAATGTGCATGTCTTTATCCGTATCCCACGAGAACTGCAACAAAGGAACATCCAGTGGGCTTCCATCACGTACTTTTATAGCCTTCACTACCGAATAAACAGGATTATCATCTTTCTCTATGGAAATAATTGCAGCTGCCTTACGTTGGAGTTCCGATCCGATATGCCCTCGTAATTTGATCCCGTTCGGTACAAAATGCAACACACAGATAATACAGGTGCGGTAGATGCCTGCTAAACGATAAAGCTCGTCTACAATGGCGACGCTCTCAGCTTCGTCGTTTGCAGAACGTATCAGATCAGCTATGCCATCAATGACCACAAGGTGGATACCACCGAACCTATGGTAATACAAATCCATACTATCCCTTATTATATCCAACCGTTCTTTTCTGGAAAGAGAGGCAAGATAGAATGAATGATAACTGTCGGGCATATGGGACAAACCACTTCTTTTCAAGGTTTTTGTCATATTCTTATATAGCTGGTATTCTGATTGTTCCGTGTCATAATGCAGGATTGCTTTGTGCTTGAAATTCGGAGTGATGTCAAGTCCCAATGTGTCAATCTCAGAATATTCGTCTACCTCTATCAGGGTTCCTGCAATGATCGCTGAAATAAAATTGCTTTTGCCTGTACCTTCTCCACCCGTAACGCATAATAGATTGTCATAGGTACCAAGTGGAACATTGTTGACTGAGACTACAGTTTTTGAATTTTGCGGGGGATTGTTATAATCCATTTCACATGATTTTATTAGCATGAGTGTATTTGAATAATATTTTTCAAGCGCACCCGTTATTAATGCCTGGAGGTCTGATTTTGTTTTGCCGGATGCGAAAAAATCTGAAATGTCTTTCTCCTTTTTAGTTCCGGGTAAAGGCAGTTCGATCCTTATGACATTATGCCCTGATAATGTTGAGCATTGTCGCAAAGATTCTCTTTTACCCGTTTCGTCAGAATCATACAAGAATATGATATGCCTGAACTTTCTCTCTAACATTTCTATGATTTGTATAGGTATTGTAGCTGTTTCACTATTGAAGCACAAAGCATGGAATCCCTTCGCATACAAAGACATTACATCTTTCTCACCACCCGTAATAAAAACGATGTCACCTTTATTGGGCAATTGTTCAAAGCCAAAGCAATAGGTATCTGGCATTTCTCCGCCATATAGGAAACGGTATTTCTTGTTCATTGGGCGGTATATCTTGACGTACCCTAATCCCTTATATGCAAAAACAGGGTCTATTTCGGAACTTTTGATTTTGAAAGGTTCGTTATTCCTGTTCACGCTTTTGAATACATTGACCGATGATACATGAAAAGTGTCCAAAACAACTTTAGTAATGCCGTATTGTTGCCAATATTCCAATTCGGAACATGTGAAGGTCTTCTCTACAATTTCATATATTGGGACGTCCACCTCAATGATTTGTATCGTGGCTTCTTTATTACGCCTTATCGGATGAAGGGATTGTTTTGAATCTGTAACAACATCCAGATGAAGGTCTTTTGCTATCAGATTAATTATACTTACAAAGTCCGTCTTTAAATTCATCCCTTTCAATGTAGCCACAAACCAAAAACAATCTCCGGAATAGCCTTCATTGCCAAAGTCTTTCATCTTAAACATCATCGAATGCTTGTCAAAATAGATGTTACACGAAGCGTTTTTATCTTCATATAGGGGATTCCTAAAGTTTTTTCCGGGCTTGAAGGGCATTCCTAAATAGTATTTGAATACATCCAACCCTCGGTTAGTCCTCTCAAGTATCTCGTCTTTGCTTATCATTTCGTTTTATCTTTAGTGACATAGCCGTTCAGAATCACATTGTCTTTAAACTCCATGAGCCTTTTCAAGGCTTCTTCTTTAGGCGTAGCTGGAACCTTGACTTGGTAACATTTTATGGCGACGAAAAGAGATTTGTAGTAATATCTCACATCACCCGAATTAGCGTAGTGATACTTTACCAACCCGTTTTTCCGCCACCTGTACAGGGTGGATTCTGATATTCGCAAGACCTCCATTACATCTTTGCTGCTCATTTCCAAAGCATCGTCAATATCCTTGTTCAACTCCACAGTTCGCTCAATATAGCTTTCTATTCTATCCAATTGCTCTTTCAATTTCAGAAAGGCTGCACTGTCAATTGTGATAACTTCCATATTTATAAGTTTTTATTATTTCTTTTGCATGGAAACTAGAACTTTTTCCAATTTTTGTAGCTCTTCAATGCGTTGTACACCTATCTGAATAGTCACAGAATAAGTGTAGGCTGTGGGGCTTGCATCTCCTGCAAATAATTCAGCAATGGACATCTCCAACACTTTGCAATACTTTTCTATAATGCATAGTTTTACATTGCCTGCATCGCTCTCAACCCTGGATACAGTCGAAGGCGAAACATCCAGTTGTTCAGCCACATACTCTTGCGAATAGTTCTTTTCTTCACGTTTCCTTTTCAGTTTTGCACCGATATTGTCCATATTTTACAAATTTAGTGGCACCTGCAATTGGTTGTATTGCACAATATGCAAACATTTGCAGAGTACGCACCAAACCTTTCAACAGGTGCAAGTTTAATATATATGTAGGAAGATAATAAATACAAGCGAGAACCAGCTGCATGAATATGAATGGGATGTTGCATGAATTCTTATTCATACAGATGATGAATAATTTTTATTGTAGTTAATTTCCTCTTTCATAATAATGGACTAAAACGCTAATTTATCAGCAAAATTACTATATCTTATGCCAAAGTTACATATATTTTTATACCTTTGCATAATAATCCACAACATCCTATGGTAGATAAAGATATAAACAGATTAAAAGTAGTGCTTGCGGAAAAAAAACGTACTGCTAAATGGTTGGCCGTAATGCTCGGCAAAGACCCTACAACAGTTAGTAAATGGTGTACGAATAAATCCCAACCATCTTTGGAGATGCTCATGAGAATAGCTGAAGTGCTACAAGTAGACGTTAAGGATTTATTAGTCTCCAATATTCCTTCAAGGGCAGAAAAAGTAATCATCATACAAAATTCATAATATGAGGATAAAGGACATAACAATAAGGAACTTTCGTGGTTTTACAGAACGATCTTTCATTTTTGATTCAAGAATGAATGTTGTTTTAGGAAATAATACAACAGGTAAGACCACGTTACTTCATGCCGTGCAAATAGCATTGGGCGCTTTTTTGCAAGAGTTGACTCTCGTCACCGGCTGTGCCAGAAACACGAAAGATAGCGATGTCGTAAGGAAATACAGTGAATTGACTAAAAGTTTTCAAAAACAGCAGGCGAAACCAGTTTTTGAAGTAAATGCTTGCTTCATTGATGGAAACTACAATTTCACATCAAAGGAATACTCCTGCCAAGAAAAGGACATCAAATGGCTTAGACTTGGTTCCAAAAATTCTCGTAAAAATGCTGGGGAATTGAAAGATATGGTGGCTAATATGGAACAGAAACGACGTGATGCTGACATAACAAAAACAACATCGGTATTACCGTTAATGATATCATTCGGTGCTTCCCGTCTTGAGAACAACTATAATGGGGCAGAAAAAACAAAAGCACGTGCTTCGAGGGAAGAAAAGGCATATAAATGTGCGTTGGATGAAAAAGTGGACTTCAAAAGTGCATTTGACTGGATTTATAGATTTGATAAGGAACTGGATAAAGGGCGTGAATTTGCAGGGTCTGACATTGCCTTTCTGAATGCGTTATCTGATGCCATACCTGCATTAAAAGTAATTGAGATTGACCGGAAAAACAATGAGTTTACTGCCGAAATACAGATGGCAAAAGATCCACAACCCTACTGGCTCACGTATGACATGATGAGCGACGGTTTTAAGTCGATGATAAACATCGTCGCAGAAATCGCCTATCGGTGTATTGAACTCAATGGTTTTTTAGGTGTAGACGCGGTAAAAAAGACACCGGGAATTGTCATGATAGACGAGGTGGACTTGTATTTACATCCTCATTGGCAAAAGCACATCCTCTTGGATTTGCAGACCGCATTTCCAATGATGCAGTTTATTGTGACTACTCACTCGCCGTTTATCGTGCAAAGTGTGAAAAGCCAGAATGTAATTACTTTGGACGGGGTAAAGGGTATTGATGACCCGAACAAACGGAGTATTGAGGAAATCGTTATAAATGAGATGAATATGGATACTGTCAGAAGTGCCAAATACAAGAAATGGTAGAAAAAGCGGAAGAATACTACCGGCTTGTGAAGGAAGAAAAGGCAGACACGCCAGATGCTCTAAAGGTCAAGAAAGAGTTGGATGAGATAGAAAGCCTGTTTTCTGACGACCCGGCTTATGTGGCACTTCTTAGAGCAGAAAGGAATGTGTTATGAGGCCTGTTGAGAAATGGAATCCTGAGAATGAGCCACGCATCAATGATAATTATCCCAATTATAAAGATGCAAAGCACCCTTTATGCATGAACTTGGGAACGATATGTTCTTATTGCGAAAAAGCTTATGACGATGAACGGGACTTGCAGGTTGAACATATCCAACCTAAAAAATACAAAGATGCTGATGGCAACTATATCTATGCCCATCTTGAAACCGCATGGAGTAATTTCTTGCTTTCCTGTCCAACTTGCAACGGAGCAGACAACAAAGACACAAAAAACGTTGTGTATGGAAGTTGCCACTTGCCACACCTCAACAACACTTTTCTGAGCCTTTGCTATAAAGCAGGAGGCGTGGTAGAAGTTAATCCTTCTTTAAGCGGAAAATCAGCGAACAATGCCCGTGCGTTGCTTGAGCTTGTGGGACTAAATAAAGGACCGAAAGATTCAAGTGCGAAAGACTATCGATGGAGGATAAGGTTGGAAAAATGGAACTTGGCAAACATATATCTGGAAAAATATATAGCTGGATCAATTGATGTTTATACGATTGTCGATTTAGTCAAGGGGCATGGTTGCTGGTCTATATGGTTTACTGTATTTAAAGGACATGATGAGGTACGGAAAGCCCTTATAGAAGAGTTTCCAGGCACAGCAGCTTCTTGCTTTGACGCACAAAACCATTTTGAACCAATCTGTCGGAATCCACTGGATGACGAGGATCCTGTATAATTCTTAATGCTAGTTAAAGCGATATAGACAACATCCAATGGTTCCCTTATTCACCCTTAGTGCATGGTGCAAGCCTCCTTATATAAGGGGCTTGCACCATGCACTAAAAGTGTAGCAGAAATAATCCTAAAAAATTTATTTTCAAACATTTGGAGATTAGTTCGAAAATAACTACTTTTGTACCCGAAAGAAGTGACGATAGAGGTCGTCAGATGGACTTCAGGAAGCATTCAATGCTGTGCTACAAGATTGCTACAAAACGCCAATACGGTGTAACGCAAAAGCGTAATATACAGAGAGTTAGGGTAAAGGTTCATTACCCTCTCTCTCCGCAACAAACGCTGAAAATCAGCAGATTGCAAAACAAACACCCAGTTTT
>ERZ838577.4940-NODE-4940-length-10534-cov-7.681076_pt1 | contig 10534 bp, 6 predicted proteins | sample MGYA00519682_ERZ838577 | MGnify/ENA primary metagenome ERZ838577 (study PRJEB31850, sample SAMEA3708838) | human gut metagenome | biome: human gut; feature: human-associated habitat; material: faeces | place: China | collected 2014 ...
CCCGCCGCAAACGTCCTGATCTACACGCTGGAGAACGGTGCCACCGTCGTGGTCCGTCCCTCCGGCACCGAGCCGAAGATCAAGACCTATTTCACCACCCTGGGCAAGGACCTGGCCGAGGCACAGGCCCAGAAGGACGCTCTGGCTGCTGCCATTGAGCCGATCCTGAAGTAAAAGCAAACGATTTTTGGAGCTGTTGCAGGACTCCTTCCGGCATCGCTTGTGCGATGCCACCTCCCTCACAGAGGGAGGCTTCATAGCTGACCGCAGCGTTCAGGCCCTCTCCCAGAGGGGGCTGGCGCGGCGAAGCCGTGACTGGGGGAGTTTCTTCAACGGCTCCATTTTTTATTGCCCGGTGCAGTTGCAGTTTGCCGGGCAATACGCTATAATATTCAATGTATCATTCTGTGCTTTCTGGAAGGCACGAAAAACGGAAGACAGGGTAGGTGTCAGAAGTGGAAAAACGTGTGACGGCGGTCCTGGTGGCCGCAGGTTCCTCCACCCGGATGGGGTTCGACAAACTCAGCTTTGATCTGGGCGGGGAGACCGTGGTACAGCGGAGCATCCGCGCCTTTGCGGAGTGCCCGCTGGTGGATGAGATCGTGCTGGTGGCGGGTAAGAACCGCGCCTTTCTGGAGCAGCAGGCTGCGGCCTGCCCAAAGCCGGTGCAGGTAGTGCCCGGCGGGGCCACCCGCGCCGAGAGCGCGAAGAACGGTGTGCTGGCAGCGCACGGCGACCTTGTGGCCGTCCACGATGCGGCCCGCCCCTTTGTGAGCGAAGCCGTCATCGAGGCGGCCGTCTACGCCGCAGCGGTCTGCGGGGCCGCGGCCCCGGCGGTCCCGGTGAAGGACACCGTCAAGCGGGCTGTGCGCGGCGACGGCAAGACCGTGCCGGAGGCCTGCATGGTGGCCGAAACGCCCGACCGCAGCACACTGTATGCGGTGCAGACCCCCCAGTGCTTCGACCGTGCCGCCTATCTGGCTGCGCTGGAAGAGCTGGATGCAGAAAAGGCCCGCCTCGTCACCGACGATTGCAGCCTGTTCGAGCTGACCGGACGCCCGGTGCAGCTGACCCAGGGCGACTACGCCAATCTGAAGATCACCACGCGGGAGGACCTGCCCCGCCCGCAGCAGAAGGAAGGAGAACCTATGCGCATTGGTCATGGTTATGATGTTCATCGTCTCGTGGAGGGCCGCAAGCTGATCCTGGGCGGTGTGGAGATTCCGTATGAGAAGGGCCTGCTGGGCCATTCCGACGCCGACGTGCTGGCCCACGCCGTCATGGACGCTGTGCTGGGCGCAGCGGCTCTGGGCGACATCGGGAAGCACTTCCCGGATACCGACCCCGAATATGCCGGGGCTGACAGCCTGATGCTGGCCCGCCATGTGGCCCGCATCGTCCGGGAGAACGGCTGGAAGGTCGAGAACATCGACTCCACCATCCTCTGCCAGAAGCCGAAGCTGGCTCCCTACATCCCCGCCATGCGCGAAAAGCTGGCCGAAGCCTTCGGGATGCCGCTGGACGCTGTGAGCGTCAAGGCCACCACCGAAGAGCATCTGGGCTTTACCGGCGAGGGGCTGGGCATCGCCGTCCATGCGGTGGCTCTGATCGAAACGCTGTAAGCAGGAGAAACTTTCATGACTCTGAACTCGATCATCGCGAATTTCCAGACGTTCAAGCTGGCGGACCTTCTGGATATCATCATCATCGCGTTTCTGATCTATCAGCTGCTGGGCATCATCAACCGCACCCGCGCCGGGCAGCTGGCCAAGGGTGCCCTGCTGGTGCTGGCCGTCTATCTGGTGGCGAACGTGCTCAACATGCGCACGGTCACCTGGCTGCTCAACTCGCTGCTGCAGGTCGGCCTGCTGACGCTGGTCGTGCTGTTCCAGCCGGAGATCCGCCGTGCGCTGGAACGGATGGGCCAGACCGACCAGTGGGCCTCGAAGCTCTTCAATGTGAAGGGCCGCTACAACGACCCCAGCTTCAAGGGGGCCTGGCGTAGTGCCATCATCGCCATCTGCGATGCCGCCGAGCGCTTTTCCGAGACCAAGACCGGCGCGCTCATCGTGCTGGAGCGCAGCACCAATCTGTCCGAGATCGTCCGCACCGGCACACCGGTGAACAGCGCGGTCAACCTGGAAGTGCTGGGCACTATCTTCTATGAGGGCACCCCCCTGCACGACGGTGCCGCCATCATCGAGAACGGCCGCATCAAGGCGGCGGGCTGTGTGCTGCCGCTGTCCAATAACCTGGACCTTGGCAAGGATATGGGCACCCGCCACCGCGCCTGCCTGGGCATCGCGGAGAACTCCGACGCCATCGCCATCGTCGTCAGCGAAGAGACGGGCATCATCTCCATGGCCAAGAACGGCGTCCTCATCCGCCACTTTGACCGCCAGACCCTGTACACCCGTCTGGTGGATGAGATGATCCCCAAGGAGACCGCCAGCGAAAAGACCGACAACAGCTGGAAGGGCAGAGTCAAGCGCCTGCTGAGCTGGGTGAACCAGAAAGAGGAGGACGAGCAGTCATGAGCAACGAGCCGAACAAGAGCGGCACAAAGCCTGCCATCCAGCACAGCAAGAGCATCCTGGACGACCGCCGCATCCGGTTGCTGCTGGCCGTCGTGGGTGCCATCGTGGCCTGGATGGTCGTCACCATCGTGGTTCAGCCTGGCACCACCAAGACCATCGCCAATGTGCCGGTGGATTTCACCTACGATTCCGCCGCGTACACCTCCCGCGGCCTGAGCATCGTCAACGCCCCGGAAAAATACGTCACCCTGAAAGTTTCCGGCGACGGCTACGCCATCGGCAGCCTCACGGCATCCGATTTCGTCGTCTACCCGGACTGGTCCGGTGTGCGCGACAGCGGCGAGAAGACCCTGCATCTGCAGGTGCGGGGCGTCAACGGCCTGCTGAACGGCGTCACCGTCTCCATCGAGGGCGGCGACAACAGCGTGGACGTGGTCTTTGATGTGGTGGAGGAAAAGACGGTCCCCATCACGGTGACCACCAACTACCTGACCATCGCCGATGGATATATTTTGTATGGGACGGAGCTTTCGAAGGAGAGCGTGACCCTCTCCGGCCCCAGCACCGAGATCGACAAGGTGACCACCTGCACCGCCGAGGTGACCCACAACGGCGAGCTGACGGAATCCGTCACCCTCGATACCGCCCTGCGGTTCTACACCAACAGCGGCAGCGAAGTCGAGTTTGCGTACACCACACTGGAAGAGTCGAGCGTGGAGGTCACGCTGCAGGTCTACAAGATGGCCACGCTGCCCGTCAGCGTCAGCTTCATCAACGCCCCGCGCGACTTTGACGACTCGGTGCTGACCTACACGCTGAGCAAGAAGACCCTGAACGTGGCGGGCCCGGCCAGCCAGATCGACAAGATGTCCACCCTGTCCGTCGGCACCATCGACCTGTCCACCTTCTCGCTGAACAAGGTCTATGAAATGCCCATCGAGCTGCCCAGCGATATCCGCCTGCTGGACAACATCTCCACCATCACCGTCAGCTTCGATTCCTCCAAACTGGAGACCAAGACCCTGAATCTGCCCGCCGAGTGTGTGCAGGTGGTCAACCTGCCCTCCACCTATACCCTGACGGTGGAGACCGAGCGGCTGATGAACGTGACCCTCTGCGGCCCGGCGGGCGCGATGGAGGCCCTGACGCCGGAACAGGTCGTCATTGAGATCGACGCGGACGACTTCGCGGTGGCCATCGGCCAGCAGAACATCGCATGCAGACTGTATGTGCCGTCCAACGGCAAAATTTTCGCGCTGGGCAGCTATGTCATCCAGTGCAAGATCGAGAGCAACTAAAACGCAGCCCGCTCCGTCCATACTGTATGCAGGGGGCTGCAATGAAAAAGAAAGCAATCATCGTATGATTTTGGTAAGAGACATCAGGCTCCCCCTTTCCGCCGGGGAGCCGCAGGCCTTTGAAAAAGCGCTGCACCTGGCCCGCATCCCCCGCAGCAAAGCCGCCCATCTCGGTGTGGCAAAGCTGTCGGTGGATGCCCGCCACGGCCAGCCCAGACTGGTCTATACCGTTGCGGTAACACTCAAGGACGAGGGTGAGGAATCTGCATTTGCAGGGGCCTCGCCCTGCGTTGCTCTCCGCAGCAGGACCGATTTTTCCGTCCGGAACGGCACCGATCCGCTGGCCCACCGGCCCATCGTCTGCGGGCTTGGCCCGGCGGGGCTGTTCGCGGCGCTGCTGCTGGCCCGGCAGGGCTACCGGCCCATCGTGCTGGAGCGCGGCCCGGCGCTGGACGAGCGGGTGAAGGCGGTGGAGCATTTTTCCGCCACCGGCGAGCTCAACGAGAACGCGAACATCCAGTTCGGCGAGGGCGGCGCAGGCACCTTTTCGGACGGCAAGCTGACCACCCGCATCGGCGATGCGCTGTGCGGCTTTGTCACCGAAGTGTTTTTGCAGCATGGTGCCCCGGCGGAGATCGCCTGGAAGCAGAAGCCGCATGTCGGCACCGATCTGCTCCGGGGCGTCATCACCTCCATCCGGAAAGAGATCGAATCCCTGGGCGGCGAGGTGCATTTCAACACGGCCCTGACCGGCTTTGTGCGGAAGGACGGCAGGCTTGTCGGCGTCCAGACCACGCAGGGCAGCTTCTCGTGCGAGGCGCTGGTGTTCGCGGTCGGCCACTCGGCGCGGGATACCTTTGAAATGCTGATGGACAGCGGCCTTGTGCTGGAGTGCAAACCGTTCAGCGTGGGCTTCCGGGCGGAGCATCTGCAAAGTGCGATCGAAAAGAGCCTCTACCACGAGGCGGCGGGCCACCCAGCACTGCCGCGTGGGGAATACCAGCTGTCCCAGCATGTGGGCAGCCGGTGTGTCTACACCTTCTGCATGTGTCCCGGCGGGCAGGTGGTGGCCTCGGCCAGCGAGGCGGGCCGGGTGGTGACCAACGGCATGAGCTACCACGCCCGCAGCGGCAAAAACGCCAACGCGGCGGTGGTGGTCAGCGTGGGAGCCGAGGATTTCGGCAATGACCCGCGCCGGGCCATCGCATTCCAGCGGGAGCTGGAAGCCAACGCCTATCAGGCGGGCCGCGCCGGGGGAGCCTATGCGGCCCCGGCGGAAAATGTCCGGAGCTTCCTTGAAGGCCGGGGAGAACTGCACATCGGCACGGTGGAGCCGACCTACGACCGGGGCGTCGTGGCGGCAGACCTGGGCGCTTTGCTGCCTGGGGAGCTGGCCGACACCCTGCGGGCCGGTCTGCGGGCGTATGAACGCAAGATCGCCGGGTACACCGCGCCGGACGCGGTCCTGACCGGTCTGGAGACCCGCACCAGCAGCCCTGTGCGGCTGAAGCGGGAAGAAGATCTGGAATCGGCCCAGCTGGCAGGGTTGTACCCCTGCGGAGAAGGCGCGGGCTATGCAGGCGGCATCATGAGCGCCGCCGTGGACGGCCTGCGGGTCGCCCGCGCGATCATCGGCCGGTATCGTCCGGCAGAAGGGTGAGAAGATTTTGATGAACGATCGTGAAAACGATAGGATGAAGGAGACCGAAGGCCAGCAGGTGCAGCGGGAACTGGAAGACCAGCTGCGTGAGTTTGGCGACACCATGTCCGATGCGTTCCGCTATGGCTTTGAGGGCCGGGGCATGGAGATCGGCGACCGGGCCTGGGATGTGGGAAAAGCAGCCGTCCATGCGGCCAACTTCGGCATCTCGGAAGCGGGAAAAGCCCTCCGGAACAGCCGGAACGAATACTACAAAGCCCAGCAGGAGGCACAGAAAACCGGGCCCCGGAACGCGGGCGGGATGCCCCAGTGGGCCAGACAGATCTTTGGCCTGAAAGGGGAGCAGACCCCCGTAGACCTGCTGCGTGCAGACGGCAAAAAGCGCCAGAACGGCGGTGCAGCCCTGCTGGCCGTGGGCATCACCTTCATGGTGATCTTCGGGCTGGGGACGCTGGGCTGCCTCATTGGGTTGGGCATTATTTCGCCGGCTGACGTTGTGGTGTCGGCTACTGAGGGCGGCGGCATCCTGATGACGGGCACGGACTACGTTATGAACACCGCCTACAACGCGCTGGGCATCGTCGGCAGCGTGCTGGGCCTTGCCACGGCGGGCTTTGGCTGGATGACGGCCTGCGGTTCCGCCTGGGTGAAAGCCGGAAAGCAGCTGGGGCAGTTCGCCGATCTTGCGGATACCACCGACTACCACAAGGGCCTTTCGGTCCGGATGCTGGCCGACCTCGTCCACCAGAACCGGAAAAAAATGCTGAAGAAGCTGCAAAAGTACATCCGCAAAGGCTGGCTGAACGGATGGCTGGATGAAAAAACGGAAACACTCTATCTGACGGCGGAGGATTACCGCGCCGCGCAGGAGGCCAGAGCCGCCGTGCAGGCAGAGCCGGAACCCAAGGCCGAACCGCAGGCGGAACCCCAGGAGACCCCGCTCAACCTCGAAACGACCCGCCGCTTCGCCAAAGTGCTGGCGCAGGAGCAGCAGCTCATGCAGGATGCACAGGGTGTGGAGGAGCTGGCCCACATGCAGAAGACCACCGAGGCCATCTGCGACTGGCTGGAAGCCCACCCCGAAAGCCTGCCGAAAGCACGGCGATTCGCGGAATACTATATCCCGACCACCCTCAAGCTGCTGCACACCTACAACGATGTGCAGGGCCAGAAAGGCGATAATGCCGAGAGCATCCGCCGGGACATCGCGGGCATCCTGCATACGCTCAATCAGGCGTATGACAACCTCTACGATAATCTGCTGAGCGATGTGGCGCTGGATGTCTCCAGCGAGATCGCGGCATTGCAGGGAATGCTGGCCAACGACGGCCTGACCGGGGAGGGATTGCGATGACCTGCCGGGCATGGACCTTAAAAGAATTTGACCGCACCGCCCTCAAGGAGCTGGCCGCCGCCATTGCGGAACAGAACACCGAAGAACTGGAGCAGAACGCTCTGGACGATGAGCCCTGGAGCGAGCAGAAATACGCCGCCACGCTGGCGGCACAGCAGAAGGAAGCGGGCCTGCTGGCGGGTGTGCTGGCCGCGCGCGGCATCACCGACCCCACCGAGGCGCTGACGCTGCTGGCGGGCGAGGAAGAGCTGAGCGACCCCATGCTCCTGACGGACATGGACAAAGCCTGTGCCCGCATCCTCGAAGCCATCGACAAAGAACAGACCATCGTTGTTTACGGCGATTATGATGTGGACGGCGTGACGGCCACGGCCCTGCTGTACCAGCACCTCAAGGGGATGGGCGCAAACGTCAAGTGTATGCTGCCCAGCCGCGAGGGTGACGGCTACGGCCTTTCGAAAAACGCCGTGCAGTCCATCCACGACAAGGGCTGTCAGCTCATCGTCACGGTGGACAACGGCATCTCCGCGCTGGAAGAAGCCGACTTTGCGGCTTCGCTGGGTGTAGACCTCATCGTGACGGACCACCACCTGCCCCACGACACCCTGCCCCACGCAGTGGCCGTTGTGGATCCCCGCCGCGCCGACGACCACAGCCCCTTCAAGGGCCTATGCGGCGCGGGGGTGGCCTTCAAACTCTGTGCGGCGCTGGATGGCTGCCCGCCGGAAGAGATGCTGGACTACTGCGGCGACCTGGCCGCCGTGGGCACCGTGGCGGACGTCATGCCGCTGACCGGCGAGAACCGCACCCTCGTCAAGGCGGGCCTGAAACTGCTGCAGCAGACCGACCGGCCGGGCTTTTCGGCCCTGCTGGAAGAGGTCGGTCTGGCGGGCAGGCCCATCACGGCCGAGAACGTCAGCTATGCCATCGCGCCCCGCATCAACGCGGCGGGCCGGATGGACAACGCCGTCACCGCGCTGCAGCTCGTCCTCTGCGAGGAGGAGGAGCGCGCCGAGGAGCTGGCACATAAGCTGAACGAGATCAATGTGGCCCGGCAGGAGACCGAGCAGGAGATCGTCCGGGCTGCGCAGGAGCAGCTGGATGCGGAACCCGCCATCCTCGAAGACCGGGTCATCCTCATCTGGGGCCGGGACTGGCACCCCGGCGTCATCGGCATCGTAGCCTCCCGGCTGGTGGAAAAGACCGGCCGCCCCGTCATCGTCGTCTCGGTGGATGAGCACGGCGAGGGCAAGGGCAGCGGCCGCAGTGTGCAGGGCTTCAACCTGCATGCCTGCATCGCCTCGTGCGAGGACATCCTGCTCCGCTTCGGCGGCCACGCTATGGCGGCGGGCCTTTCGGTGCGGGAAGAGAACCTGCACGAGCTGCGCCGCCGCCTGAACGAGTGGGCCGCGCGGGAGTGCCCCGTGCTCCTCACACCGCCGCTGGAATGCGACCTGTCCATCCATCTGGACCGCATCACCGTGGAGTCGGTCCGGCGGCTGGAACAGCTGGCTCCCTACGGAGCCGAGAACCCCACCCCCGTTTTTGTGCTGGAAAAGGCCGTCATCGACGGCATCTACCCGGTGTCGGAGGGCAGGCACTGCCGCCTGCGCCTGCGGCAGGGCAGCGCCAGCATGTATGCCGTCTGGTTCGGGATGCACCCGGAGCAGCTGCCCTATGCCATGGGCGATGTCGTGGACGCCGCGCTGAACCTTTCGGTCTACGATGCGCCGCGCGGGGCACAGCTTTCGGGCCGCATCCTAGAGCTGCACCCGGCGGGGCTGGGCAATGCCGCCGCCGAGCAGACGGCGCTGGTGCAGGCGCTCCGGCGCGGCACCCCGCTCACGGCGGAACAGAAAGCAGCCGTGGCGCCCAAGCGGAGCGATATCATCACAGTGTACCGTGAACTGCAGGCTCGGCGCTGGCACGCTGAGGATCTGCAGCCCCTGTTCGCAAAGCTGGGGGAGCAGAACACCGGAAAGATCCTGGTCGCGCTCACCGCTCTCGAACAGGTGGGGCTCATCGCGGTGCAGGAATGCGGCGGGGCAAAGTTCTGGGAACTGGTGCCCGCACAGGGCAAGAAGAATCTTGCCGACGCACCGATCTTGAAATGTCTGGAGGAAGAGTAAATGCCAGAGGGAAAAAGTATGCTGGACCCGGTCAAGCCGGAGGATTCTTATTCCGCAAAAACACACCTGCATCAGGCCGTGAGCAACCCGCCGGAAGTGGCGACGGTCGCAGCCACGGCTCTGCCTGCCAATGCCCCCGAAGGGGCGCTGCCCAGTGAGGTGCGCCCGGAGATCATCACCTGGGAAAAGCTGGTGGAGGCCATCCAGGCCAGCGGCAAAGCCTACAATATGGAGATGATCCAAAAGGCGTATGACCTGGCCAACAATGCCCACAGAGGCGTCTGCCGCCGCAGCGGCGAGCCCTACATCTGCCACCCGCTGGCCGTGGCCCGGCTGGTGCTGGACCTGGGCATGGACACGGAGAGCATCGCCGCCGCCCTGCTCCACGATGTGGTCGAGGACACCCCCACCACCCTGGACGACCTGAAGGCCGCCTTTGGCGAGGAAGTGGCTCTGCTGGTGGACGGTGTCACCAAGCTGACCAAGATCCAGTTCTCCAACATCGAAGAGCTGCAGGCCGAGAACCTGCGCAAGATGCTGCTGGCTATGAGCCGCGACGTCCGTGTGATGATCATCAAGCTCTGCGACCGACTGCACAACATGCGCACCGGCGACGCCTGGCCCGAACAGAAGCGCCGCGACAAGGCCCGCGAGACGATGGAGGTCTATGCTCCCATCGCCAACCGCCTGGGCATCCTGAACGTGAAGGAAGAGCTGGAAGACCGCAGCCTGCACTATCTGGACCCCGTGGGCTACAATGAGATCAGCAAGATGCTGAGCGAGCGCGCGGGCGAGGAGTTTCTGGCCAGCGTGTCCGGCGTCATCGAGCAGCGGCTGGAAGAGAGCGGCATCGAGGGTGCGACCATCAAGCGCCGTGTCAAGAGCATCTACGGCATCTACCGCAAGACCATCATGCAGAACAAGTCCTTCGACGAGATCTACGATATTTATGCGGTCCGCATCATTCTGGATACGCTGGCCGAGTGCTACAGCACTCTGGGCCTCATCCACGATATGTACCACCCGCTGCCCAACCGCTTCAAGGATTATATCTCCACCCCCAAGCCCAACGGCTACCAGAGCCTGCACACCACCGTCATCGGGCACGAGGGCATCCCCTTCGAAGTCCAGATCCGCACCCGCAAGATGGACGAACAGGCCGAGTACGGCGTCGCGGCCCACTGGAAGTACAAAGAGGGGCTGGACGGCCACGACAAGCTCGATGAGCGTCTGGCTTGGGTCAGCCAGCTTCTGGAAAATCAGCGCGTCAGCGAGGATTCCGGCAACCTGCTGCACGACCTGAAGAGCGACCTGCTGCCGGAGGAGGTCTTCGCCTTCACCCCAAAGGGCGATGTCATCAACCTGCCCGCCGGTGCCACCTGCATCGACTTTGCCTATGCCATCCACTCTGCCGTCGGCAACCGGATGGTGGGCTGCAAGGTGAACAACCGGATGGTCCCCATCGACCACATCGTCTCCACCGGCGAGATCATCGAGGTCCTCCTCGGCCCGGCGGACAAAGGCCCCAGCCGCGACTGGCTCAAGATCGTGCGCAC
>ERZ838577.4946-NODE-4946-length-10527-cov-4.140470_pt1 | contig 10527 bp, 10 predicted proteins | sample MGYA00519682_ERZ838577 | MGnify/ENA primary metagenome ERZ838577 (study PRJEB31850, sample SAMEA3708838) | human gut metagenome | biome: human gut; feature: human-associated habitat; material: faeces | place: China | collected 2014 ...
CCGACTACTCGTCTCCCCTCAAGCTGGTCAAGAGCCGTGCCTTCATCAGCGCCCTCTTGCCTCACCTCACGTTCGTGAATGGGGCGAATGTACCGAGCATTCGGTATGGGATCAGGAAGTATGTGCTGGGGGAAGGATAAGTGTAAGGAATATTATCGGGAGGAAGATGTTCCTCATTCATTAGTTTATGATGATAAATCAATTAAAAGCTGGAGCAGCCTTGAATTATGTCTCTATCATGCTGAACATGGTAGTGGGGCTTGTATATACCCCTTACATGTTACGCATGCTGGGGCAGTCGGAATATGGCCTATATTCATTGGCTGCGTCCATTATTGCTTATTTGACCGTATTGGATTTGGGGTTCGGTAACGCTATCGTGCGTTATACTGCGAAATTTGAGGCGGAAGGGAAGAAACGGGAACAGCAGGAAATGTTCGGTATGTTTTTTCTACTGTATATAGGGATCGGGCTGATAGCCATAGTTGTCGGTACTTTACTGTGTTTGAATGTAGATCGAATGTTCTCCGTGAATATGACAGCATTGGAGGTGAATCGAACTCGTATCATGCTCTGGTTGATGACATTTAATCTTGCTTTTACCTTTCCGATGAGTATTTGGGGTAGTATCATGACTGCCTATGAACGTTTCGTGTTTCAACGATTGGTGAGTATCGTGCGCAGTGTGCTTAATCCGGTTGTAATGATCTTATTGTTGGTTGTCGGTTATAAGGCGGTTGCGATGGTGGTGGTCACAACCTTGTTCAATATCATAACTTTGATTATCAATTTTTATTATTGCAGATATAAGTTGTATGTCAAGATACGTTTTGGGCATTTCAATTCTGCTTTTCTTAAAGAAGTTTCGATCTATAGTTTCTGGATATTCCTTAATGCGATAATAGATCGGATTTATTGGAGCACGGGGCAGTTTGTTTTGGGAATGTATAGAGGAACCGTGGCAGTGGCGGTATATTCCGTGGCGATTCAACTTACGCAGATGTTTATGATGTTTTCCACGGCGATAAGCGGTGTATTTCTTCCAAAAGTTACGGCTATGGTGACTTATGGCGGCAATGAGAAAGAAATATCGGATTTGTTTATTCGTACGGGTCGGATACAGTATATCGTGATGTCGTTTATTCTCTCTGCCTTTGTTGTGTTCGGTCGTCCGTTCATCCAGCTGTGGGCCGGGGAAGGATATGAGGAGGCGTACTATGTATCACTATTGTTCTTTTTCTCATTGTTGATTCCTTTGATACAGAACTTGGGGATCACGATCCTTCAAGCCCGGAACCAGATGCGTTTTCGTTCTGTGTGTTATGTAATAATCGCTTTTTGCTGCTTGGCTTTCTCCATTTATGGTACCAGAAAATGGGGAATGATGGGATGTGCTTACGCTACGGCGGGCGCTTTGTTGCTAGGACAAGGCTTGGTGATGAATATTTATTATAAAGGTCGGCAAGGCATAGATATCTCTCGCTTTTGGTGTGAGATAGGTAGAATGTCGATAATGCCGGTAATATTTGTGATTCTTTGTTTGTGGACTGTAAATCATTGGGAGATAAATTTGACTATACCTGTCGTATTTATTTATTCAGTGGTCGTATTTGTGGTTCTTTATGCTCTACTATTCTGGTTTATGAGCATGAATGCGTATGAACGAAATTTGTTTATCTCTCCTCTTAAAAAAATAACGATATAGAGACCTGAGATTATGAGGTTAATTGACAGGGCTTGGTGCTTGAATTGGTATTTGGGATTTTAATCGTATGATACATATTACAGATAAGCGGGACTGTTGTGGTTGCAACAGTTGTGTGCAACGTTGTCCTAAATCATGCATTAGGATGCGTGAGGATGACGAAGGTTTTCTTTATCCGGAGGTAGATGAAAGTGTTTGCATTGATTGCGGATTATGTGAAAAAGTATGTCCGGTAATTCATCAAGCGAGAGAAAATAGGCCTATAGTCGTATGTGCGGCTAAAAATGAGAGTGAGGAAATACGCTATCAAAGCTCTTCTGGTGGCGTCTTTACGGCTTTAGCCAATGAGATTATCAGAGAGGGTGGAGTCGTGTTTGGGGCTGGTTTTGATGAGAATTGGGAAGTAAAGCATGATTGTACAGAGACGGTAGAGGGATTGTCTGCTTTTCGAGGTAGCAAATATGTGCAGAGCCGGATAGGGGATAGTTTTAAAAAAGCGGAACAATTCTTGAAGATAGGGCGTACGGTTTTATTTTCTGGGACTCCTTGCCAGATAGCGGGGTTAAAGCGTTTTTTGCGGAAAGAATATGATAATCTTTTGACGGTGGATTTTATCTGTCATGGCGTGCCTAGCCCGGGTGTATGGCGAGAATATCTGAAGGAGGAAACCATACGTCTGTATGATAGAAAAAATAGGTTTTTGTCTCACCCTTATCAAAAAGAAGAAGTTTGTATAGAAGGTATCTCGTTTAGAGATAAACGCTTAGGTTGGAAAAAGTTTAGTTTCACTCTCCACGTTTCAGTGGCTGATAGACACGGAGACAAAAAATCGTTTTTACTCTCTGAGCCTCTGGACAAAAATATTTTCATGCGAGGATTCTTGGCAGATTTGTATTTGCGTCCGAGTTGCTACGCTTGCCCTTCGAAAACCTTTAAGAGTGGAAGCGATATCACGATAGGGGATTTCTGGGGCGTACAGCATGTGATGCCGATGATAGACGATGACAAGGGGGTAAGTGTGGTAATGCTGAACGCTATAAAGGGTGAGACCTATTTCCGGAAGATAGGTTTGGATAGTAGCATCGTAGGATATGAGGTAGTTTTACGCTACAATCCTTCTATTGAAAAATCGGTTAGCTTAACAGGGAAACGCAAGCTTTTTTATTCAGATACGAAAGCAACGTTGGATGAGAGGATTGAGAATTTATGTCGTTTGACATATAAACAGAGGTTAAGGATGATATTTGACATTATTCTCGGAGAAAAGGTGAAGAATTTTATAAAGAGACATTGTTTGAGCAAATTGGAATCATGAAAATAGGTATATTGACTCAACCATTTAGGGGAAATTACGGAGGCATACTACAAAATTGGGCATTGCAACGGACGCTTAGGAGCATGGGGCACGAGCCTGTGACAATCGATATTCTTCCACGTTCGACAATTGGGCGATTTATTCTCTCCACGATCAAATCTTTTGTGCTTTGGTTCATTCCTTCACGTAGGCGAACGTTTCAGAAATGGAGCGATAAGCGTAATCCGTTGTTCGAGGATTTTGTCAACAGGCAGATCGTGAAGACGCATGTTTGTAGACGTTATTCTATGGACATCGTAGAGGAGTATGGTTTGGAGGCCCTTTTGGTTGGTAGCGATCAGACGTGGCGACCGATGTATAACGTGGGGATGTTGTCGGATATGTTTTTGGGTTTCGCCTGTGATTTCACAGGAAAGAAAGTCGCTTACGCAGCCTCTTTTGGTGTAGATTACTGGGAGTATACGGAGAGACAAACCTCGTTTTGCGCTTCTTTAGCTCAACGATTCGACGCCATATCTGTGCGTGAAACGAGTGGGGTGAAACTTTGCGAGAGATATCTGGGGATAAATGCGGCTGCCGTACTCGATCCTACGTTACTTGTCGAGAAGGAGGCATATGCGGAACTATGCGAGAAGGTTCCTTTTTGCGGAGAGAGATATCTTGCGGGCTATGTGTTAGATGCCTCGGAAGAGTCGGATCGGGTTATTGTCGAGGAGGCGGAAAAGCGAGGGCTATCAATCCGGCGTTATTCGGCGGATAATCATGCGAGGCTGACAGTGGAGGAGTGGGTTGCGATTTTTCGAGACGCTAGTTTCGTGGTGACTGACTCGTTTCATGGAACCGTGTTTTCTGTCATCTTTGGGAAACCGTTCCGTAGTGTCGTGAATGAGACAAGAGGGGGCGCACGTTTCGCTGACTTGTTGGAGAAGTATCATTCTGGAACTTTAGCGGAGTGGCGGCAGAAGAGTTTTAATTTTTTACGGGAAGCGTTCAGCTCCTTGGACGGAAAAACAGAGTCCTTATAAAATCAATAAATTATGGATAAGCAACCTGCTGTATCAGTGATTGTTCCTGTATATAAGGCAGAGAACTATCTATGTCATTGCGTGGATAGTCTATTAGCGCAGACATTTCCTGATTTCGAGATCCTTTTGATAGATGACGGTAGTCCGGATCATTCCGGAGATATTTGTGATGAATATGCGAGGAAGGACAGCCGTGTGCGTGTATTCCACAAAGAAAACGAAGGTGTCTCAAGTACGCGCCAATGCGGAATCGATAACGCTAAAGGTGAATATACGATCCATGCCGATCCTGATGATTGGGTAGAGCCAGACATGCTGGAAGAACTTTATAAGAAAGCGAAGGAAGAGGATGCGGATGTCGTGATATGTGATTTTTATGAGGATATTGGTGATAAACGGAAATATATTAGACAACAGCCTTCGGCTTTGGATCATAAAACCGTGCTGCGGGAATTGTTCCAACAATTGCATGGTAGCTGTTGTAACAAGCTCGTTAAGCGAGCTTGTTACAATGGTGATGTACGTTTCGTGCCGGATCTTACGTTTTGCGAGGATTTATGTTTCAACGCCTTGATATTAAGGAAGGAGATCAAGATTGGATATTTACCTCGGGCTTTTTACCACTATGAGCAAAACGTGAATGCGGGATCGCTTACAAGAAATTCTTCTCCTAAGCAGTATGTCGTACTGATGAATATATTGGAGAAAGGGCTCGATACGGCAGATTTCCAAATGATACGACCTATTTTGGTCTATTCGTGGGCTTATAAAGCCTTTTTGATGAGGCTTTATACCGATACCCAATTTCGATCGCTGTTTTGGAAATATCAACTTGATTTTTTCCGGTCTATATTGTTAAGTCCATTGTGTTTTAAGAAGGTAATATTACTTTTTATTTCTTGTTGGAGCACGCAAAAGTGGGCATATAAGATATATGAATTGTATAAATTGCATGAGATACGTAAATAATTATTGAGATGTTTTTTGTTCTACTTACCTTTGTTCTTGTTTTTTCTGTATTTCATGTTTTATATGGGAATAACCCTCCTAAATCAATATATATAATATCTGTAATATTATTGATTTTGGTAGGAGGATTTCGCTACTTTGTGGGGATAGATTATGAGGCATATAAATTAATGTATGAATTAGATAATGACTCGTCAAATTATTTGTATTATGTAGAACCCGGTTGGTCTGTAATTTATAATATTATACATTTTGTCAAAGGAACTTATATTTTGTGGTTCTTGGTGATTAATGCAATAACCGTAATACTAATGATCTACGGTATAAGAAGACAATCTCCTTTCATTTTTTTGTCAATGATATTTTATGTGGGTAGTTTTCTGTATACAGAATCATTCAATGCGATGAGGCAGTGTGTGGCGATGGCTATCGTATTTGCGGGGACACCCTTGATTTTTCAGAGGAAAGAATGGTATTATGTGTTGTTGATTGCTTTGGCTATGTGCTTTCACTATTCAGCGGGTATAGCTTTGGTTTTCTTTTTGTTGAAAAAGAAGTATAATTTCACTTTAATGCTAAGTGTATTACTTTTTTCAGCACTGTTTGGGGATTATTTGTTGAATAATTATCTGATTCCTTTAACGGAAAGTTTCGGGGCGTTTTTTTCCTCGGCCTTGGATACAAGAAAGAGTTATGTGCTAGATGCTACGGAGCATGACGTGATGCTTAATTCTGGTTTGAAAAAATTGGTATATAACGTGTTAGCCTTGATTATGCTGGTATTTGCCAAGAAATGGGATGGTCAGAAGTTGTTTTATCTAAACTGCTTTGTGTTAAGCATCGTGATATATAATGTTTTTCGTGGTTTTCTGGAGTATTTGAGATTATATCAGTATTTTTTCATGTATGGACTTATCCTATATCCGATTGTAGTGAAGAATGTAAAGGATAATATGGGAAAGTGGATTGCGTTTATGCTGCTTTTTATTCCGATTCTGATTTTTGTGCTAAAAGATAACTTTGATGTTATATATCAAACAAGATTTGGATTGTTTGAGTAAGAGGATATATGCCTTGTTTTTTGTATTAATACTATTGTTTTCTTTGTCTAGAAAACACCTTATCTAAGTAATAGCGAAATAATAAATATAATATATGATGGATAATTTGAAAATCAAAATTCCCAAGACAATTCATTATTGTTGGTTTGGTAGAAATCCTCTGCCATCATTGGCCATAAAATGTATAGCCTCATGGAAAAAATATCTTCCCGATTATGAGATTAAAGAATGGAATGAGGATAATTTTGATGTGAACGTTATTCCGTACACTCGAGAAGCTTATGCTGTAAAAAAATATGCGTTCGTGAGTGATTATGCCCGTTTTAAGATTTTGTATGAGGAGGGTGGCCTTTATTTTGACACGGATGTGGAGGTGATAAAACCTTTCGATGATATTATTGCCAGAGGTGCTTTCATGGGGTGTGAACGTGATGCTGGAGATAGGGGGGGAGCCTGTGTCAATCCTGGTCTTGGTCTGGGAGCCAATCCTAATTTTGGGCTATATAAAGAGATTTTGGATCTTTATGCTACCTTACATTTCTCTTATCCGGAAGGCTCTCTCAATTTGAAAACCGTAGTTGAATATACTACAGATTTATTGTGTAAGCATGGTTTGAAAAATATTAATGAAATACAAAAATGTGCTGGGATTTGGATTTATCCCAGTGCGTATTTCTGTCCAATATCTGTGGAAGATGGTAAATTACGTATCACTTCCCATACTGTATCAATTCATCACTATGCACAGTCTTGGCAAAGTCCTATACGAAAGTATGGACGTAAGATTGTCTTGCTTTTAGGGGGGAAATCCTTGAAAGATATATTGAAACGTTGGCTTTATCTGAAATGAGCTATCATATTTCTCTTTCTTAGGATGAGTTTGGAACCTTGTATAAATCAAGTTTCATACATAATACAATACATAAATGAAAATTTTATTTGCCGACAATTCCCTCTGGGCTCAATTGAACTTTAGGGGTAGTATTATTACGCATCTGCGTGACGTAGGGCATGAGGTGGTGATGGTATCGCCTATAGATGCCCAAAGCCAAGAGATAGTTATTCCTGACAGAATACGGCATATTGCTATAGAAATGCGGCGTACGAGTACGAACCCGTTGCATGATATTCTCTATTTTTTCCGGTTGATGAGCATTTACTGGAAAGAACGACCGGATTATATTTTCCATTTTACAATTAAACCGAATATATACGGTACGTTGGCAGCGCACTTATTGAGTATTCATTGTACGGCTATGGTAGCGGGACTGGGCTTTACTTTCTCGCATACCGGTTTGGCTAGTAAGATGGCTCATCGATTATTTCGTCTCGGACTGAGTTTCTCCGATAAGATCATGGTGCTAAATGAGGAGAATAGGCGTATATTGATGGAACAGGGAATGGCCCGGAAAAAGCAACTCGTGTTGTTGGAAGGAGGAGAAGGGGTAGACTTGGATAAGTACTCTTTTTCGGATAATCGTGCGGACAAGACCATTTTTTTGATGGTGGCTCGAGTTCTTTATGATAAGGGGTATGAGGAGGTAGTGGAAGCCGCCAAGATCGTGAAGCGCACGCATCCGGAAGTGGAAGTACAATTGCTCGGTCCGGTGGACGAGGCGTACCCAAACGCTGTAAGCCGTGAGCAGATCCGAAAAGATGAAGAGAGTGGAGCTATTACTTATCTGGGCTATACGACCGAACCTGCCAAGTTGATGGGAAGACCTGGTATATCATTATTATTAAGCAGTTATCATGAAGGCTTGAATCGCTCTTTGATGGAGGGCTGTGCCTTGGGCAAACCGATCATCGCATCCGATATTCCCGGATGTCGGGAAACTGTGCGTGAGGGTGAGAATGGCTATTTGGTCCCTCCGAAAGATGTAAACGCTTTGGCGGATGCGATGCTTCGCTATTTGTCATTGAGCGATGAGGAAAAGAAGTCTATGAGTATCAATAGCCGACGGCTGGCAGAAGAGCGATTTGATATTAAGTATGTAAAGAGTTGCTATGAGCGAATTTTACAGGAATATGATTCTTGATTCCGATAAAAGAAGAAAAGAAAGATCTCATGTTAAGGCCTCCCCTAAAAGGAGGCTTTTTTTGTTTCCGGAAACATTACATTATGTTTCTTACCGCCTTTGTATTACAGAAGACTAAATGATTCAACAGTTCCGCATCAGGTTGTGTAGGTAATATTGTGTCATAGAAAGAATTTATGCAAGAATATTTCTGTGTCAGAAAGAATATTGACGTTTTTCTTTCTGTTGCGGAAATATTACGTTATACTTCTCACCACCTTAAAATACATTCTCGGCTTAACCGTTTGTCGGAGTGAAAATAATAGCTTACCTTTGCATATAATAGCTTGATTTTAACGTTTGTCATTAAGCTGGTGAGGAAGACTTATGAAAGAGATTAGATTAGAGAATTTTCGGTGTTATACAGAGCTATCCATCCCCTTGAAAAGTAGAGTCAATTTGCTTGTAGGTGATAACGCTACCGGGAAGACATCCGTGTTGCGAGCTTGTAAGTTTGTGTTGAGCGCATTCTTCAGCGGGTTTAGCGATGATAATACCAAATGGGTTAATCCCGGCAATGAGGATTTCATGCAAATGGAGACCGGTGGAATCTTATTGCAGGAGCGTCCTATTCATATTTCTTTTGATGTGGCTGATGTGATGGGGAAGGAGGCGGATTCCACGGGTGGAGATTCGTTTTATACTTTGATAAAGAAAAGCAAGAAAAATAGCCGTTCCTTGACTTCGGGACTTAAGGAGTATAAGGATTGGGCAGCTTTGTTGATGCATAACTATATTAGTAAGGAGGGACAGAGAATCGCTTTACCTCTTTTCGCGAATTTCTCGACAGAAGATATTCATGCTATTCGAAAGATCGATTTTGGAAAGTTCAAGGAGTATAACCATAAGCCTTCTTTTGGCTATTATGAATGCTTGGAGGGGGATGGCTTTTTCCCTTATTGGATTAAGCGATTGCTGGTCTTACAGGAAGGTAGGGAAAACCATTTGGAGATAGATATAGTTCGCAAGGCTATACAGAAGGCTCTTGGAGCGGGTGGTTGTGCGATTATTCAAGACATGGAGGTTCGGCCCATCCGGAAAAAAGTATATTATATCTTGATGGATGGGCGAGAGGTAGAAGCTGATTTCTTGTCAGATGGATATCGAAGGCTGGTTTATATAGTAACGGATCTAGCTTTTCGTTGCGCATTGCTAAACCGGGGTATTTATGGTGAGGAGACTTGTGCGAAAACCCGGGGTACCGTCTTGATTGATGAGGTGGATTTGCATTTACATCCAACGTTGCAATCGGTGGTGCTGAAAGGATTGTGCGAGGCATTTCCTGGATTGCAGTTTATCGTCAGTTCCCATGCTCCGATGGTTATGTCGGGGGTGGAAAGTAATGAGGAGAATATTGTTTATAAGTTGAGTTACTCGGAGGAACAGGGCTATCGTATAATGCCGACTGTCACTTATGGTATGGATATGTCGACGTTGACCTATGTCGTGCTTGGTCAAACGCCTCGTGCGGTTGAAGTAGATAGGCAGTTGAACGAATTGTTTGAGTTGATAGATGTGGATCGCTTGAAAGAGGCTGGAGATTTGTTACGGAAGTTGAGAGGGAAATATGGAGATTCTTTACCCGAACTTGCCCGGGCGGAAGCGATGTTGAACTGCTTGATTTAAGATGATTTAAGATAGGGATGAGAAAGATAGACAAACGACCGGAACCAAAGAAGTGGGTGGAATATCGGCAGACCCCCGGTGCTAAGTATGAAGCGATATCTGAACTGCGAAGTTCGTTGCTTGAGGAGCAAGGATATGTTTGTGCTTATTGTATGCGTAGGATTCCTGTGAAAGACTGGAATAGTAATGAAACCAGCCGGATAGAACATGTGCTGAGCCGAGAAAAGCATCCGGATAGGGAATTGGATTATCATAACATGGTGATATGCTGTCCTGGGGCAATCTCTTCTGACTTTCATTGCGATAAGTTGAAAGGTAATGAGGATCTAACATTTAACCTTTTTGATGATGAGCTTTTTACAAGCCTTTCTTATAAAAGTAAATCTGGGAAGATTGTCTCGGCGAATGAAGATTATGATAGGCAGATCAATCAGTTGCTTAATTTGAACAACCGCTGGTTGATGGCTAATCGTTTGCAGGCTTTGCTGGGAGTGATTGATTATTTGAATCGTAAAGGCTGGACAGCTTCTAATTTAAACCAGCAAATAAGTAAGTGGAGTAATATGGATGCGGAAGGACGTTATAAGGAGTATAATAGTATTGTCGTTTGGTATTTGAAAAAAAAGCAGAGGCAATGTGATTTATAAGGCCGTAGTTTTCATGCTCCTTCATGCCTTATTATGGATTGAAAACAAACCCTCCCTTTTGCTTATAAAATGTAAGCTTTGTTAACCAAACGTCCGATAAA
>ERZ838577.4950-NODE-4950-length-10511-cov-5.615914_pt1 | contig 10511 bp, 10 predicted proteins | sample MGYA00519682_ERZ838577 | MGnify/ENA primary metagenome ERZ838577 (study PRJEB31850, sample SAMEA3708838) | human gut metagenome | biome: human gut; feature: human-associated habitat; material: faeces | place: China | collected 2014 ...
CGTCCTTGTAGTACTGCGTGCAGGCTTCGGTGGTGATGGTGAAGCCCTGCGGAACAGGCATGCCGAGACCGGTCATTTCTGCCAGGTTCGCGCCCTTGCCGCCGAGCAGCTCACGCATTTTGCCATTGCCTTCCGGGAACATGTAAACATATTTCTTCATTGTGGATCTTTCCTCCATTCGGTTGATGCGCTCTTTTTACTCACACTTCAATCACACAACCGTATTATAGCACGCCTTTCCGCAAATCCGCTATTGTGGTATTACACCGAATTGCCAAATCGTTCTTGTGCATTATGCACAACCACCCTGTTTTTATTCGTTTTTTCACTGATTTCATTTTTTCATTTTGCATTATTTCTTTTTCTTTCTTTTACTTTTTCTTCTCATAAAACGGCATTTTCCCTGTTATTCAGATGTTTTTGTGCAAATACTCACAGAGATTTTTTGCATTCATTTTTACGGCTCAGCTGCACAAATTCTTGCAATCCTTTGCGGATTTTCTCGTCTATTCTGCAAAATTTTTTCATGAAATCTGCTTGAAATTTCAAAATGAGGTCATCTGATATTATCATAACCATTAAATAATACGTAAATTACCATGTCAGTTGTCTGCTGTTTTCTGCCGTTTCGAACTATTTTCCCCGATTTCCTCTCATTCTCTATTCATAGCTGTCAATCCTGCACAACGCAAACGTTTGCAATTTCGTATATACACGGACAGAAAAAAAGCCGCCTCGCAGGAGGCGGCTGGAGACTGTCGGAAAACGCCGGTTCTGCCGGCAGCCAGTCCTTTCCGGTTTTATCCGAGCACGCCGAGGTGCTCGAGCAGGATCTTAATGCCCATAAGGATGAGCACAGCGCCGCCGAACAGCTCCGCGCGGGATTTGTACTTGAGGCCGAACACATGGCCGATCCGGATGCCGATGCAGGACAGCACGAAGGTCGTCGCGCCGATAAAGCAGACCGCCGGAAGGATGCTGACCTGAAGAAAGGCGAAGGTGACGCCGACGGCGAGCGCATCAATGCTGGTCGCGACAGCCAGCGGCAGCATCGTGCCGAACGAGAACGAGTCGCTGAGGTTCTCCTCATCGTGCTCGCGCGACTCGCGGATCATGTTCGCGCCGATGAGGCCGAGCAGAACGAACGCGATCCAGTGGTCGATGCTTGTGATAAACGACTGAAAGCGCACGCCGAGCGCGAAGCCGATGAGCGGCATGAGCATCTGAAAACCGCCGAAATAAACGCCGACCGTGAGCGCGTGCTTCGGCTTCAGCTCCCGCACACTCAGCCCCTTGCAGATCGAAACGGCGAAGGCATCCATTGAAAGCCCCACTGCAATGACAAACAACTCCAGTAATCCCATTTTTCTTGTCCTCCTTGTCGTATGAGCGGCAGCGGAGCATAAAAAAAGAGACCCATCTGCCGAAAAAAACAGATAAGTCTCGTCATTTCATGCAAAACCAGAGAAGCATCCTTCTCAGTATGTTGGCTCTGCCGCGTGCATCGGAACAAATGCACGCCGACTACTCCCTTATTGCATCTGATTATAGCATATTCGGGGAGAAGTGTCAATATGAAGGGCGAAAACGTTTGCGGAAGCGTTTTCTGCGGTAAGATGTTGCTAACTCAGTCGATATTCTGCGCGCAGATGATCGAGATGCTGGTGGAGAGCTGATCCCTGCCGGGCTGTGTGCCGAGCTGAAGCAGATCGCACAGCAGTATGAGCGGCTGGCTGCCCTGACGGAACAGATCCTGTGTAATGGTCAGGTCGAGCGTGCCCTCGCGCAGCATCTGGGCGCGGCCGGGAGACATATCGTGCGCGATCACGCGGACACGGCCGGTGCAGCCCGCGGCGCGAACCGCGTCTATGCAGGCCGTGACCGAACGGTTCGCCATGTAGATGGCGTCGGGCGGCGTGGCGCTCCCCAGGGCGGCGGCCACTCTATTATAGGTAACGCGGTAATCGTTGTAGGTTTCACCGATGTCGATCTGGGACGAGGAGAAGCCTTTTTCGCGCATATGCGAGCAGAAGCCGTCCAGACGGGTGCGGTGGCCGTTGTATTCGAGGTTGCCGGCGAGGGCAAGCACGTGCGCATCCGGCGCGATGCACTTGGTCAGCAGCTCGGCGGCGATGCGGCCGCTCTTCGCGTAATCCTGACCGACAAAGCACAGGCGGCGGCTGTTCGGCAGGTCGGAGTTGAACGTGATGCAGGGAATGCCGTTGTCGGCCAGCTCGCCGACCTTCGCTTCTATGGTAATGTCGTTGAGGGCGCAGAGCGCGATGCCCTGTGCGCCCCAGTCGACCAGCTCGTCGAGCAGGGTGATGGCCTCGCCGGGAATATCGGTTTCACAGGTGCACACACGGATTTCCGCGTGGCGGCCGGACAGCTTGACGCGGGCGCTTTCGATGCCGCGCGTGACCTCCTCGCGGAACGGGCCTGCCCAGTTGGGCAGAAGCACGCCCAGCTTCACGGGCGAGTAATTCTGCGGCCGGTCTGCGGTTTGACGGTGCGCCTCGCGCGGAGAAAGGTATCCGGTTTCGCGGATAGCGTCGAGCACACGCTCGCGCACATCCGCGCGTACATAAGAACGATTATTCAGCACGCGGTCAACCGTGCCGCGCGAAACACCGGCGCGTTCCGCAACTGTCTGTATGGTGGGTCGTTTATTCATATTGATCAGCATCCTTCAAGATGAGAGGTTTTCTGTAATCATTATAGCATAAATGTGTGCGTTGTAAAGAAAAGTATCATGCACACAGAAAATATGTGCAATCGCACACACAGAAATTATTACTTTCACACGTCTGTTTTCTGAATGAATGTACGAATAACCGTTGTAAATCCAACTAAAAATCAAAAACACGGAAAAACACAGATGCACAGGTTTGTTGTGTGTCAACAAATACAGGTCCATGAGTTTGGCACATCAGACAAAATCCGAGATTACATTCATAATTTATTCAATTATTATGATATATTGCCGTATAAAGCAATATAAATCAGCAAAAAGGTTCAAAACGCCAATCTATGCCTTTCTGAAAATGATGTTGACAGCCGGCAAGGGTCGCGCTATAATAAGCACATAAAGAGCACGGAAGCACAGAAAAAGCACAGAGAGAACCGTGCATCACAAAAGAGTGCAAAGAGAAAAGGAGAGTTCACTATGATGAAGAAAAGACTTATGGCGGCTCTGATGGCAGCAACGATGGCAATGAGCCTCGCAGCATGCGGCGGCGGAGACACCGCTCCCGCAGGCGGTTCGGACAACGCTTCGAACGAGCCCTACAAGATTCGCATGACGCTCAAGACCAACGCCGCCGAGTTCTGGAACATCATTCAGGCCGGTGCGGAAGCCTACGAGAAGGAACACCCGGAAGAGGTCAAGCTCTCCATCTACGGTCCTCCGGGAGAGACCTACTACGAGGAGCAGCTCAACTCCATCCAGACCGACCTCGTTGCCGACTATGACGGCTACCTGATCGCTCCGCTTCAGTCCGAAGCAGTTGCAACCGCTATCGCAAGCACCGACAAGCCGGTCGTTGCATACGACACCAACATTGACTCCGACAAGTGCCTCGCTTTCGTCGGCACCGGCAACAAGGAAGCCGCTAAGGAAGGCGCAAAGGCCGCAGTCGAGGCCGCCAAGGCAAACGGCTGGGACGAGATCAAGTGCATCGAGATCGCAGGCGTTCAGGGCGACTCCACCAACACCGCCCGCATGGACGGCTACCGCGAAGGCATCACTGAGGCCGGCGGCGAGTTCCTCGACAACGAGACCCAGTACGCAAACGCAACGGCCGACCTCGCAGTAACCGCGATGGAAGGCATCATGAGCAAGTATCCGGACGGCGTGGCGATCATCTGCTCGAACAATGATGATATGGCGCTGGCAGCAGCCCGCACCGCAAAGAGCAACCCGAACTACGCAAAGACCATCTTCCTCGGCTTCGACGGCCAGAAGTCCGCTTGCGAAGCAGTCGCAGCAGGCGAGCTGACCATGACCGCAGCACAGAACAACTTCGACATCGGCTACAAGGCTGTTGAGACCATGGTCAAGATCCTCAAGGGCGAGCAGTACGACAAGGTCGTAGACACCGGCACCGAAATCATCACCAAGGACAACGCAGAAGAGCGTCTGACCAAGTTCAGCGAGTGGATGAAGTAAGCTCGTAAATTTTCCCCAACCTGTTGAAAACGCGGAGCCGGTCTCCGCGTTTCCGGGGAAAGCACCCGCTTTCCCTATATTATATTTGATTTATTCTGCAAGAACCGCGCTCCAACGCTCTGACAGAATAATAAAAACCTCTCAAAAAACCATCACACCCAATGCTAAGGAGGCATCTTCCCATGAAAGTAGGTATCATCGGTGCAGGCCGCATCGGCAAGGTACACGCAAAGAACATTTCGATGTTCGTGCCGGAGATGGAAATCAAGACCATCGCCGACCCGTTCATGAATGAGCAGACTGAGGCTTTCGCCAAGTCCTGCGGCATTCCGAACACCACCAAGGACGCAAATGACATCCTGAACGATCCCGAGATCGAAGCAGTGCTCATCTGCTCCTCTACCGACGCCCATTCCAAGTACATCATCGAGGCTGCTCACGCAGGCAAGCATATCTTCTGCGAAAAGCCGATCGATTATGCTCTGGAGAAGGTTCACGCTGCTATCAACGCAGCAAAGGAAGCAGGCGTCAAGCTCCAGATCGGCTTCTGCCGCCGCTTCGACCACAACCACCGCGCCGTTTACGACATGGTTCGCGGCGGCAAGGTCGGCAAGGTCAACATCATCAAGATTTCTTCCCGCGACCCGGAGCCGCCCCCGGTATCCTACGTTAAGGTTTCCGGCGGTATCTTCTACGATATGATGATCCATGACTTCGACATGGCGCGCTTCCTGGCGGGCAGCGAAGTTACCGAGGTAAATGCAGTTGGTTCCGTTCTGGTCGATCCGGGCATCGGTGAGGCCGGCGACGTTGACACTGCGCTCGTTACCCTCAAGTTCGCAAACGGCGCGATCGGCGTAATTGACAACAGCCGCAAGGCAGTTTACGGTTACGACCAGCGTGTTGAGGTATTCGGCTCCGAAGGCTGTGCCGAGGACCAGAATGACACCCCGAACACCGCTGTTCTGTCCACCGCAGACGGCGCAGTTCACGGCGTAGCCTACAAGGTCATGTGGGACCGCTACACCGGCGCATTCGTTGCCGAGATGCAGGCATTCGCAGATGCCGTTATCAACGACAAGGAGACTCCGGTTACCGGCGAGGACGGTCTGTATCCGGTACTGATGGCAGCAGCTGCTACCAAGTCGCTGCATGAGGGCCGCCCGGTCAAGATCTCCGAGATCGAGGCTTAATCACAGCCTAATTTTCACACCACGCACACAGTCTAGGCAATGTGCTAAAACCGTTGGTGCGCTATGCACCAACGGTTTTTTTATACAAATTGAGGGAGTCAAAACAGAGAAAATGATATTCACTTGCGTAACCTTTGTATTTTTTACCATTTTAGTTGCGGTCATCTCCTACGTCAAGACCAAGGGTGATGACCAGACCACCGCCGACGGCTATTTTCTGGCAGGACGCGGTCTGCCGGGCATTGTCATTGCAGGCTCGCTGCTGCTGACCAACCTTTCCGCAGAGCAGCTTGTCGGCACGAACGGACAGACCTGGGCGATCGGCATGAGCCCGATGGCATTCGAGGTCATGGCAGCCACCGCGCTGATCGTGCTGGCGCTGTTTGCCGCGCCGCGCTATCTCAAAAGCGGCATTACCACTATTCCGCAGCTGCTCGGCGAGCGCTACGACCGACCCACCAAGCTGTGGTTCTCCATCGCGTACATTATCCTGTACCTGTTCGTGCAGATTCCGGTCATTCTGTACTCCGGTTCGCTGGTGTTTGAAAACATTTTCAACCTGTCCGGCACGCTCGGCATTACCAAGTTCCAGTCTATCGTTATTCTCTGCATCCTGATCACCATCATCGGTTCGATCTACGCCATCTTCGGCGGTCTGAAAGCGGTTGCGGTATCGGATACCATCAACGGCATCGGTCTGCTGATCGGCGGCCTGATGATCCCGTTCCTCGCGCTGGGCGTGCTCGGCCATGCCTCCGGCAGCGACAGCGGCGTTGCCATCATGGACGGCGTGCGCTACCTGATCCACAACCACGCCGATATGCTCAACTCCATCGCCCCCGCGCAGAGCGAAGCACCGGCGGTTCCGTGGCCGACCGTTTTCCTCGGCCTGGTATTCCTCGGCTTCCAGTCGTGGTGCACGCATCAGTCGTTCATCCAGCGCGTGCTCGCTGCTGAAAACCTCAAGGAGGCGCAGAAGGGTGCGCTCTACTGTGCATTCCTCAAGATCCTCGGCTTTATGTTCCTTGCGCTGCCGGGCGTTATCGCTTACGCGATCTTCAACATCGAAGGCACGCAGGTATCCATGATGGATGACGCATATCCGGCACTCATCACCCGCGTTGTTCCCCAGCCGGTCATGGGCTTTTTCGCAGCCGTTATGTTCGGCGCAATCCTGTCCTCGTTCAACTCGGTGCTCAACTCGGTAAACACCATGTTCACGATGGACATCTACAAGGAATTCATCAACAAGAACGCCAGCGATAAAAAGCTGGTCTCGGTCGGCAAGAATATCGGCATTGTGTTCGCGATCTTCTCGATGATCGTCGGTCCGATGGTCTACTTCTTCCCTGCCGGACTCAAGACCTTCCTCGATTCGTTCGTTATGCTGGTCGGTCTGCCGGTCCTGTCCGGTGTATTCGGCGGCTTCTTCTTCAACTGCCTGCCGAAGTACAGCGCACGCTTCATCATGGTATTCCACATCATCTGCTATGGCGGCTTCATGCTCCTGTCTCCCAGCTATTCGCTGTTCGGCGGCAACGAGGGCACCATGCACTATCTGTACGCCGTATCCGTTCTGTGGCCGCTTGAAATGTTGATCATGTACCTCATGCACCGTCACAATAAGCGCAAGGGTGCTGAGGTCTGGGTGCAGGAGGACGTCGGCGCGGTAGACCTGACGCCGTGGAAGTACCGCAATATCGTCAGCGTGATCGTTATCGTATGCGTTGTGCTGGTTTATCTGGCATTCTCGCCGCTCGGAATCGGCGCGTGACCCATTTTCACCAATCAGCGTATTGCATATCCGGTACGCTTGATGTATCATCAACTTACAAGAGTAAAATTTGTCTGGAGGTAAATTATTATGGCACTGAGAAAATGCGCTTGCATTGATACCCTTTACACTGAGCTGGACTGGCTCGACCGCTTTCAGGCGGCAAAAAACGATGGCTTTGAGGCCGTAGAGTTCTGGGACTGGCGCATCCGCGATCTGGATGCGACCCGTGAGGCTGCCGAGAAGGCAGGCATCGCGATCTCCGGCTTCAACGGCGATGCAGACTACTCGCTCGTCGACCCGACCCACAAGCAGAAGTATCTGGACTACCTCAAGCAGTCCATCGCAGCAGCGAAAAAGGTCGGCGCCGCCAGCGTCACCATCCATTCCAATGCACTGGGCGACGGCGGCATTGTTGTCAACCACTACGATAACCTGTCCCACACGGTCAAGCTGTGCTCGATGTATGACACCCTGCTCGCCTGTGCAGAGCTTGCAGAGAAGGAGGAGATCAACCTCAATCTCGAGGCTCTGAACATCACCACCGACCATGTCGGCAACTTCCTCGCGACCACCCAGATGGGCGCCGAGATCGTTCGCCTGATCGGCTGCCCGCGCCTCAAGCTGCTGTATGATGTATATCATATGCAGATCAACGAGGGCTGCATCTGCGACACGATTTCGAACTACGGCGACACCTTCGGTCATATCCATGTGGCTGACGCACCGGGCCGCCATGAGCCGGGCACGGGCGAGATCAACTACACGAAGGTGCTCGCACATCTGGAGAAATGCGGCTATACCGGCCGCGTCGGCTACGAGCTGTTCCCGGAGACCGACACCGCGACTGCCGTCAAGGCGATCATGGAGCATTCGCCGAAGGCGTAAGCTGAGGCTTCCATCTTCGCTGACGCTTTCCTCTTAACACAAAAACCGAGGCACATGCCCGCTGTCAGCCTGAGCCGCTGACAGTGTGCGTGTACCTCGGTTTTTTCGTCGTTCTGTGCAGCTGCATGCTGACGCTGCGCGGAGATGACGCTCTCTTTATTTCTTATCGATCTTCGGCGTGCGGCCGTAGATTTCGCGCACCTGATCCAGACCGTCATCAATGCTCCGGCGCACTGCCTCCATATCCTCTTCCGGGATATTCCGCTCAAGGAACATCAGCTCGACGGCATGCGTAAAGCGCACCATCGCATGAGCGGTCTCGAGAAACTTCGGGAAGTTGTGCGACTGCATCGCGTTGCGGAATTTGGTGATATCTCGGCGCACGAACTCGATCACCTCGTCCGCGCTCGCAAAATCACCGTGCGAGATCGGATACGGCGCGATGCGCTGGATATAATACTTGTCGTGCTTGGTGACGTCGAACACATAGGTCACGGTGAGGTCATCGGACAGCTTGAACTCGACCTTGTACATAATGCCGTTGCGCGTTTCGACTATGCGCGTCGCGCCCAGCTGGCGCAGCGCGACATTGATCAGCTCGCCGGAAAATGTGGTTGTAAACATATTAGTCCCCTCCTGCTAAGATCAGTGAAAACGAACAAGAAGATAAACGGTAGAAATCGCGACCGACAGAACCATGGTCGGGAAGCCGACCTTGAGATAGTGGCCGAAGGTGATCGGATGACCGTGCTTGGCCGAAATGCCGGACAGAACGACGTTCGCGGACGCGCCGATCAGCGTGCCGTTGCCGCCGAGGCACGCGCCGAGCGACAGCGCCCACCAGAGCGAGGTGACATCCATGCCGTCCGCCTGCATGGACAGGATCAGCGGGATCATGGTCGCAACGAACGGGATGTTGTCCAGAACGGACGAGAACACCGCAGAGCCCCAGAGGATGAGGATCATCAGCAGCGTGACGTTGCCGCCGGTCACAGAAACGAGCGCGTTGCCGAGCGCGCTGATCACGCCGCACTTGACCATGCCGCCGACGATGACGAACAGGCCGGTGAAGAACAGGATGGTCGACCATTCGACGCCCAGAACGATCTCCTCGATATCCTGACGGCCGATCAGCAGCATGATGGACGCTGCGGCGAGCGCGACGACGCAGGACTCAACACCGAGCGAGGAGTGGCAGACAAAGCCGAGAACGATGAGCGCGATCATGACAAGGCTCTTTCTCATCAGCATTCCGTCCTGCACAGCGCGCTTTTCGTCCAGCTCCATGACGGCTGCCATGCGCTCGGGCGCGACCACCATGCGCCGGCCGTATACCACATAGAACAGCGCACAGATGACGATCATGATAAGGATGACCGCCGGGCCGGTCGTGACGACGAAATCCGCGAAGCTCAGACCGGCCTTGGAGCCGATCATGATGTTCGGAGGGTCGCCGATCAGCGTCGCCGTGCCGCCGATGTTCGAGGCTAAAATCTGCGTGAGCAAGAACGGCACCGGGTCGATGCCGAGAATGCCGGCGATCGAGATCGCCATCGGTCCGACGAGCAGAACGGTCGTTACGTTGTCGAGGAACGCACTGAGCACCGCGGTCAGGATCATGAACAGCAGCATGATCTTCCACGGACTGCCCTTCGCGATCTTCGCGGACTTGATCGCCATATACTCGAACAGACCGGAATTTCGCACGACCGCAACGAACAGCATCATGCCGATCAGTACGCCGATCGTGCCGAAGTCAATGTAGCTGACCGCCTCGTCGACGCTCAGAATGCGCAGACACAGCAGCAGCACAGCGCCGGAAACCGCCGCCGCCGTGCGATGCACCTTTTCCGTGACGAGCGCGATCATGACGACGAGAAACACCACGACAGAGATGATCTGCATGGAATTCATAAATAGTAGTCCCCTTTCCTTTGCGTGCCCGCTTTTCCTTTTTACGGCACGCATTCCGTTTTTTTCATTCGGTCTACTATTATACGCCCCTGTGCGCCGCGATTGCAACGTCAAAACGCATGAATTTCGGTGTATTTTCGCGTTTTCTTTGACATTCTGACAGATAAATATTTAACGTTATCTTAACGTGTCCGCGCCCCGCGGAGCATTGTGCGCGAAGCCGCTTACTTATATAAGAAGGAGCATACGCCGCCCCTTTCCGACTCCGCGCGGCAGCGCGCATAAAACAATGTTTGCCATGCAAACGCATAAGCCCGTAGGCCTCTATCCTCAAAAATATTCAATGAGAGCAACCTAGGACATGCGCCTCGGTTTTTATCCCTCGAGAGGGAGAAAGTTTCCGAACGGGAACTTTCGGACGTCCGTGTTCGGCCAGAGCCGAACACCCTTGTCGGAAAAGCGAAAGCTTTTCGACAGGGTAAAAAAAATCCCGTTCCAAAAGGAACGGGGTTTTCTTCACATCTCAGAATTAGCCCTGAGAAATTGCGCCTACCGGGCATGCGCCAGCGCAGGT
>ERZ838577.4953-NODE-4953-length-10506-cov-8.601378_pt1 | contig 10506 bp, 7 predicted proteins | sample MGYA00519682_ERZ838577 | MGnify/ENA primary metagenome ERZ838577 (study PRJEB31850, sample SAMEA3708838) | human gut metagenome | biome: human gut; feature: human-associated habitat; material: faeces | place: China | collected 2014 ...
CCAGCCAAAGTAGACTGATACAAACTATTTGTGATTTTGATAACGGCCTTCTCATTTGCTTTCCTTTTTCTTCTTGTCTACGATAGCATCAATCACGGCTACGGCGGTGATATTGACGATGTCGCGAACAGAGCTTTCGAAGTCGGTGAAATGGATAGGCTTGTTCAATCCCATTTGGATAGGCCCGATAAATTCTGTGTCAGGGTCCATTGCTTGCAGCAATTTGTATCCGGCATTTGCAGAACTCAAGTTCGGGAAAATCAGTGTGTTCACATCTTTACCTTTCAGGCGGGTGAACGGATACTTGGCGTCGCGCAACTCACGGTTCATGGCAAAGTTGACCTGCATTTCACCGTCGATAGCCAGTTCGGGATATTCTTCCTGCATATATGACACCGCTTCGTGCACTTTGACAGGGCTACCTGCGGTGTCGGCGCCGAAGTTGGAGTATGACAACATCGAAATGACCGGTGTATGATTGAAGAAGCGGACTGTTTTGTCAGACAGTTTGGCGATATCAATCAATGTGCTTGTATCCGGGTGGCGGTTAATCAATGTATCTGCCAGGAAGTAAGTGCCTTTCTTGGAGTTCAGGATATGCATGGTTCCGAAATGTTTGAATCCCGGTTGGATGCCGATTACTTCTTTGGCAACTTTGATCGTGTTGCTATATCTCGTATAAAGTCCCGTGATAAACGCGTCGGCATCTCCAGTTTCAACCATCATCATACCGAAATAGTTGCGTTCGAACATCTTGTCGTTGGCTTCTTCGTAAGTAAAGCCTTCGCGTGAACGTTTCTCTGCCAGAATGCGTGCATAACGTTCGCGGCGTTCCGATTCGTCCGGGTGGCGGAGGTTGACGATTTCGATACCTTCGAGGCTGAGGTCGAGTTCTTCCGCCAGTTTGCCGATTGCTTCGTCGTTTCCTAATAAGATAGGATGGCAGATACCTTCGGCTTTCGCTTCAACGGCGGCTTTCAGCATATTCGGGTGAATGCCTTCGGCAAACACTACACGTTGCGGGTGGCGGCGGGCGGTGTCATACAGTTGGCGGGTCAGTTTGGATTCATATCCCATAAGTTCGCGCAAGTGTACGCAATAAGCGTCCCAATCCTTGATATCGGTACGTGCCACTCCGCTTTCCATAGCAGCTCTTGCCACGGCACAGGAAACTTCGGTGATGAGGCGTGGGTCTACCGGTTTCGGGATGAAATATTCCGGCCCGAAAGAAAGATTGTTCACGTGGTATGCTGCATTCACGACGTCGGGTACAGGCTGTTTTGCCAGATTGGCAATAGCGTGTACGGCGGCGATTTTCATTTCTTCGTTGATCGCCTTGGCATGCGTATCCAGAGCACCACGGAAGATGTACGGGAAACCGATTACATTGTTAATCTGGTTCGGATAGTCGGAACGTCCGGTTGCCATTAATACGTCAGGGCGTGCTGCCATAGCGTCTTCGTAAGAGATTTCCGGTGTCGGGTTTGCCAGTGCAAATACGATAGGCATTGGAGCCATGCTGCGCACCATGTCCTGACTCAGCACATTTCCTTTTGACAGTCCGAGGAATACATCTGCACCTTTGATTGCTTCTTCCAATGTATGGATATCTGTGCGGTCGGTTGCAAAATATCTTTTCTGTTCATTCAGATCGGTACGCGCCTTGCTGATTACGCCTTTACTGTCCAGCATGACGATGTTTTCGAGACGTGCGCCCAGTGATACATATAATTTAGTACAAGATACGGCAGAGGCACCTGCACCGTTCACGACGATTTTTACATCTTCGATTTTCTTTCCGGCCACTTGCAGGGCATTCACCAGTCCGGCACTGGAGATGATAGCCGTTCCGTGCTGGTCGTCGTGCATGACGGGAATGTCCAGTTCTTCTTTCAGGCGGCGTTCGATTTCGAAACATTCGGGAGCTTTGATGTCTTCCAGGTTGATGCCGCCGAAAGTAGGAGCGATAGCTTTCACTGCTGCAATGAATTTTTCCGGATCTTTCTCATCCACTTCAATATCGAACACGTCGATACCTGCATAAATTTTGAAAAGCAGTCCTTTACCTTCCATTACGGGTTTGCCGCTCAATGCGCCTATGTCACCCAGTCCGAGCACAGCTGTACCATTGGAGATAACGGCAACAAGATTGCCTTTAGCTGTATATTTATACGCATCTTGCGGATTCTTCTCTATTTCAAGACAAGGCTCTGCCACACCGGGAGAGTATGCAAGTGATAAGTCGGTTTGTGTACTGTAAGGTTTGGTAGGAACTACCTCGATCTTACCGGGTTTGCCCTGTGAGTGATAGAGCAAAGCGGCTTCTTTGGTTATTTTAGCCATGGTATCTGTATTTTTATTAATAAGTTATCATTTGGCTGCAAATGTAGGAATAAAAGTTTGAATCTGTCGTCTTTCGGAGATAATTTCTATTAATTTTATAGCAAAATGACTAAAATAATGAGTCGATATGTAGTTTGACTGTAGTTGTGTCCTGTTTCTGAAAGAAGCACGGTTGATACTTAAACAGCCGTGCTTCTAATTCTATTACTTATTCTTTTTCGGATGGTGTATGTGTGGTGCGCCAAAATGTATTTTTTACATCACGTGCCACTTCTTTCCAGCTTGGCATGCTTTTCAACGAACGGCGCACCGGGAAATCATAAAGCAGCAACAGCAGGAATAGGAAGATACAGGCATAAGCCACCCAGCCATAAATCTGCTTGATGCTCACTTCCATCATCTGACTGATAAACTCTTCCATGTAATGGCCGAGATTGAACGGACTGCTGCTGAATGATACATGGTCGATTGCCGCCCCGTAGCGTGCCAGGTTATCAGGAACGTAATAAGCCAGTCCTTGTGCATAGATCGCGCAACCCAATACACCGCCGACTACCATGTGAAGCATATTGAATACACTTAACGATTGGAAAAAATGTTGGAAAGTCATGATTTCTTCCAGGCAGACCATAAAGGTGGCGCTTAATACCGCATAGGCGAATCCCCGGCATATTGTCGGAAGATAAAGCTGTGAGATGTGAATATCAGTAGAGATTGTCAGATAGAACCCTATCAGATAGCCGATAAGCCCTAAGAAACCGACAATGATAAGACGTACATAATTATAGTGTTTGATATGCATCCACCAATAAGAGAATACGCAGCCGATTACTATACCAATAATAGCAAACCACGCCAATTGCACGCTTACCAGCTCCTCATACTTCATCACTTCCTCATAAAAAACTTCTTCCAATACATGCTCGGTTGCCAGAAATGCTTCCACTAGTGTGATTAGTCCCAATAAAGGTAAGAGGTAGCGGTAACTCCACATTTTAGGCTCTAAGAATGGGTGACGGATAGTCAGCATGCGCCAGATGCAAAAAAACAGGGTTATCAGGATAGCTACCGACAACTGACGGATAACCGGACTGTTCCACCAGTCATACCAGTCACCGTAGTTGAAGAGGAAAGCTATCTCGGCCAGCAATGCCGCCCATAACGCTGCCCCCAGCCAGTCAATGCCGAACAACGGAAACTTGCGCATAAACCGGAAATGCTTTACGCAAATGGTCTGTATCAACAGGACTATTATCATCAATCCTGCAATGAAAAGATTCATATATGTCCAGTGATAATGATACATCAGATAAGTCGTTATCAGGTCGGACAACTGGATGCTTCCTAAGACGACGATGTGAAGCCAGGGAAAGAAAACGGTAAAATCCCGTTTGGGCGTCATCCACAACTGAATGTTGGACATACATTCAAAGGTTCCCTGGATTTTGCACATGCCTTCGATGAAACATATCAACCACAATAGCGGAAGGAAAGTAATATGCGGAGCAATCAGGTTACAGACCAATACCCCCAATGCAGCCGATGTGAGCAACGTCTTATTTGTAAAACGGAACTTCATGCGGAACAGCAAGGGGAAGTAGATAGCCATACCTGCGAGATTGGCGTACATACACATCAATATATCCTCACGCATCAACGCCATTCCCCCGATCATCTGGTTCAATGCTCCCAAATACACCCCGCCCGAAAGTTGGAAAGTAACGGCAATGAACAGATAAATCCACGGTTGTATCTTCCGCGGTACGAAGCTACGGAACATAGGCATCACGAAAGGGCCATTTAAAACAGGTGTTCCCATACGTTAATATTTCACCTCACATTCTACATTGAAACCGGCACGCAAGCGTTTTAAATCTTCCGGCTTGTTTCCTTTCAGGCTGATGCGGACGGGGATTCGCTGTTCTACCTTTACAAAGTTCCCGGTTGCATTGTCCTGCGGAATCATTGAGAAAGCCGCTCCCGTAGCATCGGAAATGGATTCGACGATACCTTTGAAAGTGACGCCCGGCACTGCATCTGCTGTCATTTCCACATCTGCGCCTTCTCTGATATTGGAAAGCTGGGTTTCACGATAATTGGCGATTACCCACAAATCGCTGCTGTCTACAATATCCACCATGGTCTGTCCCGGTTGAACCAACTGACCCTCCAGAATCTCTTTCTTTCCTGTGGTACCGTCACACGGGGCGATGATAACCGTATAGGAAAGATTCAGACGGGCAAGCTCTAAAGCAGCTTCTGCCAGGCGGACACCTGCTTCGTTCTGTCCTAGGCGATGTGTCTGTTCGCTTTTCACTAAAGACGTAGATTGTTTGGCACGCGATACCTGTTCGTAACGAGCTTTGGCTGTTTCATAAGCCGTATGCACATTATCATATTGCTGCTTCGTCACAGCATCTTCCTGCAATAATTTCTCAAAACGGTTCAGTTCACGTTTGGCATTTTCCATTTGTACGCGTACTTCTTCAATACTTGCGTCACTTACGCTCAGATTGTTTTGGGTAGTGGCAATGCCTATGGTCGTTGCCTGTCGTCCCGCAGTGGCATTGGCCAAATCCGCTTCCGCCTGTGCTACACGAAGACGGAATTCCGCATCTTCAATAATAACGAGCGTATCACCTTTTCGTACCTGCTGATATTCTTCAAAGCATATCTTCTTGATAAATCCCGGTACACGGGTATTAATAGGTGTGATATGTTGTTTCACCTGTGCATTGTCGGTATATTCGATGTTTCCCAAATGAATGAACCGGGAACAAACATAAGTGGCACCACCAATGAGAAAACAAAGAATCAGAATGTTGTATATAATCTTTTGAGTCTTTCTAGCTATCATAATCTGTTCTATTTAAAAGGGTATGAGTAATTGATTTTCAATTAAAGGGTATGTGTGATATATTTCATTTTATAGAAACTGTAAACCACGTTGATACGTGCGTTGACCAGACCGAGGTCTGCGCTTAATTTCATGTTGCTGGCATCGAGCATGTCGGTAAGTAATGCAAGGTCATTCTTATAGCGATTACTGGTTACATCGTAATTCTGATTGGCAAGCTCCACGCTTTTCTCTTGTGTGCGAAGGTCGGTAAATGAGGTCAGGAAATTGACATAATTGGCTTGGACGCCGTTCTCTATCTGTTCCTGCGCTAGTGAATATTCTTCCTGTGCCTTACGCATATTCAGTTTTGCCTGGCGTACTTTCTTGTTGTTCTTGAACAGTGATGAAAGATTGTATTTGATTCCTACCCCCACATACCAATAATTGAAGTTATTATCCAGCACGGGGATTTCAATAGTGATAGGCCCGTCCAGATGCTCACCGGCTACGAGAGCTATTTTCGGAAGAAGTTCCGAGCGTTCCAGTTTGACTTTCTGTTTGCTCATCTTCATTGCCAGTTGTGCTTGCTGCAAACCGACATTGCTCTGCGAAGCCAGTAGTTGCCAGTCGTTTTCCGCCAGAGTCTTCACTTCTTCGTCCAGTAGGGTGGAGTCGGGGATGATTTCCGTTCCGGCAGGAAGATGCAGCGTAGTCACCAGTTGGTGATTCATTATTTTGCATGCATCCTTTACTTTGGCTAATTGCAGTTTCAATGTCTCTTTTTGTAACTCATAACGGGTGATGTCATTTTTCAGAGCTGTTCCTTGTGTGCGTCGGGCTTCCATATTGCGAATCACCTGTTCTGTCAAATCGAGGTTCTTCTGCAACACTTGTACTTGGTTATTCAACTTATATAAATCCAGGTAGTAGCCGGTCAGAAGAAAACGTATCTCCTGCCGGTTCTTCTGCCAGTCCAGCGCAGCCATTTGCTGACTGAGTTCTGCTAAAGTAATACTGCTGCTGATAGCACCGCCTGCATAAATGACCTGTTGTGCTTCCAGCGCAAAGTTATTACCAAAATGAGGCATTGGAATGTTCTGCCCGTTCTTGAAGTCACGGTCCCACAGATACCCGTCACCCAAATAACTGAAAGAGAGCGATGCGCTGATGTCCGGCAAACGTTGTGACTTGGCAGCTTTCAAAGCCTCATCGGTAACTTCCTTCCCGGTTTTATACGTTTGAATACTCTGACTGTTCTCGTCTGCCAGACGGAACATCTCGTTAATGCCCAAAACTTTCCTGGTAAGTGTTTGGGCAAATGAACCCTGACTGCATAGTACTACGCATAGCGGTACTATGAGCCATCTTTTTTTGCTCATAAAATAAAAAAGAAATTTAGTTGATAATGATAAATATATGTTCCTATATCATGCCGCCTCCAAAGAAGGGAAGCCCGCATTTCGCGTCGTGGCGAGTAGTTCTTATAGAAATAATCAAATCTGCACTGCTACACCCCAACTGTGGAAGTCATGCATTTTGTTCTCGTAGCGAATGGAAATTTGATAATACTTTAGTTTCATCTTGATACCTGCTTTTCTAATTCGGTTTGCAAAATTATGGAAAAAAACAGGTAAGTTGTGACCTTGTATATACGGAAATATAATGTTTTTTAACGATTTCTGTTCGGAGATTCATGTAGGAGACACGGATAAAAGATCTAAGAAATACAGGTGGAATATATACAAGAGTTACTCCGGTCAAGTACTTGGTTGGGGAAAGTTGTGTACAGGGAATCTGCTTAACATGTACAACGGTTGGATGAATGATGTAATTGTTCTGAAAATGCCCGGTTTTGTTCGGATTTAGTCCATAAACAAACAATAGAAAACGTGTATCTTTGCCCTCGAATTTAAACAATTGATTATGAATACAATAATAAATAAGGAGAACTCAAAGGTATTTTTGCTGATATTATTAGGAATGTTATCAGCGTTCGGGCCTTTTGTAACGGATATGTATTTACCTAGTCTGCCGGCAATGGCGGACTATTTTTCTGCAAGCCTGCCAATGGTGCAAATGGGACTTACTACTAGTATGATAGGACTGGCAGCCGGACAAATCTTTTTCGGCCCGCTTAGTGATAAGTACGGCAGGCGCCCGTTGTTGCTTGCTTCAATGGTGCTGTTCGTTGTTTCCACCATATTTTGTCTTTTTGCACCGGACATTTATTCGTTTGTCACTTTAAGATTCATACAAGGTATAGCAGGAGCGGGGGGAATTGTAATTTCCCGTTCGGTGGCAACGGATAAGTTTTCGGGAAAGGAACTGGCTAAGATGTTGGCTGTCATCGGAGCGATAAACGGAATTGCCCCTGTCGTTGCTCCGGTCATAGGCGGATTGCTGACTGGAAGCGTAGGTTGGCAGGGCATTTTTGTGATATTGCTGCTTATCGGCATTGTACTTGGCATTGGCTGTATTCGCTTCAAAGAATCGCTGCCAGTGGAGAAACGCTCAAAGATAGGCGTTGTTTCCACCTTCCGGAGTTTTGGTGTTATTGTCCACAACCGCAGATATATGCTTTATGTGCTACAACTTGCCTTTGCGCAAGGCATCCTGTTCGCTTACATCGCTTCCTCACCATTTATTGTGCAGCAACATTACGGATTTTCTCCATTCGCTTTCAGTGTTTGTTTTGCGGTGAATGCGGTAGCTATCGGGGTGGCGGCAGCCCTTTCGGTGAAATTCCGGCGGACGGAGAATGGAACACTGACCGGATGTATCGGCATGCTGGTACTGGCTGGCTGTATGATGATAGCATTGTATAGTGGGTGCGGCTTTTGGACGTATGAACTGCTCATGTTTACGTTGCTGTTTATGATGGGGCTGACCTTCACTGCTTCCACCACCTTGGCTATGGATTGCGAACGCCGCTACGCCGGCGCTGCTTCCGCTTTGCTGGGCGCTCTCTGTTTCGCTTCGGGAGGAATCGTCTCTCCGTTGGTAGGACTGGGAAATATCCTTTTGTCTACCGGAGTGACGTTTGTTGTATGCGCTGTCTGTTCACTACTGTGTGCGTTGTGGGTAACGCGACGGGCAACAGTGAAAATAGCGGTATGCAGGATTTAACTCCGTTTTATATCGAATACTTACTCTGATACTCTTTTGGAGAGATTCCTTCGTGCCGTTTGAAATACCTCCCCATATAAGACTGGTCGGGGAAACCGAGCTTGTCCGCTATCCCTTGTATCGTCATTTCGGTGGATTGGAGCAGTACCTTTATTTCAAGAATGGCGAAGTCATCGATAATCTTCTTGGCGGAATCTCCCGTCACGCTACGGCAGATACCCGTCAGGTATTTGGTGGAGATACAGAGCTTACCGGCATAGAAACTGACTTCCCGTTGGGAGATACAGTTCTCGTGCACCAGTGCGATGAAGTTCTTGAATATTTCATCCTGCCGACTTCCCCCTTCTATTTCCTGCTTGTCGAAATAGCGATAGCACTTATCATAAATATCCAGCATGAACGATTGGAGATGATTCTTTGCTATTTGGCTTCGGAAACGGTTTTCACGGTCGTTATAGATAGCGGTTGTTGCATGGATAAGTCCTTTGATTGCCCCGGTATTTTCTTCGGGAAGGACATAACACGGTTTTTCCTTGATAAACCGGAAGAAGATAGGTTCGAACCGTAGACAGGCTTCCCGGAACATTTCTTTTGGGAAACCGAAGAAAGAAGCGGTGAAATCACTGCTGCTGCCGTTGATACGGATTATGGTTCCCGGCAAGAGTACTACCTGCGTGTTTTTCACTATTTCGTAATCTTTCAAATCAATCGTGGCGTGTGCCCATCCGCTTCGGCAGAAGTAGATAGCTCCTCCTTCCAGTTTCCACAGGTGATGCATGATAGGAGACAGGTTCTCATCGGCTCCGGCTACAAAATCTTCCCGGAGTACGGCAAGCATAGATTCTTTCTTTTCCATATACAGTTCTTATTTGGGCGGCAAAAATAGAACATTTTCACTAAATATTAGCTTTAATGTTCCGAAAATGAACAAAACTTAAAACACTATGACTAGTTTTCTATGAAGAAAAGAGTCTACCTTTACCGCGTTCAAAAAAAATTAATAGGTAACACAATGAGTAAAAAGATTAGTAAAGTAAAGCAGGGACTATTGTTGCTCTGCTGTCTGGTTGCTGCTACAGGTTGTAAGCAAGCACCACCCGCACAAATGGAAACAGGATATGAAGTAATGACCGTTTCTCCGACCGACCGGATGATTTCGAGTACGTACTCGGCGACTATCCGCGGACGTCAGGATATTGATATTTTTCCGCAGGTAGGCGGTACGCTGACAAAAGTCTGTGTGACGGAAGGCCAGCGCGTGAAGAACGGACAAACTTTGTTCATTATCGACCAGGTGCCGTATGAAGCTGCCTGGCAGACAGCGGTAGCTAATGTAGAAGCTGCTGAGGCTTCTCTCGCTACGGCACAGTTGACTTATAACAGTAAAGAGGAACTGTATAAGGAAAACGTAGTTTCCTCTTTCGACCTCAACACGGCGAAGAATTCTCTCCTGTCTGCCAAAGCGCAACTGGCACAGGCAAAAGCGCAGGAAGTGAGCGCCCGTAACAATCTTTCTTATACGGTGGTGAAAAGCCCGGCGGACGGAGTGGTAGGCACATTGCCTTACCGTGTAGGAGCGTTGGTAAGTTCCAGCCTTCCCGAACCGTTGACTACGGTTTCCGACAACTCGGATATGTACGTTTACTTTTCAATGACGGAAAACCAGTTATTGGGACTTATCCGCCAATACGGCTCAAAAGAGGAAGCATTGAAAAGTATGCCTGCTATCGACCTGCAACTGAATGACAAATCGGCTTATCCCGAACAGGGGAAAATCGAATCTATCAGCGGGGTTATCGACCGTTCGACGGGTACTGTCAGCTTGCGTGCCGTATTCCCTAACAAGGAAGGATTGTTGCATAGTGGTGGCGCCGGAAATGTGGTTATCCCGGTTCAGAAAGCCGGAGTGCTGGTTATTCCGCAAGGCGCGACTTTCGAGATTCAGGATAAGAGATATGTATATAAGGTAGTAGACGGTAAGGCACAATCGAGCCTCGTACAAGTAACTCGTGTGAACGGCGGTCGTGAATTTATCGTAGATGAAGGGCTGGTTTCGGGCGATGTGATTGTAGCGGAAGGTGTAGGATTGCTTCGTGAAGGTGCGCCTATCAAGGCAAAGAGCGCTGCGGCACCTGCGTCAACTACTACTGAAAATTAAACAAAGGAGGAATCATCCATGAATTTAAGAACCTTTATTG
>ERZ838577.4961-NODE-4961-length-10489-cov-3.180564_pt1 | contig 10489 bp, 10 predicted proteins | sample MGYA00519682_ERZ838577 | MGnify/ENA primary metagenome ERZ838577 (study PRJEB31850, sample SAMEA3708838) | human gut metagenome | biome: human gut; feature: human-associated habitat; material: faeces | place: China | collected 2014 ...
GAGACGCGGGAAAAGCTCCTGCGGCTGCTGTTCGGGGAGCAGGTGCAGATTTTCCCTCTGCCGGACATTGGGGTGGGGAACAACGGCACCTGGGGAGAATATGTGCTGGAAAACGTAAAGGCGCAGTATGGAACCTATCCAGATTTGCTGATTTCCGGCAAGGAGACCCGGCGCATCAGCTGGTTTGACGGCTTGGAGCAGGTGCGCATTTCGGAACTCTATATCCCCAAGTCCATTGACATTTCCGCTTCTCAAATGCGTCGGTATTTTCTGGAAAATCAGCGGGAGCAATGGCAGCAATATACGAACCCGGCTTTGTGGGGGCAGTATGATGCCCTGCGCACTCTGGTGCTGCTGTCCAAGGGCAACGACCGTACCGCATCGCTGTAAGCGAAAGGAAACATTATGAAACTAGAACCAATTGTGCTTTCTCTGCTGGACACCGACCTGTATAAATTCAATATGGATCAGGTGATTTTTCACAAGCATACCGACCTCAACGGCGAATACCATTTCAAGTGCCGCAATGCCGATGTGCGCTTTACCCCGGAAATGCTGGAAGAAATCAACGAGCAGATTGACTATCTGTGCACCCTGCGGTTTACCCGGGAGGAGCTGGATTACCTGCGCTCCATCCGCTTTATCAAGAATGACTATGTGGAGTTTTTGCGGCTGTGGCATCCCATCCGGGAATATGTGACTACCGGTCTGAACAAAGACGGGGAGCTGAGCGTCATTGTCAAAGGGCCGCTGTTTTCCGCCATGCAGTTTGAAATCTACCTGCTGGAAATTATCAACGAGGTATATTTTCGGATGCAGTTTGACTATGAAACATTGCGAGCTTCGGCGGCGGAGCGGCTGAGCCGCAAGATTGAGGCCTTCCAGAACGGAACCTATACCTTCCGCTTTGCGGAGTTCGGCTGCCGCCGGCGGTTGTCCCGGGAGTGGGAGGATGTGGAGGTGCGCCGCCTGGTGACGGAGACCCAGAACTGCGTGGGCACCTCCAATGTCTATCTGGCGAAGAAATACGGCATCCGCCCCATTGGTACCTATGCCCATGAATTTGTCCAGATGTACCAGGGAATCGACTCCATCCCCCTGGCATACACCAACCATCATGCCATGGCGGACTGGTACGATGAATACCGGGGCGACAACGGCACGGCGCTGTCGGATACCATCACCACGGATTTGTTCCTGCTGGACTTCAATCATTCCATGGTCAATAACTATTCCGGTGTACGCCACGACAGCGGCGACCCCTATGAATGGGGCGAAAAGATTCTGGCCCACTATCGGAAATACGGCGTGGATACTCGCACGAAGCAGCTGCTGTTCAGCGACAGTTTGGACTTTGACCGCTCTCAAAAGCTCTATGACTATTTTAAGGACAGAGCAAAGGTGTCCTTCGGCATTGGAACCTTCTGCTCCAATGATACCTGCGAGGAAGCGCTGAATATTGTGATTAAGCTGCAATATGTCAATGGTCGTCCCGTTGCAAAGCTCTCGGACATCCCGGAAAAATCCATGTGCGATGATGAGGAATATCTTGCTTATCTGAAGCGCTCGGTGGCTTTCCGGCTGAACCGGGAGAAGGACATGGCAGAGCAGTGCTACTAAAGCGCCACAAGAGGAACGGCAGGGGGCGGCACTGCCGCCGGAGCGGAAATTAGCATAGCTGCATTCACTTTCGGGCACAATTCCGACTGCTTTTTTACATTGAAAGCCTTATACTGTTTTTAGACAGGAAAACAAAGGAGGCTTATTCAATGTATTTTACCAGTTTCTTGGAAAATGGAAAACTTACCATAGCCCTCACCGGGGAAATCGACCACCACTGCGCCAAAGCGTATATCCAGATTATCAGCTCCAAAATTGAAGCCTATATGCCCCAGGTCTGCGTGCTGGACTTTCATGAGGTGACCTTCGTGGATTCCTCCGGCATCGCCGTGGTAATCAATGCCCTGCGGAATATGTCTCAGATTGAGGGCAAGCTCCTGCTCTCCGGCATTTCGCCTCAGCCGATGCGGGTGTTCCGCGCTTCTGGAATCGATAAGCTGGTGGAGATACGGGAGGCGGTATCATGAAATTTGATAATTACATGATTCTGGATTTTCCCAGCCGGTCGTCAAATGAGGCCTTTGCCCGCAGTGCCGTGGCCTGCTTTGCCTCCCAGATGGATCCCAATCTGGAGGAGCTGGGAGACATCCGCACCGCCGTGTCGGAAGCGGTGACCAACTGCATTGTCCACGCTTACCCCAATCAGATTGGCATCATCACCCTGCGCTGCCGCATTCTCAAGGACAACGTGCTGGATATTGTTATCAAGGACAAGGGTGTCGGCATCCCGGATGTGGAGCAGGCGCGGCGCGCTTCCTTTACCACCGGCGGCGCAGAGCGCAGCGGCATGGGCTTTACCATTATGGAAAGCTTCATGACCAGCTTTGACGTGACCTCCGCCCCCGGCAAGGGGACGACGGTACATATGCGCCGCAAGCTCCAGCGCAAAAAATGAGCAGGACGGAGGAGCTGATTGCCCTGGCACAGAAGGGGGACAGGGATGCCGGTGAAACACTGGTGACGGAGAATTCCGGCCTTATCTGGGCGGTGGCTCGGCGGTTCATTGGCCGCGGCGTGGAAACCGATGACCTGTATCAGCTGGGCTGCATGGGCTTTTTGAAAGCGGTGGAAGGTTTTGACACGGCCTTTGGCACTCAGTTTTCCACCTATGCTGTGCCGAAAATCTCCGGGGAAATCCGTCGCTTCCTTCGGGATGACGGCGCAGTGAAGGTTTCCCGCAGCCTGAAGGAACAGGCGGCCTCCATTAAGAGCATCCGCACCCGGCTTACGCTGCTCCTGGGTCGGGAGCCCACCATCGGCGAGCTTTCCGACCAGACGGGGCTGACACCGGAGGAGATTGCTCTTGCAGAAACAGCCACCGCTGCCACCGAGTCTATTCAGCAGCAAACCGGCGAGGATGGCTTCACCCTGGAAAACATCCTGACGGATACGGAATCCGAGGAGCGGATGGTGGAGAAAATTGCGCTTCGCCAAGCCATCGAGAAACTGCCGGAGCGGGAAAAGCTGGTGGTGAAGCTGCGCTATTTCCACTGCCTGACCCAACAGCGGGTGGCAAAGGTGATGGATGTCAGCCAGGTGCAGGTGTCACGGATTGAGAAAAAAGCCTTGGATAAAATCCGGGAATTCATGCAATAGAACCTCTTTACCTTTTGACGAAAATGCGGTAAAATAGACGCATCTTACAGAATAGTCAGGTGTATCTATGACCGAACAAATGGAATCCAGATTCATTGCCGCCAGAAGAAAGTATATTGCCGCACGGTTTTCTCAGCTCAACGAGATGCAGCAGCAGGCTGTGCTTGCCACGGAGGGGCCGCTGCTGCTGCTGGCCGGTGCCGGAAGCGGCAAGACCACCGTGTTGATTAACCGCATTGCAAACCTCATGCGCTATGGTCGGGGCAGCGACAGCCGGGAGGTTCCCCGCCGGTTGGAGGAAAGCGATGTGCTGTTTCTGGAAGGGCTGAGTGAAACGCCCTCCGAGGAGGAAGCGGAGCAGGCTGATGAGCTGTGCGCGTTGGAGCCGGCTGCCCCCTGGAACATCATCGCCATCACCTTTACCAACAAGGCCGCCAACGAGATGAAGGATCGGCTCAGTGCCCTTTTGGGCAGCAAAGCCCAGGACATTTGGGCAATGACCTTCCACTCTGCCTGCTGCCGGATTCTCCGCCGAGACATCGATGTGCTGGGTGGCTATACCAGAAGCTTCACCATCTATGACAGCGCCGACTCTGAGCGGGTGATGAAGAACATCCTGAAGGATTTGGACATGGACGAGAAAACCTTCCCGCCCAAGTATGTCCTTGCCGCCATCAGCAAGGAAAAGGACAAGCAGGTTTCCCCCCGGCAGATGCGGGCGGAGGCCGAGGAGTCCGGCAACCTGAAAGCAAAGTATATTTCGGGTGCTTATGAAAAGTACCAGGCACAGCTGCGGGAGAACAACGCCCTGGACTTTGACGACATCATCTGCCTGACCGTGGAGTTGCTGCAAAAGCACGAGGATGTCCGCCGGTACTATCAGCAGAAGTTCCGCTATCTGTTGGTGGACGAGTATCAGGACACCAATCATATGCAGTATCTGCTCACCGCCCTGCTGGCAGGCGGACGGGAAAACATCTGCGTGGTGGGTGACGATGACCAGAGCATCTACCGATTCCGCGGCGCTACCATCGAAAATATCCTGGATTTTGAAAAGCAATATCCCCGCTGCCGCACCATCCGCCTGGAGCAGAACTACCGCTCCACCCAGTCCATTCTGAATGCAGCCAACGCCGTCATCTCCCACAACATTGGCCGCAAGGGCAAGAAGCTGTGGACGGACAACGGCGATGGCGACCTCATCACCGTGTATGAAGCGGCGGACGAGGGCGTGGAAGCGAACTTCGTGGCGGGGCAGATTCTGGCGGGAACCCGGGGCAGCGGCATGAAGGACTATGCCATTTTGTATCGCACCAATGCCCAGTCCAACGCCCTGGAATATGCCATGAAGCGCAATGGCATCCCTTACCGGGTCATTGGCGGTACCCGCTTTTTTGACCGTGCCGAAATCAAGGATATGCTCTCCTATCTGTGCGTCATCAACAATCGCTCGGATAACCTGCGGCTGCACCGCATCATCAATAACCCGCCCCGCGGCCTGGGCCCCAAAACCATCGAAATGGCCGACCGGCTGGCTCAGGCGGAGGGGAAGCCCCTGTATTCCGTCATTTCCGCCCCCTATGCCTATGCACCTTTGGAGAAAAACACGGAAAAATTCCTGGAATTTGCAGGCATGATTGAGGATTTGGCGGGACTACTGAAAAACGGGATGTCCCTGCCGGAATTTTATGACCAGGTGGTGGAGCGCACCGGCTATGCCGATATGCTCACCGCCAAAGACACGGAGGAAAACAAAACCCGGCTGGAAAACGTGCGAGAGCTGAAATCCAGCATTCACTCCTACATGGAAAACACCGAGGAGCCAACCCTGGCGGGCTTCCTGGAGGAGATTGCCCTCTATACGGACATTGAGCAGTACAACGCTTCCGACGATGCGGTGGTGATGATGACCATGCACTCTGCCAAGGGACTGGAATTTCCCAATGTGTTTCTGGTGGGCTTTGAGGACGGTCTGTTCCCCGGCCAGCGCGCCATCGGCAACAGCGAGGAGATGGAGGAGGAGCGCCGCCTGTGCTATGTGGCAATCACCCGAGCAAAGAAGCACCTGACCATCAGCTATGCGCGCCAGCGTATGATTTATGGCCGCACCTCTGCGTCCCTGCCCTCCCGCTTCCTCCGGGAGATTCCCGAGGAATACATCATCCGCAAGGGCGGCTTCCGCCCCTCCCAGTCTGCTGCGGCGCAGGAGCGTACCGGCGGCACCCGAGTGGCTGCCAACCGTCCCCGCTACCATAGCGAAAGCTCGATGATTTCCTCCCAGTCCGTAGCCCCCATGCTGGCGCTGGAGCAGGGAGACATGGTGCAGCACGCTGCCTTTGGCAAGGGTATGGTGCTCACCGTCAACAAAATGGGCGGGGATGCCCTGCTGGAAATTGCCTTTGATGACATCGGCACCAAAAAGCTGATGCTGAAAACCGCCTCGGCCTACTTGAAGAAGCTCTGATCCTTGGGGCGTGGGATATGGACAGAAATGAGTTTATTGCACGTCTAAAAGAAAACGGAATACAACCTGGAATCGTTTCTTTTGACAGCAGTACGAACGATGGTTATAACATCCGAAAAAACAAACTTCGCTGGGAAACGTTCACAAGGGAGAGAGGGAAAGAGTATCATTGCATTGGATTTCCTTCGGAAAGCGAGGCATTGCAGCATATGTTTGATGAGCTTGTCGCCATATATGCTGGGGATATGTTAAACCACAAGGGATTTAAGGATTAGTATCAGTTATCAATTCAGCCTTTTCCGCATACAGTTTCCCGGAGGGGAATCTCATGCGGAAAAGGCTGAAAATTTTTGGAATTTACCTGCTGATTGGCTTTACGGTTCTGGCGGCCTGCTTTTTTACCCTGCGGAACAAATACCGCTTGGTGATTCAGGATCTGGCGCAGACCAGTGTCAAAAATGCCACGTCCGACCTGGCAAATGACGCGGTGGCACAGCAGATTGAAAACGGAAACATCCAGTATGACCGGATGGTGTATTTTGAAAAGGACGTAAACGGCAGAATCACAGCCCTGAAAACCAACATCGGAGAAATCAACCATCTGAAAACGGACATTTTGAACATCATCAACGGGAAAATTCTGGAGTTGGATGCGGTGGACATCGGCATTCCTATCGGGAGTCTGTTCCTGCCGGAATTTTTTTCCGGCAAGGGGCCGAATATTCCGGTGCATATTCTGGCAATCCGCAACAGCGATGCCACCTTCTCCAGCGCGTTTCACCAGGCGGGAATCAACCAGACGCTCCATCAGCTGTTGATGGAGGTGAGCGTGGACGCGGCGGTGCTGGTGCTGGGGGAGACCAGCTCCTTTACCATCACCAGCCAGATTGTGGTGGCGGAAACGGTCATTGTGGGAGAAGTGCCCAATACATTCATCCAAACGGGTGGCAACGTGGGCGGCAGTGCCGCCTGACAGAGCCGCTACGAACATCATACCCATACGTTACTGCCCTAACCCGCCCGGTAACGAACTGCACGCTAAACCGTTTCGCACAGGCCAATTGTAGGGGTCGACTAGCAGTCGACCCGCCCGCTAACGGGACAGAGCGGCCCGTTGAATGGCAGTAGCTTCCCGTATGGATTGTAGGGGCGGATAGCATCCGCCCGTGGCACAAAGCGCCCCTTCCGGGGTGCTCTGTGCCGGGTCGACTGATAGTTGGTCTACAGCGGGATTGCAGCATTCAACTGGGTGCTTGCGAAAATCCGGGGTTGCGGGCGGATTCTATCCGCCCCCACAGTCAGCAGGTGTAAAACGGTTCCTGCGTGGCATCGTCACCGGGCGGGACAGGGAACTACCGTATTCGTGCTATCCCCGCAGCGTTGCTAAAAAGAACCGTGCAGCGGAAAGCACTGCACGGTGTTTTTATCAGTCCAGGGAAAAATCACTGTCACTGAATTGTGAAAAATTCATTGCCTTTGCCTTGAAGGGAACCCGCTTGCAGGGGTCGTAGCGAAACCTGCGGCAGCTGTCGTCCTCGGTCTTCAGGCCACGCTTGCTGCAAAGAATGGAATGATCCTCCATCCTTGCGCCGTGGATGCAGTAGACACAGGATGGGTCAATCTTTTTTCGGAACAGCATACTCAGCCTCCTGTCTGTTTATCTTCCCATTATACACGAATCTCCCGAAAATATCCAGCCTTTTTTCAAGAATCTTTAGAAGGAACAGAACCCCAACCCATGTGATTATCAGCACCGGCTGCTCAAAGGCAATCCCTGCGGCTGTGATGCCCGCAGTGGCTGCCTGAACCAGCTTCCCCAGCAAATAATACTTCATGGAAAACCCGGGACAGACCGAAGCTGTCTGAAACAGGACACACAGCCCGCCGCCGGCCAGCAGCCCGCCGCAAATGCAGAACCGAATGCGCTCGTCCGCGATGAGATTCAGCATACAGCTCCCGTTGGATAATTCCAGCAGTCCGGCGCACAGCACCCGCACTTCCGCCGGGGCTGTGCCCAGAAACCAACGGTTCAGAATACCCAGCAGCACCCGGAAAAGGATGACCCACCCGCAGATTTTCAGCATGGCACCGATGGCGGTGTCAATCCCAAAGGGAGATGCGGCCTTGTCCATCCTTCTGGCATTGCATGGAGCGGAAAAAACAAAGGAGGCTGCCCAGGCGGAAAACAGAACAATGCCCCACAGCAGCCACAGCAGCTTCCCGCTGGGGAAGAACGCTGCCAGCATCCCAAAGAGAAATGCCGGGCCACAGTTGCTGCACCATGCCAGCATTCGCTGGGCGGTCTCCTTGGAAACCGTACCTTGCCGGTAGGCTTCGTAAATGCATTGCGCCCCCACGGGATAGCCGCCCAGCAGCATGGGCACAAGCATAAATTCCATGCTGGGGGGAATGCCATATGCTTTCCCCAGCAGCTGCCCCGGCAGACCCGTCCCAGAGCAGCTGCGCCCAAAGATTCCAGACAGAAAGAGAAACGGAAACAGGGATGGGATGACCGTGGAAATGCACAGCTGCACTCCCTCCGCTGCGGCGGACAGGGCAATACGGCTGTCCAGAATCATCGCAAGCATTCCGGCAACGGCAGCCAGGGCAATCAGCTTTCTTTTCTGCATCGCGCTCACCTCGGAAGAATGTATGCAAGCCGGAGGCTGTCCATACATATGCTTTTGCAAGAGGTGAGCCGATGAAGTTCAGAAGCCGTTTGTTGCAGTCCATGCAGGCGCATATGCCCAACCCGGAGGTGCTGCCGGTGGTTCCCATTGTGGAGCTGGCGGGGTGCAGCCGTTTGCTGGTTGAAAATCACCGGGGTGTTACACAGTACAGCACAGAGCAAATCGGAATCAAAATGAAATACGGCCTTTTGACCGTTTGCGGCTGCCGCCTGACGCTGGAGCATATGACCAAGGTCAAGCTGGTGATTACAGGGAACATCAATTCCATTTCCCTGACCCGGGGGTGTGAAGTGTGAAACAGCGTACAGCCGGAAATCAGATCCGCGTCAGGCTGGTCAGCGCGGATGTGTGGGGGAGCCTGCGCCTGCTGAATGACCGGGGCATCGAGGTGTTCCGGCTGCATCGGGAGGATGACCTCACCGTTCACTTTTCGGTACGGCGGAGGGACTACCCCTTGCTGTGTACCCTGCTGGAAAAACGGGGGGACCGGGTTTGCGTCCAGATGCGCTCCTGGCGCTTTTATCTGGAGCAAAGCGTTTTGAAGCGTCCGCTGCTGTACGCCGGTCTGGCGTTTCTGTTTGCGTGCAGCCTGATGCTGCCCACCCGGATTCTGGGGGTTTGGGTGGAGGGAAACAGCACCGTTCCCACCCGCCGGATTTTGGAGGCGGCGCAGCAGTCGGGCATCCGTCTGTTTGTCCCCTGCGCCGAGGTGCGCAGCGAAAAAATGAAAAATGCCCTGCTGTCAGCCATCCCGGAGCTGCAATGGGCAGGGGTGAATACCTATGGCTGCCGGGCGGTGATTTCCGTGCGGGAGCGCACCCTGCCGGAAAGAAAGCCGGAACCGGAAAAAACCGTGGGCAGCATTGTGGCCGCGTGTGACGGAATCGTGGAATCCGTGACGGCATTGCAGGGGACGGTGCTGTGCCGTCCGGGACAGGCGGTAAAGCGGGGACAGGTGCTGATTTCCGGCTACACCGATTGCGGCATTTACATCCGCGCCGCCCAGGCAAAAGGAGAGGTTTACGCCGAGACCCTGCGCACGGTGAAGACGATTACCCCCGCGTTCCGGTCGGTGCGCCGGGAGACAGGGGGACAGAAACGGGCGCTGTCGTTGATACTGGGAAAAAAACGAATAAAATTATGGAAAGACAGTGGAATTTCGGGTGGCACTTGTGGTAGAATAGAAAAAGAATATCCGCTGACGCTGCCGGGCGGTTTTTTGCTGCCGGTTTGCCTGGTGTGCGAAACCTTCACGGTTGGGCAGATTGAGGAAATTGCAGTGGAGCAGCAGGAGGCGCAGGAGGCACTGCGCGATTATTCACAAAAATATATTTGGAGTCAAATGCTTGCCGGTTCTGTTTCCTATTCCGAGGAAATTCTGGAAACGCCCCCCGGCGCTTACCTGATGACCCGGCAGCTAATCTGCACGGAGATGATTGGCAGGCTGCATTTGGAGAATGGAGACTCACAATGAGTAAAGTGGTAGAGCGGATTGTGAATGCAGAGCGGCTGGAAGATATCATTGCCGTGTTCGGTTCCTTCGATGAAAATATCAGGCGCATTGAAGATGCGCTGGATGTGCGCATTATCAACCGGAGCACGGATTTGAAGGTGTCCGGCGATGAAGAAATGGTGGACAAAGCCGTGCGCACGCTGGAAGGGCTGCTGGCGCTGGCTTCCAAGGGGGAGGCAATCGATGAACAGCGGGTGCGCTATCTCATCACCCTGGTCAACGAAGGAAACGATGCCCAGGTGGAGCAGATGACCAAGGACGTGGTGTGCATCACCGCCAAGGGAAAGCCCATCAAGGCAAAAACGGTGGGACAGCAGAAATACATGAAAGCCATTGCAAAAAATACCGTCACCATTGGCGTTGGTCCTGCCGGTACGGGCAAAACCTATCTGGCCGTTGCCGCCGCCGTGGCGGCCTTCCGGGAGCGGACGGTGAACCGCATTGTGCTCACTCGTCCGGCGGTGGAAGCAGGGGAGCGGCTGGGCTTTTTGCCCGGCGACCTGCAAAACAAGGTTGACCCCTATCTGCGCCCGCTGTATGACGCGCTTTTTGAGATGCTCGGCGCGGACGCCTATGCGAAATATCTCGAGCGCGGCAACATCGAGG
>ERZ838577.4978-NODE-4978-length-10457-cov-4.307729_pt1 | contig 10457 bp, 10 predicted proteins | sample MGYA00519682_ERZ838577 | MGnify/ENA primary metagenome ERZ838577 (study PRJEB31850, sample SAMEA3708838) | human gut metagenome | biome: human gut; feature: human-associated habitat; material: faeces | place: China | collected 2014 ...
AGGAACGGCTTCCTACTTTTTATGCAGGTCCGGTTCATCGTGCCTTTCTGAATTAAATCCCAAACAAATTTAATAGCCCACCACCTGGCTAAATGCAACCACGCCGAACAGCATAAACAACACCAGATAAATTCCCAGTAATACTGCGAATATGATCAGCTGTGCTCTGCAGAAGTTTCTCCGGTTAATATTACCGTTACTTTCGAATGCCCATACGAAATACATGACTATTCCAACACACGGGATCAGTAATACGATCAATGTCAGTATCCAGTCTTTTAAATCCATTGGAGAGTTGTCTGACTGCTCATTTCTGTTCCGGCTGTACTGCTGGCTGTAATCGTATTGATTGTCCTGATATACGAATTTATTATCCTGTGAATCCTCTGATCCGGTTGCTTCCGGCTCTGGTTCCGCCTTCTCTTCCGGCTCTCCTGCCGATTCTTCTGTTGATTCACCGTAACTGTAGACCTCGTCAGCGGTTACCTGCTTATTTTCTTCATCCATCTGTCATTCTCCTTTGCCTTACTTATTTTTGCGTCTATCTTATCATTTCAGGGCTCCGAACGCAACATCCATGAGCAGTCGAAGCAGATTATAGTGGTAATAACTCATTGGCGGCTGGTCCGGAAAATACCGATACATACGCCACACGTAGTAAATCACCATAAGAACCACACACACGACACAGCCTGTCTTAAACCATTTTCCAATCGGCTTCTTACAGATATAGCGCTTCCATGCAAATATCACCACACCTGCTGCGAATGCATAGATAAACGGATGCATCTTCCATGCTCCCTTGAAGTCCAGATGCAAAAGCCGGATTCCTGCTCTTGTAAGTCCGCATGCCGGACAGGGAAATCCCGTGATCCAGACCATAGGGCAGATACCCGGCAGAAATTGACTTCCAAATACAAAATAGGCGATTATAAATATAACCGCCCATTTTGCCTTCTTTATATCATTTTTTAATAATACAAATCCGTCTTTCAATATCTTTTTCATCCTGTTATGAGATAACTTTCTTCGGACATTTTACTGCACAGGCACCACAGTCTTTACATTTCTCGTAGTCGATGTGCGCAATGTTATTTTCCACTGTAACAGCTTCAAACTTACATGCTTTCTCACACATCTTACATCCGATACATCCGGCTGTACATGCCTGCATAACTGCTTTACCTTTGTCCTGTGAATTACATTTTACCAGATGTTTCTGATCATATGGCACGATCTCGATCAGGTGTTTTGGACATACAGCTACACATTTTCCACATGCTTTACATGCTTCTTTATCTACAACTGCCACACCGTTTACAATGTGGATCGCATCGAACGGACATGCCTGAACACAGCTTCCGTCTCCAAGACATCCATAAGAACAGGCTTTCGGTCCGCCGTCCTGCATCATGTTGACCATAGTACAGTCGCTCAGTCCGTGATATTCATATTCCTGTTTTGCTTTCTCACAGTCTCCGCCACATTTTACAAATGCAACTTCGTGTACCTGTGCACCTGCAGCAACTCCCATGATCTCTCCGACTTTTGCTGCTACCGGAGCGCCTCCGACCGGACATCCGCCGACTTCAGCTTCTCCTTTTACGATTGCTGCTGCAAGTCCGGAACATCCGGCATAACCACAGCCACCGCAGTTATTTCCAGGAAGAACGCCCAGGATAGCTTCTTCTCTTTCATCTACCTCTACCGCAAATTTCTTACCGGCAACGCCGAGGAATACACCAATGAATAATCCGGTGCCTCCTACGATAACTGCCGCAAGAATAATACCTGTAACACTCATTGTCTGCCTCCTCCTAAATTAATCCTGAGAATCCACAGAACGCGATCGCCATCAGACAAGCTGTGATCAGTACGATCGGAGTTCCCTGGAAGGACTCTGAAATATCATTGTATTCCATCTTCTCACGAATACCTGCCATGATCACGATCGCGATCAGGAATCCGACAGATGTACCAATACCATTGACAACACCTTCTAAGATAGAATATTCTTTCTGAACATTTGTAAGTGCCACACCAAGAACCGCACAGTTTGTTGTGATCAGTGGAAGATACACACCAAGTGCTTTATACAATGATGGCATACTCTTTTTCAGGAACATTTCTACAAACTGTACTAAAGCTGCGATAAACAGAATGAATACGATTGTCTGCAGATATTCAAACCCCAGCGGAACCAGGATGAATTTATAGATCAGTCCCGTAAAGAATGATGATAATGTGATAACGAATACAACTGCTCCACCCATACCGGTTGCAGTCTCAACCTTCTTCGAAACACCAAGGAACGGACAGATTCCAAGGAACTGGCTGAGTACAACGTTATTTACGATAGCTGAACCAATTGCAATAATCAATAACTCTTTCATACTATGTACTCCTCCTACTCTTCATTCCCTGTCGGGAATACTTTGCTTCCGCATCCGCCGCATGATGCACAGTCTGTGCCGCATCCCTGTGGCTCGGCAATCTTCTTGCCTTTCTGTGCTGCGTGTCTCTTCAGTCTGTTCATACCTGCAACCAGGAATGCAAGAACAAGGAATGCTCCTGCTGGCAGGATGAAGATTGTTACCGGTACATATCCGCCTTTTCCTGCTGCTGCGTCTGCAAGTGGAAGAATCTGAACACCGAAGATTGCTCCGGTTCCGATAAACTCACGCACGATCGCGATACAGGTCAGACCAAATGTAAATCCAAGTCCCATACCAATACCATCAAAGATAGATGGAAGTACCGGGTTCTTGGATGCATAACTTTCTGCACGTCCAAGGATAATACAGTTAACAACGATCAGCGGGATGTAAAGTCCAAGTGAATCATACAGACTTGGAACGAATCCCTCTAAAAGGAACTGTACAATTGTTACGAAAGATGCTACGACTACGATGAACGCCGGCATTCTGACTGAATCCGGAATCACTTTACGTAACATGGAAATCAACATATTTGACAGTACAAGTACGACTGTAGTAGACAGTCCCATACCTAAACCGTTAATTGCGGATGTTGTTACCGCCAGGGTCGGACACATTCCTAACATCAGAACGAAGGTAGGATTTTCTTTGATCAGACCGTTATATACTCTTTCAGTACATTTATTCATGACTAACTACCTCCTGTTTATTTAAATGCATTCTGATAATATCCGAGTGCTGCATTGACAGCTCCTGTTACTGCTCTTGAAGTAATGGTTGCACCACTTAAGGCATCGATCTGTTCTCCGTCTCCACCGTCTTTGGAAACCACGAATTTATCAGCCTGTTTATTCACATACTGGTTATAGAATGAAGGCTCTGTAGCTTTCATACCAAGACCTGCTGTCTCGCTGATAGAAAGAATAGATACACCGTTGATCGTACCGTCTTTCTTAATACCAACTGTAATCTGGATATTGCCGCCGAATCCGTCTTTGTCTGTTGTTGTGATGACATATCCTGCATCACCTGCTGTACAGACTTCGTCGATCGTTGCATTGACGCCCATATCTTTTACAGCTTTGTCTGCAGCCTTCTGATCTACATCTTCTGCTTTGAAATCATCCAGTTTTACATCTGAAAATACTGCCTGCCATGCTTCTTTTTTGGCTGTCTCCTGTGACTGTGCGATCGGAGTCTTGGTAACTTCATATACCACACCAAGAAGGAATCCTGCAATTACAGTAATCAGTGTAAGGATCAGTGTATTCTTAACAATCTTATTCATTATTTTTCTCCTCCTTTACCAAATGGTTTTGGAAGAGTAACTCTCTCGATCAATGGCACCAGAAGGTTACTGATGATGATCGCATAAGAAACTCCTTCTGCGGAACCGCCAAACAGACGGAACAGACCTGTTAACACACCAAGGATAATACCGTATACAAACTGTCCTTTCGGTGTGATCGGAGATGTTACATAATCGGTTGCCATGAACCATGCACCAAGCATCAGTCCGCCTCCGCAGAGATGTGCTGTGATGTACTGTGGATCAAAGAATCCGACATCCGGATTTGCAATATGTCCGAAGATTCCGACAAAGATCACAAATGTAACAATGTATGTTCCAGGAATTCTGAGATCAATTACTCCCATAAGGATCAGGAAGATTGCTCCGATCACGATTGCGATCACGGATGTCTCACCGATTGTTCCAGGAATTCTACCGATCAGCATATCCATCGTATTCACTGTATTACCTGCTTTTAACTGTGCAAGTGGTGTAGCCCCTGTCACACCGTCATATACAAAGCTTGTCATCTGGCTTGTAAATGAAAGCAGAAGGAAGCATCTTGCGCCGAGAGCCGGGTTCATAAAGTTCTGTCCCAGACCTCCGAATAACTGTTTTACGATCAGAATAGCAAATACACTACCGATTGCTCCCATCCACCACGGAGCTGTAGGAGGCATATTCAGTCCGAGTAACAGTCCTGTTACTGCTGCACTCCAGTCATTGATCGTAATCTTCTTGTGCATTAATTTTTCGTATATGTATTCCGTCAATACTGCTACAACCGTTGTTGTAACCAGCATTCCGAATGCCGGCAGTCCAAAGTTCCATACACCAAATGCAGATGCCGGCAAAAGTGCGATGGCCACCAGCATCATAATATTACTGGTAGTCGCTTTGGAACGAATATGTGGTGAAGATGACATTTTCAAATTGTTCTCACTCACTTTTGTTCACCTCTTCTTCTTTCTAGTTTATTTTTTCTTTCTACGGTTCGCCAATGCAATCTTTCTCATAGATCCGATTGCCTGTTTCAGCGGACGTTTTGCCGGACATACGAAACTGCAGGAACCACATTCCATACATTCGAGTCCTTCGTGTTTTGTAAACTTCTCTTCGTCATGATGTTCTGCATAATCCGCCAGTCTCGATGGGATCAGGCGGCTTGGACAGGCTTCTACACAGCGTCCACAGTTGATACATGCAGATGGTTCCATCTTAGCCACTTCATCTTTGGTAAATCCAAGAATAGATGAAGAAGTCTTTGTTACAGGTACATCTAATGAGAACATAGAGAATCCCATCATCGGTCCGCCGGAGATCAGTTTCTCAGGCTCTGTTTTAAATCCTCCTGCTGCCTCTACAAGCTCCTGCTGATTGATGCCAAATGGTACTCTGAAATTGCCTGGCTCTGCAACAGCGTCCCCACTTACTGTTACAACACGTTCCATTGAAGGCTTTCCCTCTACAACAGCCTGGTATACGCTTACCATTGTTGCCACATTATCTACAACACATCCTGCGTCTGCCGGAAGCATTGCGGAATTAATTGCGCGCCCTGTTGTAGCGTAAATAAGCTGACGCTCACCCCCCTGAGGATACTTGGTCTTCAGTGCCAGAACTTCCATACGAGGTTCATCTTTTGTCAGTTCTCTTAATTTTTCGATACAGTCTGGTTTGTTGTCCTCTACACCAAAGATTCCTTTCGCGTTGTCGAACAGACGGAGGATAATCTTCATTCCTCCAACCAGCTTTTCCGGAGTCTCGATCATTGTTCTGTAGTCAGCGGTGATATATGGCTCACACTCTGCACAGTTTGCAATGATATAATCAATCTTTTCCGGTTCCTTCGGTGAAAGCTTTACTCTGGTAGGGAAACCTGCACCACCCATACCTACAACTCCCGCTGTTCCAATCGCATTCAGAATGTCTTCTTTGCTCATATCTTCTAACGGAGTCACTTCCGGATATTCCACTTCTTTGTACTCGCCATCATTCTCGATCACGATACTGTTCACTCTTCCACCTGTCGGGTTCAGATGCGGTGCAATAGCCTTTACTGTTCCGGATACAGATGCATAGATCGGAGCAGACACAAATCCTCCTGCTTCTGCTATCATCTGGCCTTTTAAAACATGATCGCCAACAGCTACCACAGGATTTGCCGGAGCACCGATATGCTGTGATACAGGATACACCAGATCGTCCTTAGGTTTTACTTCGACAATTGCCTTATCTTTAGCCAGGCTCTTGCCGTCATCCGGATGAATACCACCCTTAAATGTTAACAATGCCATCCTTTTTTTCCTTCCTTCCTATTTACTCTTTATATAATATACAGGAAAAATAGACAATTTTCTATAGAAAGTGACTAATTCCATTGTATATTTTCATGAACATCTTGTCGCATTTTTAACAAATGCATATACACACAGAAAACCTGCCATAGGCAGGTTTCCCAAGATAGTACATCATTGAGCCTTTTTACTTATCTCGGCTCATTGTTATCTTTAGCTTCAGAAAGGATAGAGGAAATCACCTCTATCCTTGTATATCTGTCACAATATTATTCAGCGTCTGTCTCTTCAGAAGCTTCTTCTGGCTGCTCTAATGCTTTCATGCTCAGGCTGATCTTCTTCTCAGCTTCATTCAGATCAACGATCTTAGCTGTGATTTCCTGTCCAACTGAAAGTACATCAGACGGTTTATCAACATGTGCTCTTGAAATCTGAGAAACATGAAGTAATGCATCTACTCCTGGAGCCAGTTCAACAAATGCTCCGAAGTCTGTCATTCTTGCAACTTTTCCTGTGATCACTGTTCCTACTGCATAATCCTCTGCTGCATTTGCCCATGGATTTGTCTCCGGGAATTTCAGGCTGAGTGCGATCTTTGTATCATGGATATCTTTGATCATCACTTCCACTTTATCTCCTACCTGGAATACTTTCTTAGGATTCTCAACACGTCCCCAAGACATCTCAGAGATATGAAGAAGTCCGTCTACTCCGCCAAGGTCGATGAATGCTCCGAAATCTGTAACGTTCTTTACAGTTCCTTCCATTCTGTCTCCTACGCTGATCTTTGCAAACAGTTCTTTCTGTTTTTCAGCACGTTCAGCAACAAGAAGCTGTCTTCTGTCACCGATCACGCGGTTTCTTCTAGGATTGAACTCGCTGATCACGAACTCGATCTCCTGTCCCTGATATTTGCTCAGGTCTTTTTCATATGTGTCAGAAACAAGGCTTGCAGGAATGAATACTCTTGCTTCGTCAACTACTACGCTTAATCCACCGCCAAGAATCTGAGTTACAGGAGCTTTTAATACTTCATGATTCTCGAATGCTTCTTTTAATCTTTCATTGCCTTTTTCTGCTGCAAGTCTCTTATATGTCAGCAGAACCTGTCCTTCTCCGTCATTTACCTTCAGGACTTTTGCGCTCATCTGATCACCAACAGATACAACTGTTGTAAGATCAACATTTGCCTCGTTAGTATATTCGTTTCTTGTAATGATACCGTCTGCTTTGTAGCCTATATTCAAGATGATTTCATCAGGTTTAACGTCGATGACTGTACCATCTACAACCTCTCCATTTCTTATTGTCTTAAAAGACTCTTCCAACATTTGTTCAAAAGTTAATTCTGACATTATTTTGAACCTCCTCAATTATTTTATTGGGCGTGGATGCCCCTGCTGTAATACCTACTGATTCCACGGACCTTAATTGATTAATATCCAAATCGTCAAGTGTCTGTATATAGTACGTATTCAAACATTCCTCTTTGCAGATTTCAAATAGCTTCTGAGTATTCGAACTACGCTTATCACCTATCACAACCATAGCATCTACTCTCGCTGCAATTTGACGGGCTTCAGTCTGCCTTTCTTTCGTCGCATTGCAAATCGTATTTAAAACAACTATATCATACCTCTTTTTCGAAATAATTTCAACTAATTCTTTGAATTTATTGTAGTTAAATGTCGTCTGGGCCACGATACATACTTTCTGATCTTTATCCGGCAATTCAAATCGTTCTGCATCTTCCGGTGTCTGCACCACCGTCACCTGTTCTCCTGCCCAGCCGCGGATTCCCTGCACCTCCGGATGCTCACCGTTTCCGACAATCACAATGTATGACCCCTCTGCGCTTTTTTCTGCAACGATCTTATGAATCTTCTTCACGAAAGGACACGTTGCATCCACACAGGTGATTCCACGTTCTTCCATGATATCGTAGATATATTTCGCCACACCATGGGACCGTATCACTACCACATCCGCATCTGCCGTTTTCAGTTCTTCTTCATCATTCAGGACTTCTACACCGTGGCTCCTCAGATCCTTGATTACTTCTTCATTATGGATGATCGGTCCGTAGGTAAATATCTTCTCTCCCCGATATTGTTCTATCTGTTGGTATACGGTATCTACCGCACGCTTCACTCCGAAGCAGAATCCTGCTGTCTTTGCAAGTTCGACATTCATATCATGCAATTCCTTTCTCTGCCAACTTTATCTATCTGCACAGATCTACGATCGTTTTCACCACTTCGGCGATCGTCATGTCCGAGCTGTCTACAAGAACCGCATCCTCCGCCTGCTTCAGCGGTGCGATCTCACGCGTCATATCTCTGCGGTCACGCTCTTCAATGTCATGTGCGATCTCTTCCAGATTACAGTCTTCTCCTTTTTCCTGCAGTTCCTGGTAACGTCTCTTAGCTCGCGTCTCAACGCTTGCCGTCAGATATACTTTCACATCCGCATGTGGAAGAACGCAGGTTCCGATGTCTCTTCCGTCCATGATTACATTCTGTGTCTTTGCAAGATTCTGCTGCAATTCCAGCAGTTTCTTACGCACTTCCGGAATTGCGGAGGTTACAGATGCCATATTTCCCACCTCTTCATTTCTCAGACGTGATGAAATATCCTTTCCGTTCAGGTATACATGCTGTACGGCATCTTCATATGCGATCGTCACTTCCGCATCCTTGCATGCTTCGATCACTTTCTCTGTCTCTTGCGGCTGGATCCCTTTATCCAGAAAATGAATCGCAAGACCTCTGTACATGGCTCCTGTATCTACGTAAATGTATCCTTTTTCCTTTGCTACAAGCTTCGCAATCGTGCTTTTTCCGGCACCTGCCGGTCCGTCTATCGCCACATTATATCCCATGGTATCTCTCCTCTGTTTTTATTTTCTATTTTATTCATCTGCGCTTTCTATTCCGGTTCCCGCCGCATACGCTGTAGACCAGGCGATCTGAAGGTTAAATCCACCCGTCACTGCATCCAGATCCAGAACCTCTCCGGCAAAATGCAATCCTTTCACAAGTCTTGATTCCATCGTTCCCGGATCGACTTCTTTGATCTTGATTCCACCTTTTGTGATGATCGCTTCATTGTAATCTCTCAGACCTGTAAGCGTACACTCAAGATTCTTGATCAGTCTGACGAATCCCAGACGTTCTTCTTTTGTAATCACATTGACTTTCTTTTCCGGATCGATCCCGCTCAATTCGATCATAACCGGAATCAGTTTTGACGGGAACAGCTTGTGTACCGCATTCTTAAACTGACGATTCTGATTCTCCTCAAATTCACGGAGCACCCTGTGATCCAGCTGCTCCTCTGAAAGCGCCGGTTTCAGATCGATCTTAAGCGTCAGTTCTTTTGCTTTCAGTTTCTTTCCGACATAACTGCTCGCACTTAAGATCAGCGGTCCGCTCACACCATAATGCGTAAATAACATTTCTCCGAAATCGTCGTACAGCTTTTTCTTTCCGTCACAGATCGTCACATTAACATTCCGAAGAGAAAGTCCCTGCAGTTCGGGCACCCAGTCCTCTTTGCATTCCATCGGTACCAGCGCCGGCATACATTCCGTCACGGTATGACCGAGGCTTTCTGCAAAGCGGAAGCCATCACCGGTGGATCCGGTTGACTGATAAGACAATCCGCCCGTTGCCACGACACATGCATCTGCACAAACCTGCGTCTGGTCTCCCAGTATTACTTTTTCAAAATGTCCGTCTTTTTCCACTATTTTTTTTACTGCCGTGCGCAGATGCACTTCCACGCCCAGACGGTCCATCTCCCGTTCCAGACCACGGATGACATCCGAAGAACGATCCGACACCGGAAATACACGGTCTCCACGTTCAATCTTCACCGGCACATTGATCCGCTCAAAGAAATCGATCACCTGCTGATTCGTGTATCCGTAAAAACTGCTGTATAAGAACTTTGCATTTGTTCTGACTGCCTCAAATAATCCTTCCATATCGCAGGCATTGGTTATATTGCATCTTCCTTTTCCTGTAATATACAATTTTTTTCCAAGCTTTTCATTCTTCTCATATACTACAACCTGATGTCCGCATTCGGCTGCTGCGATAGAAGCGAACATTCCTGCCGCTCCTCCTCCAACGATAACTACTTTACTCATCTTCCATTATCCTTCTCTGGTTTTCCATTTTCATTTCCGGAAAGTTCAACTCGATCCCCCACCATATTCAGTTCATCCTTACTGTACACCTGATATTCATCCCAGATCTGTTCCAGTGTCTCAAGCGTTGTAATAACCTCTTTCTGCTTCTTCATACAGAGCGCTACGACCAGTGCATTGATCACACTCAAAGGTGCCACCAGTGAATCTACAATGGATGCCATATCGCTTCTTGCGATCAGGTTGCAGGAAGAATACAACGTCATCGGAGAATGTAC
>ERZ838577.4985-NODE-4985-length-10438-cov-4.146682_pt1 | contig 10438 bp, 9 predicted proteins | sample MGYA00519682_ERZ838577 | MGnify/ENA primary metagenome ERZ838577 (study PRJEB31850, sample SAMEA3708838) | human gut metagenome | biome: human gut; feature: human-associated habitat; material: faeces | place: China | collected 2014 ...
TTTTTAATCCGTAGTTCCTCTGCCATATTTAAACTATTATAAGGTCGCGAATATACGAAACTTGTTTACATATGAATGATTTTTGCAGAAATAACTAAGCGAAATTATATGTCAGAGTCAGTGACTTTAAAAAGTTATTTTTACGAAGTACTAATCCCTTCGTCGCAGAAGAACACTTCAAGTCCCATAGAAGATATACTTCATCACGTAAGTATATCTTTTATGAAAAAGCTTGCGCTTTACAAATGTTTCAATCCACGCACCCACACGGGGTGCGACTTCGTCGGAACCACCCACGTACCATCTCCACGAAGTTTCAATCCACGCACCCACACGGGGTGCGACGACGTGCGGCTACGCCGACGTTTTACGATATTCGGGGTTTCAATCCACGCACCCACACGGGGTGCGACATACCGTCACCTTCGGCGGCAACGAGGAGATCCTGTTTCAATCCACGCACCCACACGGGGTGCGACTGTCATACGTGGAGTCTTATAAGACGTTCCTTAACGTTTCAATCCACGCACCCACACGGGGTGCGACTTGGCGTGATGCGGTGGAGATGCAGGGGATGCTGGAGTTTCAATCCACGCACCCACACGGGGTGCGACAGTGTGCAAAGTTACATATTATAAGTCAATAAATTAGACCTATTAATATGCGAATTCTCATTTTTATTTCAGCTTAATGGCTGCAATCGCCTTATAGACGGGTTAATCTGCTAATTATTAAGGGGTGCGAAAATACTACTTTTTTCGTAATACTCCACATTCGCATAAATTATATGATAAGAGCATTATTAACTTTGTAAGCAGTTTCAACACCTATCACTTTTACCCTTTTATTCTCGTTTTTATTGAGAATATAAAATCTAACGCTATCAAGAGACATATCAATAATACGCTTGATTCGTTCAATCAAGAGACAATATTGTGCTTCTGTCACCTCACACTCAAAGACAGAATTCTGTACCCTTTGGCCATAATCTATGCAAGCCTTAGCCACATGTCGTAGGCGGCGAGCTCCTTCTTTGCTCGTAGTATCCACATCATAAGTCACAAGAATATGCATAATCGTAAATCATTTTATTAGAAATACCGGATAATTATCAATATCTTGCCTGATATATCTTGCCATCAACATGGCCTGTACATAAGGCAGAAGCCCTATCTCTATTTTTTCATTAAGATAAGGATGGATTATCACCTCCCTTTTCCTTGCCTGCCATGCGGAAATAAATGTCTTTTTCCCTTTATCCGTCATAACAACCCCATTATCACCTTGAAACAAAAAATCCTTGGATGTTATTTGTCTTTTATTAATCAACGACAAGACAAAACGATCACCAAGATAGGCTCGCAATTCTTCCATCATATCCAATGCTAAGGATGTACGTCCCGGACGAAGTGTATGGAGAAATCCTACGTATGGATCAAGGCCAACTGTTTCGAGTGCGGCAGATGTATCATTAGCAATCAAAGTATAAGCAAAAGACAACATGGCATTCACTGCATCTTTAGGAGGACGGCGATTACGGCCATGAAACGGGAAATCAGCCTTCTGATTAAGTATCAAAACAGGCAACACTTCAAAATAGGCATTTGAAGCCATGCCTTCATACCCTATTAGGGGCGTCTTATCTTGGGTCGCCAAAGCTTCACGCTTGGCATGTTCCAACACTTGTACCGCCCGATTAATGTTTTCATTCTCTCCATAATCACGAATATATCTCCTTAATATATTACGATAGTTTTGAATCTTACCACCAATCATCAGTCGTGCCACATGTAATGACCAGGATTCATCATCCGACAATTGATACTGTCTCTTGCGTAACAGTACATTCCCTTTCGTTGCGCTCTGTACCCTGCTGATAAATCTGCCATGAGGAGATAGGAATGTAAGTGATATGCTATTGTCACTGCACAATTTCATCACGCCCGGACTTGCGCCCATATATCCAAATGTCACAATGCCTTCTATGTTTATAGCAGGAATACGGAACACTTCCTCCTGCTTGACTGATACTACGACATTCAGCCCATCCTTACTCAGATAGGCTTCAGGTGTCGTCACATACAAAGTATTCAACAATTTTCTCATGTATATAAGTGTTTATTGAGGTAAGTATCTACCGTGGTACAATTCTTGGCTATCGTCGGCATACAGATTTCTTTCAATGAGCATTTGTCGCAATGTCGTTCATATTTTGCTTTTGGGATAACAGTCTTACTGAATATTTCATGCATATCCCTGGCGCATTGTCTGACGATATTGCGCAACTCATCTGTTATAGCCACCTCTATTCGATGACGAAGTTCTCCATAAAAGAACACACCGTAGGGTATATGGATTGCGTACATTTCTTCAAGACACATCGTTTGTGCCGCCAACTGCACTTCATCCACTTCATCCTTTTTGGGTCTGCCATGCTTATACTCCACAGCCACCGGTCGCCAACGTCCTGGATATTTAGGATGCAAGATCGTATCTTCCAAAGATGGAGAAGGTAGCAACTCTATGGCATCGGAAATGCCATAGAGCCCCAACTCACGCGAAGCGATATTCACTGCACGCAATGTTATTTGATCTCCACATTTCTGTCTATAGAACGGGTCATCCACATGTTTATGCAGAATCTGTCCCTCTATGGTGAGACGGTTATCATCCCATTGCTGCTCAATGTGAATCAAAGCCCATTGCCGGGGACAGAACCTAAAGTGCTGAATCCCCGACAACATGAGCATATCGTCTTCTTCGTACTGCATGAGGTGCGGGTTAAATTAGTTCTTTAACAGTAACGTTAGGAAATCTATTTTTTAAAACTGCTTCTATTTCCTCTTTGGATGTTACTTTGTAGTCACCAAAGGAACGAGGAAATTCCACTCCTTCTTTTTTATTGACTTGTATGAGGTCGAATAGCTGTCCAGCTCTTGCATTGCCCAACGGAGATTCATGTTTGAAGACAATCAATGCTCTTGGGTTCATTTCTCCTCTTGCTGCTGCATGATCATTCTCAAATGCGTTAATTATTGCATTAAACAGAATTTCTTTATCCTCTTCTGAAAACCTCGTCTTAGCAGCATCTGTTGCAGAAATGAAGCCATGCATACGGTACAAACCGTAACTTACTGTATTCTTATTTCCGATAGTATTAGTGTGACCGTTTTTATTTTCATCTTTAGTTGTAACACAACAGCGAGTCAAACTATGAGATTTTGCGTCAACAGGATCGATAGAACGAGCAAATGTCAGTTGAACAGGACCACGTACCACACTAAGTCCCTTAATCTTCTTCTTTGAGTCTTTTTTCTTGGATTTTTTCCCTTTACCACCCTCTTCTGCCTTTTCTTCACTTGAATCATCATCCGCTTTCATATCGCTGGTACTCATTACTGCACCAAAGGTCCGAATATCAAAATATTGATTACACATTTCATCACGACCTAACTTGACTGCTTTTTTCTCATCTTCTTCTTTCTTATCGGTTTCTGCTCTTTTTCCATCAATTATGGTATTCAAAACATTACCCTCTCGAATGAAAATATCATAAGGAGATTTAAGACCTTTGAGTAACTGCACATAATTACGAATCTTACGCTTGATGCATACATCTGTTACTAATCCATGATTGGTTTCCTCATCAGTACGAGGCATGTTGTCAAAATCGGGGTCACCATTAGGATTTCCATCTTTTACATCAAAGAGGAAAACAAAATCATAACGATTCTTAATTGTTGTCATAATTATATCTGTTTTTATTGTTAATTATTATTATTGTTATTCTCGTTTTGCTTGACGGCATATTGGTAGTAATAGCCCAAAGCGAATTCTCCTCGTTGAGTGAGGGTGAGTTTATCTGGAAAATTGCCAATGCGTACTGCTATCTCCGTGATGGATTTACTATATGCTCCCTTAGTCTTTTTCTGATATACAGGGACATATTGAGTCAACAATATACCCATCACCCTGCTTGGCGTTTTAGATGCTGAGGCGAAGAATCTGTCCTTAATGGAGCTATTGACTTCACCTTGGGCCTTGAACTGTAATTTGCAAATAAAAGCAAATAAGCGTCCGCAAAGATATGCTTTGCTTTCATTTTGTTCGTCTAATTCTTTATTCATATAATATGTATTTTTAATGTTCCTATTTAATACCAATCGGATAACTGTTGATTTCTCAACGCTGAATGTTTTGTTAAATTTTGTCGTCTTTTCGTGTTCAATTTGATCGAGAACACTTTGCAGAATCATTAGAGGCAAAGATGTATTAGTCAATGCTGCATGCCATAGGATAGCTCCTATCCTTGCTTTGGCTTTTGCATCACTCTGTGTCTGCTTCGTTTTCTTTTTGATGCAACTGTTTAGAATGCTGTTTATTCCCGGATAGGATATTTCGCCATCTTTAACTGTTTCGATATCATCGAACCATTGCTTCAGGTTCTTTTGATACTGAGAAACACTTATCGCCATCCAATCCCTTACAGCAATACGTGCAGCAGCAGAGGATATGGTACAACTATAGAAATAGTTCTCAACTTCGGTATTGACTCTTTGATACTCTCCTGTTGCTATTGATGAGAAGAGTTTTCTTACTCTTTCTTCGGTAGGCTGACAGATATCTGAGAAAGGATCAATATCTTCATTTGGTTCTTTTGTCCAAAACAAGGCAATAGTATCATCACTTATTTTTTGTCGATTTGAAAACCTAAATATTTTTTCTCCTTTTTCTGTTGTTATTTCATGTCCATTCCCAACGAGGTATTGAAGCCCTTCAATATAGTTTCTTGCACAATTGGTACATATGCCAGAATTCAAATTACCTTTGAGATTGTATGATTCAAAGGCATTATTATTGTATGAGACCAACATACTACCTGATGTTTGTCCTTTGGGCAACTTAACCGATCCATGAGACTCATCAAGAATAGGATATGTATTTGTGCCACAAACAGCGCACAGATTTTCTTGTTTTTTTGAACATAAGGTATCTTCGTACTTTTTCTTTACTGCATCTTTAACGCATTCAAGAGAAACCAGAAGAGTTGAATCGATCATAAAAGTCATATTACCCTTTTGCTTAGCAGGGGACAAATTCGAAAATGCTTTTAGGGCCTTTTCAATCTCTTCAGGTTTATTGTAAAAAGAAAAAATAGGAGAGAGTTCTTGAACTTCTTTATAGTCTTCCAACTTTGCGAGATACTTTTCATACTTATCCTTAGAACCTTTAAATCCTAAAGTCTCTTCCGGTTTATCTAATAATAATCGTGCTCTTCCCTTTTTTGCTGGCAGTTTTTCTGCCTCTATAGTGACATCACAAGGAGTTAGACCCAAAAAGGTTCCATATTTATTTATAACAATATACCAACTGCATTTTTCTTCTTTCAATGCATCATGCCCTTTTCGGATTCTTTTCCCAAGTTCAACTAATTCTGCAATCATACTAATCTTCCTTTTTGCTAAATTCGAACAATATGCTATTTACAAACTCTCCTTGTTTTGCACGCAAATGAGAAGTGGAAAGCATCTGTTCATTAAGTTCACTAGGACAAATTAATGTACTATTCTGAACAACAGCTTCCTGCATGTAGATAGGTTTAGTATTATGGTCTCTGTCATACCAGATATCAAATAACATGCTACCTATCGGGTATGTCAGATTCAGCTCGTTTGCTCGGTCTTCATCCTCTTGCGTAACTGGAAAGAATTCGCATGAGAATTCACGTGTTCCCAGATATGGCTGATGCCAACATTGACCCTTATTCAAACGTCGTAGAAACATATTTCGATATTTCACTATTGGTTCACAGGACTTTCCGCCTTCGCTCTTGTCTCTGTTCTTCACCTTCTGGATATTTGCTTCGGACATATAGATATTTGCTTCTATGATGTATTCAACATCACGTAGTACAATACTATTTCTTTGAGCTCGATTCCCAGAGTTGGAAATATCAATTGGTCTGCCACTTTGTATATAGTTAAGTTCATTCCTCTTAAAAGAAGAGAAAACAATGGGCTTCAATATCTTGATGCTCTTTACCACCCATTGAAACTCTGGTTTCCATAGGATACACTCCAGCACACCTCTTGCAGCAGAGGGTGTCATACAGGGATAAGTCATTCGCTCTACTTTCAGAGCAGGCTGGGTAAAACAGGCGTATTCACCCTTTACCCTTACTTTTACAGAATTTGTGTCAATCATATATAGTAAATTTCATCTTCGTTACTTAATCCTATTTCTTTAGAATATGCCCCAAACCAAATTTTAACTCCATTTGATATCTCGCTAATTTTGTTAGCATTAGCTTTTGTAAACCATTCATAAACTTGAACGCAATACTGAGCAATCTTCTGATAATCTTTTCGACTTAGATATTCTTTATCCTTTATTTCGTTGTACAAGTGTTTGCTCTCATTATCATATTGATAAATAAATAATGTTGTTGTATTACTATTTATAATATGGTACATATCTGCTACGTCCTGAAACATCAGCTTTTCTCGCTTTGGAGTCACATTGTCCTTTAATGAATAATTTTTTATGATATTTGTATAATAATCCGTATAGAAATCTGCATCTGACAATCTGTCTTCATTACCTCGATAACATAACTGTGCAAATTGTGCAAATGCTATATATTGACGTGAAGGCTGACCTTGATCCTCTAATTGGAACAAATAGACTTGACCTTCTTTCAGGTTACCCTCTCTATTGCAGCGGCCTGCCGATTGAATGATTGATTCCAAAGGTGCCAGTTCTCTGAATACCACAGGGAAATCCATATCAACTCCAACCTCAATAAGTTGAGTAGAACACAGAATAAGCTTTTCTCCTTCTTTCAATTTTATCCGAACCCTTTTGATGATCTCTATTCTATGCGCTTGGCACATATTGGTCGAAAGATGGAGTACTGGTATCTCGCTTCTTGTTTTCAAGCACTCAAACAAAGCCATTGCCTTTTTCTTTGTATTACATACAATGAGTACTGAGCCATTTTGTTCCACCACGCAATCTGCAATGCTTTCGAACGATTGGGCTTTGTAATCATCAATGGAGATGTACTTGACTCGTTTGGTGGAAGCAAAGACAGATGCAGGATTCTCGACAAGCGGTGTAATATGATCTATTCCGCAGAAGTCCTTTCTCGTCTGGAAATTAGGTTGTGTGGCAGTACAAAACAAAAAACTACATCGGCAAAGATGCAACAAGTCATTCAGCATCTTCATTGTACATTCGGCAAGGTTTACTGGCAATGTTTGAATCTCATCGAAGATCACAATTGAATCTTGCAGATTGTGTAACTTGCGGCATTTGGAACGTTGATTAGAGAATAGAGACTCAAAAAATTGAACTGCAGTAGTGATTACTATAGGATAATCCCAGTTTTCTGTTGCCAAATATTTGGAATCTTTGCAATAGCTTTCTTCTTCATCGGCTTCTTCATAGTTCACATTTGAATGATGTTCAAGTATCACATCATAATCTTTGAATATGGTTTTAAGTTCATTTGCAGTCTGATCAATGATGCTGATGAATGGCAGAACAATCACTATTCGTTTGATGTTAGGATGTGCTTCAGCATGATAGAGAGCCCAGTTTAGGCTGGTCAAAGTTTTTCCCATTCCCGTTGGCAATGTCATGGAGAAACACCCTTGGTCTGCATTTGCAAGACTTTGGGCATAAAGCCTTACATTTGTCCTCAACTCGTTCAGAGGAGTAACCTGTTTGAAAGAATCGAACCGCTTGTTCAAGGCTGCCAAGAGCGCATCCACATCAAGAATTTTGCATGAACGTGCATCATACTGTTCTTTTTGGAAATGTCGCTCCGTATCAAGACTATCCGCATCAACAAGTGCGCTATAAAGCAATCGTACAAATAGTTCCTTTTGAAAAACATTTCCTATTTTATTAAATGAACTATTGTCACACATTGATATAATGAAATCATCTTCTTCCATAGCCTGCTGGATATTCTTCCACCTGTTTTCATCTTTCGCACATAGTCCTAATGTTTCAACCATAGCATCTCTATTGGGAAGTCCTGCATGATGTCCTATTACAGGAAATGCAATATTGACAAGTTTATTCATTAGAGCTATATAAGCCCCCCATTTTGCATGAGGTTCCTTTTCTTCTCTTGATCTTATATAATTTTGAAATCCCTTGCTGTATTTGCCAATATCATGCAGCAAGCCACAATACGAATATATCTCGGCAAAATCATCCGCCAAAGCAAAAGACCTCATCAATTCTGCGACACTTTCACTATGTTGCTTCATTGACTGCTCTGCACCATTACTATTTTCAGAATGTGCAATATATTTATATTTACTTTGTTTCATTATATATATCCACTCACTGGTGTCCCGTTAAATTTTCATTCATGTTATTTTCGAATAGGATTATAAAGATAATGTTTCATATCCTTATCGTCAAACGTGTTTTTCCTGCAATACAACTGATAAAAATACTCTGTCATCGTAGAAGGGTCAAACCAATCACTATTTGCAGGCAAATTCAATCGTGCATTGTTTGCAGCCTTCATTGCCCCAAATGGAATACGTTTCTCTGCGGCGAGACTGAACACAAATGTGGTACCAACAGTATTTCTTCCTTCACGGTTACAACGCCCCGCTGCCTGTAAAATAGAGTCAAGACCTGATTCCTGTCGAAATACAACAGGGAAATCTATATCCACCCCTGCCTCTACAAGCTGGGTAGCTATCACTCTGACAATCGGATGTGATTTATCTTTCAGCAATGCCTTGACCTTCCGTATGGTTTCACTGATATGGGCGGGACACATCATTCTCGATAGATGGAGCTTTATTCCTTCATTAGGTAAACGGTCATACAGTTCCTTGGCATCCTTTCGGGTATTTACGATACATAATACTTTATTATATATAGCAACTTCGGCGGCAATCTCATCGTATGTCTTTCCTGTGTTGTCTATTACTAACTTCACACGACGAAGCTTGTCATGCAAAGCAAACTCATTCGGTATGATTTCAATAATACGGTCTATTCCCTCAAAATTGGCCTTAGGATTAGTTCCTTCTATCAGTCCGCTAAGTACCGGCTGACTGGCAGTGGTAAACAGTACCGACACTCCGAATATTTTCTGATATGCTTTAAGTGCATCCACTATCGGTTGTAAGAAATCAGTCGGCAATGTCTGCGCTTCATCCAAAATAAGAACTGAATTCACGATATTGTGCAATTTACGGCAATCGGACGGTTTGTTGCTAAACATTGACTCAAACAGCTGAACATTGGTCGTAACGATAATCGGATAATCCCAGTTTTCCGTGGCTAGCTTTGCCTTCTCACGTACCTCTTCATTCTTTATCTCATCAGGATTAAAGTTACTATGATGCTCCAGTACGTGCTCTTCGCCGAAGATTTCTTTCAAGAGGCCTGCCGTCTGCACAATAATACTAGTGTATGGGATGGCAATGATAATACGATTCATACCGTGATTTACAGCATGCTTCATGGCCCACAACAACGATGAAAGAGTCTTGCCGCCTCCCGTTGGTACCGTAAGGCTATAGAATCCTTTCTCTTCAGAAGAAGCTTTACGGCATCGTTCCTGTACTTTCTTGCGAATGTGGTTCACTTCTGTATCGGGTGCATACAATTGCAGTTCACGTAAATGCGCCTCCAATTTTGGCAATAAGTCAGTGAGTGTAGACGAGCATCCCCGTTTTTCCCACGATTCTACATCCATAAATTGCTCTGTATTGAGTCTGTCGGCATCCACAAGACAGGAAAAAAGCATGCGGGAAAGGTGATGAAAATGCTTCATGTCCACCTTAAGTTTAGAAAAAGGAGATTCAAGAAGTTCTTTTCTCAACTGGGGTATATTCAGAGCTATGTCCCCTTTGTTTATCTCTTCGGGAAGTTGCCTTTTCTCTATGACGCTCTCCGCATCTACATAATCATGTAGGCCTGTATGATGAGAGATTATCTGGTTGGCAAGAAGATTGAATACACTCTTCCCCATAAGGTTCGTTACCAATATTCCACCTACAAACGCATGATGATGCTCTCCATACGATTTTTCGTCAGTCACAGGTAGACCGCTTGTCGTACGGATATATTGCTGAAATGCATCACGCTCTTTTCCTTTGTCGTGAAGCATTCCAAGCGTATGCCCCCAAGATGGAAGTCCGAACAGTCCAGAAAAGGAGGTTGCCATTTCTGCAACACCCCTTTGATGTTCATCGTTGGTTTGTATTATCCATTTTCCATTTTCTTTGTTTTGGTATAAATGGGATATCAACTGTTTCTCTGTTTCCATTTGATTAGATTCATAAGGTTATACCTTACAAAAGTAGGAAAATAAATCGAAATATCCGTATCTTTGCGGCATGGCAAAACAAAATTCTCCATTGGTATTAGGGACCGAGCCTATCGGTAAATTACTTAC
>ERZ838577.4991-NODE-4991-length-10418-cov-4.393708_pt1 | contig 10418 bp, 6 predicted proteins | sample MGYA00519682_ERZ838577 | MGnify/ENA primary metagenome ERZ838577 (study PRJEB31850, sample SAMEA3708838) | human gut metagenome | biome: human gut; feature: human-associated habitat; material: faeces | place: China | collected 2014 ...
TTTGAACCGATACTATAAGACAAATTCATGGAAAAAGACAAATTCTTATAAGTAAGATTGTTTGACAGGTTTCCACTAAAAATAGGATCCCGTTGCCCGCTTTTCTCCATGGTCATTAAAACCGTTTCTTCCAAAGACTTGTACTCCAACAGATGTTGTCGATCGTTGTAATCATCAAACATCGGAGTTCCGTTTGCCGGATTCAAACCCATATACTTGTAAGAGTAGAAACTACCAATTGCCTTTCCATCTATTAGCGCAGTTCCATTCAAATAATTCTCAAGAGTATAACTCTCTACCGACTCGGATCTAACTTTATTAATATTGCCTGAATAATTCGTGGACAATTTCCACTGAAAATTCTCTGTTTTCACGGGTGTTGCAGAAACCAAAACCGAATACCCGTTATTATCCAAGTCTCCCCCATTCATCACGTAAGTATGACCCGAGACCCCATTTACGGAAGACACCTTCACGTTTGTAAAGCAATTTGTTGTTTTCTTGGAATAAATGGAAAAGTCTACACTTAACCGAGAATTGAAGAACCCGATTTCAAGTCCCCCATCTAACTGCCTCGTCTCTTCCCAACGTAAATTCGGATTCGGATAACGGGCTATCGTGGATACATTTTCATTATATATTGGGTCGATCGTCCCTTGATGGATAATCAAATTAGGACTTTGGTCCTCCAACATATTTCCTTGTACACCGTAAGAAGTTCTCAATCGGAGTTCGCTGATAAACTTGACATTCTTTAATATATTCTCTTGCAAATTCCAGCTTCCAGAAACAGACCACACGGGCAGGAATCGTTCATTACTTCGGCTCCCGAACTTGTTGGAAGCATCGAAACGACCGTTCATGTTCAACGTGAAATGATTTTGATAACTATAACTCAACACAAAATACCCGGATATCTGATGAGAAATTCCATGACTTATGCTTCGATGATTCTTATTCAACCATTTTTTATATTCAGGATAATCATCTAAATTTTGTAAATCATCAATAAATTGTAACCCTCTATCTTTGACGAATCCCCGATTCTCGTCACTGATTTGTCGGCTAGTATTCCCGCTTAACTCAAATCCACCCATAACCATAATCATGTGCTGATCACTCTCGCCCAAAAATTTACGATAATCCACTTGTGTACGAAACGTATAACTTTCCGATATTGAATTTGTAGTTTTCAGTATTCCACCATAAGGCAAAACACAAGATCCAGCCGTACCAATCATGGGAAGTTCTTCGTATTCACTATTCTTCAAACGTGCCACGTAATTCGATTTTTCTCCCCACCACTGCTCTTGTAAAGTGTTGCTTCTGTTATAATTTCCGGATACCGTAATATCTAATCCCGTAATCGGGGTTAATTTCATGTCAAGCATGGCACCGATCGTATTCCCGTCATACTCGTTAGAACTGTTATCTATTTCGTTCAAAATGTTATATCTAAATTTATTATAAGCTTTGTTCATCCCCCCGTAAGCGACCTTGTCATAATAATAAAGAGTCCCGTCGGAATTAAAACAAGGCAATGCTCGCGTCGTGTTATAAGCGTAATCCATGGCATCAATCTCGGACATCAAATGATTTTTCTTCTGCACGTTCCCATTGATCGAGAAATTCACCTTGATCTGCTTTGAAAATGTCATATCCAAATTCACGCGGGTCGTGTAACGTTCCGTGTAAGTTGTCTTGGAAACCCCATTCTCTTTATTATAACCCAACGATACATAATAACGGATATTATCATTACCTCCCGAAACTCCAAACGTGTGATCATGTGAATAAGTATCACGTGTTAAAATGTCAAACCAATCCGTATTCACGGTTTCGCTTCTTTTCACATTCTCAACAAACTCATCATACGTGGATAATCCTTTATAAAAACTATTCAGAGCTCCCTCGTATCCCACCATTGTCATGTCAGAAGGAAACTTATAATGTAGATCACAGAGTTCTTTTCCAAACTGAACTCGTTCTTGTGAATTCATCAAATTAATATTCCGATCCGAATATCGGGGACGACGGGTATACTTTGACGAGTGGTTGTACGAGAAACGAGCCGGACCGATTGCCCCCTTTTTCGTGGTCACCACGATCACACCATTAGCCGCTCTTGTTCCATAAAGAGCCGTGGCCGAAGCATCTTTTAAAACATCAATACGCTCAATATCCTGCGGGTTGATCCCGGCGATCGCGTTACCGATAATATTAATATAATCCGGATTATTCAAATCATCATTACTCACATCCACGGGATCATGCAGGATGAAACCGTCCAACACCCATAACGGTTCCCGATTTCCTAACAACGTGGAAGTTCCTCTTACCCGAATTCTAGGCGTTGCTCCAACTTCCCCGGAATTAGTCATCAAAACGAGTTCCGGAATCCGACCTTCCAATGCTTGATCAATACTAGTCATACCAGGAGTCAATATATCTGAAGCTTTAACCGAAGTAACCGCACTCGTCAAGTGTCTTTTATCAATATTCTGATAACCGGTTACCACCACTTCACCCACCTCGGCCAAATCCTCCTCCATCTTCACGTCAATCTTCGTTTTATTCCCCACCTTGATATACTGTGTTTTCATTCCCATGAAAGAGAAAATCAGCGTGCATTCCCCGTCTTTAGGTACCCCGATTTTATATTCCCCTTTTACACTAGTCGCCATCCCCGTTGTTGTCCCCTTGATCAACAGGGTTGCTCCCGGTAGCGGGTTACCTCCAAGGTCGGTAACGACTCCCGACACGTACTTTAGATTCTCTTCGTCTGTTTTCGAGTCTTTTAACTTGATCACGATCGTGTTCCCGTTAACGGCATAGGTCAGTCGGGTATCTTTCAAACATTCGTCCAGAACCTGCTTGATCGTGGCCTCTTTAAACGATACGTCTCTTTGCTTGAAGGAGGTCAACTGGGGATCGCTGTACACGAAATCATAGGCAGATATCCGCTTGATTTCGTTGATAATTTCCTTCAACGTGGCGTTTTTCAAACTAAAGGACAACTTCATCTCCTGCGAGTAGGCTCGCTGATTGAATTGCGTGGTAAATACCAGGAAAAGGAGAAATAAAAACCACCTCTTCCTTACAAGATTACAATTTTTCTTCATAACTTTGTAAATCAAATTTATAATTATTCGATCCCTGTTGGCTCAGGGAGAGACATAAAGTAGCGTTCCCGCGCTACTTTTTATTTTACAACAACCGTGTTATCTTTTATTTCAAATTCTACACATTCCGTATCTTCTATCAAGTGAAGCACTTCGGCAAAAGCGTCGTGTTTCTTTATATTTAGCGAGAACGGGATAAACCGGGCTTCTTCACGTTCATAACGGACATCGAAATCATACCACTTGCCTAAATCTTTCAGGATATCTTCGAGCGGACGATTATCAAACACGAGCCGCCCGTCTTTCCACGCCAGATACAAATCCACGTTCACTTTCCGGACATCCAGCCGGGTTGTTTTTTTATCAAAAGAAGCCTGCATATTCGGGGTAAGAATAACCCCGTATCCCCCATTTTCCACGCTCACTTTTCCTTTTTTAAGCGTGGTGCGGATACATCCTTCCTCCGAGTAAGCACGTACCCCGAATTCCGTTCCCAAGACTTGTATTTTCAACGAATCGGTGACCGCCACGATAAAAGGTCTGCTCGTGTCCCGTTGCACCTCGAAATAAGCCTCGCCCGTCAAATAAACCCGTCTCTCTTTGCCCGTGAAATGAACCGGGTAGGTTAATTTCGATTCAGCATTCAAATAGACCGTAGAACCGTCAGCCAACACCAGCACGTACTCCCCGCCCCGGGGTATTTTCAGCGTGTGATACTCCACCACGGTATCAACACGATTATCCGAGTACTTCAAAACATCCTTATTTGCCGAAAGTGCGACTTTCGTGGAAACCAATTCCGACAAAGAAGCCGTGTCCTTCAAATTAACCAGCGTACCGTCTTGTAAAACCAACACGGCTTGCGGCTCCACTTTTTTGATCCGACGAGCCTTCGCGATCAAGGTATTATCAAGAGCATCTTTCTCTTTGTCTTGCAGCATCCAAACACCTCCAACCGACAAGATCACGATTAAAACAGCCGCGTATTGAAGCACTCGTCTCAAACACACCCGACGGTGCCCGATCGTTTTCCCGCGGATCAATAGCCATTCGGATCGCATCTCTTCTGCGGTCAACTCGCAATTTTTCAGACTCTCGTCGAAATGAGCCCGGGAAGTCATCTTCCCGAAAAGAGCCTCGTTCTCCGGCGAACGTTCTCTCCACTCCCGTAATTCTTTTTGCCCGGCTTCATCCAACATCCCCTGCACGTGGAGGGCAATCAACCGGACGATATATTCTCTTGTTTCTCGCATCATCTTTTTCTCGCTTTTAATACCAAAACGGGGACCTACCCGTTTGGTGTAATACGAAAATGCCACTTTTTTCAAAAAAACTTCAAAATAACTAATAACACGTATTAAATCAATACATTGGCTTACATCTCTTCGTTATCTCTTCGTTATACTATGCTTAAACTCCCGTGTATAGCAACGAAGAGATATCGAAACTATAAGGAAGAGATAACGAAGAGATGTAAGCGAGAGAGTGGATCAGGAACGAGCAAAAACGGGCGGTTCATCTACTCGAAATGCCGTTTCGTCTACTATTTGTTTTTGCCATCGGGTAATATTTTACTTTTACACCGTTAACCAAAAAACAATTCTTTATGAAACTTTTCTTATACTGTATCCTCTTCTTTGTTCTACTCTCTTATCAAGAAACAAATGCCCAGGTCTATTTCAAAACAGAATACATCACCTCTTCGTCATACAGGGGAGAAAAGGAAGACAACCTACACGCGAAAGGTAACTTGAAAGTAATTCAAGGAGGCTTCCGCGTCCCGCTCTCGTTGAAAATGGACGAGAACAAACGCCCCACGGTCTGGGCTATCGGGTGCAGCGGGGCGCATGCCACGATGGATAATAAAAAACTGCCGAAAGAACTATGTCCCTCGAAAATGTTAAACCTGCAATTCGGTCTGATACATTCGAGACCGTTGAACGCTAAATGGTCGATGCTGGCGACCGTCGGGGTCGGGCTCTACATGGACAACGACAACCTGTCGAAAGCAAGTTGGAACAACGTGCTGGGGCAAGGAGGCGTGATTTTCATCCGGCACCTACGACCGAATCTGGACCTCGGGGCCGGGGTCGCCTTGAGTAACACCTTCGGATTTCCCATGATCCTCCCGGCATTCTATCTCACCTGGAACCTTGAGGGACGTTACGATGTAAAAGTATCTTTCGTCGACGCTGTTCGGGTATCCGCGGGAATGCATTTAAACAAGTACCTGAAATTAAGCCTGATCGCCGAGATGAACGGGATTCTCGCCTTGACCGAGAAAGACGGGAAGGACATGTATTTCACGCAACAATACGTCATTGTCGGGCTGCAACCGGAAATCACGATTGCTAAATCGCTCTCCCTCGCTGCAACCGCCGGAATCACGCCCGTACGAAGCGCTTTCTACTCGAAAAGAAGCCTCAAAGAGCTTTTCTCGGACGATGACGAATCCGATCCATATTTCAAGATAGGATTCTATTGTTCTCTCGGGCTAACGTGGAAATTCTAAAAAGAAATCGCTAACTTTACCCCTAGATTCACAAACCCATGCAAACTCCAAATTTATACAAGTACGGGAATCAATACTGGGAAAAATTCCTGATGAATCCCCGGTACAGGATATTCAGACACCTGATCATCCTGTTATTTCTCGGGGTGGTCGTCATGAAGGGCTTTTTCGAAGCTTATGACATCTTGTTCGGCTTCAACGCGCTCACCTTTATCAACATGGGCTTGATATTCACGCTCTGGGGAATTATCTGTCTGAATACTTACGTGTTGATCCCCAACCTCCTGTATAAAAGCAAATACGGGACTTACCTTTTCTATTTACTGATACTCACCCTGTTTCTTCTATCCTTCATGGGAAGCGTGATTTATTTCTCCAAAGACCATTTTCCCATATTCTATGAAGCCGTCAAACCGGAGGGTGGGTGGTTCGTGTTCTTTTTCATGAACTTCCTGGGCTTCTTTTTCTATATATCGGCCTTCTCCATGACCATATTCTTACAACGCTGGATCATGCACAACCGACAACTGCACGAACTCGAAAAGAATGAAGTACAAATGGAATTGGCCCGCCTGAAAGACCAGATACAGCCCGACTTCCTGTCCCGCATGTTAAATACCGCCAACGTGTTGACCCGGAAAGACCCGGAGAAGACCTCTTCCTTGCTGTTCCGGTTAAGCCACGTACTCCGTTACCAGTTGTATGACAGTACCCGGGAGAAGGTTTTGTTGAGTGCGGACATCGCTTTTATAAAGGACTACATGAACTTGGAAAAAATTCACAACGATCGTTTCAATTTTAGCATCACCACGGATGAAGACATAGAGCAAATCCTCGTTCCACCCCTGCTTTTCATTCCCGTCATAGAACACGCGCTCGGCCACTTGCCCGGCACGTCCACTAGTCAAATCTCCGACATCTACACGCTTTTCAAACTGCAAGACGGGCACTTGTACTTTGCTTGCATCTACCCGACGAGCTACACGCGGGTAAAAACAACCGGGTTGGACAACCTCTACCGGAGACTCCAGTTATTATACGGTGACAACTTTTCACTTGAAACCAAACGGGGAGATAAAAATAACATAACCAGCTTGCAAATATGTCTATAAAGAATCACGAGAACCCGCGCTTCCTGTTGACCCCCAATTTCAACCAAGTCAGAAACGTCATCACGTTCCTGATTATCTCCTTTTTCGCGTACCAGAACGTGTACGACAACTTCATCGGGGAAGGCTGGTTCTACGCCTACCTCACGAGTCTCTCCATGTTCATGTTCCCGGTATTCACCAACTTGTATATCTTGATCCCGCGCTTGCTTGTGAGGAACAAATTGTCACTTTATTTGTGGGCTCTGTTCGCCACGGTTGCCATCGGGCTGCTGATCTATTGCCCGATCGTGCATTATATTTTCCAGAAGTACGGGGTGTTAACCGATATCCTCGCGAACGAGAACCCCTATTCATTAATCAATATTCTCTACGCGATCGTGATGATCGGCATGATCACGATCGGCACGACAAGCGTGGAATTATTTCGTCGCTGGATGATCTATGACCGGCAAATCACGGAACTCGAAAAGAATACCATGCAATCGGAATTACAGCAATTGAAAAACCAGATCAACCCGCATTTCCTGTTCAACATGCTGAATAACGCCAACATTCTCGTGAAAGAAGACCCGGACGAGGCTTCCCGCCTCCTGACCAAGCTCGATGATATGCTCCGCTACCAGTTGAACGACAGTGCCCGACAGGAAGTATTTCTAAGCGCCGATATCCATTTCCTGACCGGGTTCCTCGAACTCGAAAAGATGCGCCGGGATCATTTCGAGTACCTGATCTCGAAGGAAGGCGACGTGAATAACGTGAAGATTCCCCCGCTTCTTTTTATTCCCTTTGTTGAAAACGCGATCAAACACAACACCGATAGCGAGAATTTATCGTACATTTACCTCTACTTTCGCGTGGAACGGGAAGAATTGATATTTACCTGCGAGAATTCAAAACCCCCGGTATCGGCAAAAAAAGAGTTCGGGGGACTGGGGCTAGCTAATATCCGGCGGCGTCTGGAGTTATTGTACGGTGACAACCATTCCCTTCAAATTGACGAAACCGAAACTAAATATCGCATTCATTTACGATTGAAATTATGAAATGTATTATTGTTGACGACGAACCTATTGCCCGGAAAGGCATTCAATCCCTTGTTTCCCGGATTCCGGAACTGGAATTGGTAGAAATGTTTAATAACGCCTCCTCGGCTGCCAATTTCCTGACCGGGCAACCCGTGGATCTGATTTTCCTTGACGTGCAAATGCCCGGGATCACGGGTATCGAGTTCGCCCGGAACATTCCCAAAAACACGTTGATTATTTTCACCACAGCCTACACGGAATACGCCCTCGATAGTTACGAAGTCGATGCCGTGGATTATCTGGTAAAACCCATAGAATTCGAACGCTTCCGGAAAGCGGTGAAAAAGGCCGTTAATTATCATGCTTTATTAACCACAGGCGAGAAAGAAAACATCGAGAACGTGGAGAACAACTACCTGCTCGTGAAGTCCGAACGCCGTTATTTTAAAGTCAATTTCGAGGATATCCTTTTTATCGAAGGCTTGAAAGACTACGTGATACTCCAATTGGAGGACCAACGCATCATCACCAAGATGAATCTCAAAGCCATCCACGAACAACTCCCCGTAAATCTCTTTTTCAGAATCAACAAATCATATATCATCAATACCAGTCACATCAACTCATTCGACAACAACGACGTCTATATCCGTACCCACGAAATCGCTATCGGCAACACCTACCGGGATGCCTTTTTCGAGAAATTCCTGACAAAAAATAGAAAGAATCTATAAAGAGAGAGGCTTACAAACTTCTTAATATGAAACTACCACCCCCTCCCCTCCTTACACAGGAGGGGAAAATGCTTGGTAATCAACCCTCCCCCTGTGTAAGGGGGAGCTGGAGGGGGTAGTTATTTGGTAGAAAAAGGACTTGTTAGACACAACCTAGAGTTATGGTAGGACACGTTTCATTACCTGACAGATTTATTTCAGATACTTCTTGAAGAAACTTTCCAGCTTGTCGAACGGAATAATGTCCGTGCGGTCATACAAATCAATATGCACGGCTCCGGGAATAATAATCAGTTCCTTATTGTCACCTTTTAGTTTCTTAAAAGCATCTTCACTGAAGTAACGAGAATGAGCTTTCTCGCCATGAATAAGCAATACGGCACTGCGGATTTCATCACTGTAGGTAAGGATAGGTGCATTGACAAATGCAAGTGACGAGGTCTTGTTCCAACCCAAACCGGAGTTTATGGAACGAGGATGATAACCTCGTTCGGTCTTGTAATAGTCGTAATAATCTTTCATGAATTGCGGTGCATCATCGGCAGGTTTCGGGTTCATCACTGTGCGAAGATAAGTACCAGTACGATAATCTTCCGTACGCTGTGCGTTGAACTCTTGACGCATCTTGTAGCGTGCATCTGCATTATTGGCGGCATCAAAGTAACCGTTCGCAGTGGCACGACTAATGTCGTACATCGTGGAAGCAACCGTTGCCTTGATGCGTGTGTCGTTAGTTGCGGCATTAATGGCAAATCCTCCCCAGCCACAGATACCGAGAATACCGATTCGTTCGGCATCCACATCAGAACGTGTCGCAAGATAATCCACCGCAGCCGAAAAATCTTCCGTGTTGATGTCAGGTGAAGCCACTCCACGAGGTTGTCCGCCACTCTCACCCGTGAAAGAGGGATCAAAAGCGATGGCAAGGAAACCTCGTTCGGCAAGTGTCTGGGCATACAATCCCGATGATTGTTCTTTTACTGCACCGAACGGACCACTGACAGCGATAGCTGGCAATTTGCCCCCGATAGTCGTTTCCGGTACATATAAGTCGGCAGCAAGCGTGATGCCGAAACGATTGACAAAGGTCACTTTGCTATGCTTCACCTTGTCACTCTTTGGGAATGTTTTGTCCCATTCTTTTGTTAATTTCAATTCTTCCATATTCTTGTTGCTTTGAAGAGTTTGCGCCAGACTTTCCATCAGACCAAAAAGGCAAAGGAAAGCAGTAGTCAAAAAGGTTATCCGTTTCATAATAGATGTGATTTTGATAAATATTATTTCTTGTTTTCTTTTTACATCACAAAGTTATAGGAGATTACAAGAAAGTTTGGTAGATGAATTACAGATGTTATGACCTCAATTACAGGGTTCGCAAATTGAAGTTCTCGAAAATATGACATATGAGATTCTTTCAAGATAGCGATCCATCAGAAACAGCGTTTCTTGCATAAGCCAGAACGGCGAGAACCAAGATTGAAGCAATCCTGATATTCTCGCCATTCTGAATAAAGAATAACTTTTAGTCTTTATCTATTGCCTTGTTCTATGGAACGAATGTAACGAGCCGGAACTCCTCCTACAATAGTGTTTGCCAGCACATCTTTCGTTACCACCGAACCGGCTGCAACAATGGCATTGTCGCCAATTGTCACTCCTTGCAAAATGGTGGAGTTTGAACCAATCCATACATTTTTACCTAATTGGATAGGAGCTGGCTTCATCGAAGCCCGTTCTTCAGGAGCAATGCCATGATTTAATGTGGCGAACACTACATTATGTCCTATCAAACAACCATCACCAAGTGTAACACCACCATGATCTTGAAAGTGACAACAAGCGTTGATGAACACATTTTTACCAATGGTTATATTCTTTCCAAAATCGGTATAAAAAGGAGGAAATACGCGAAA
>ERZ838577.4996-NODE-4996-length-10407-cov-3.710394_pt1 | contig 10407 bp, 9 predicted proteins | sample MGYA00519682_ERZ838577 | MGnify/ENA primary metagenome ERZ838577 (study PRJEB31850, sample SAMEA3708838) | human gut metagenome | biome: human gut; feature: human-associated habitat; material: faeces | place: China | collected 2014 ...
CCCCACCAGCTTTTCACCCATACTAAAAAAGCCAGGTAGAGGAGGATAACGATGGCACATTTAATCCATTGTGCGCGCGTTGCTTTTTCCATGATATAATTTATTTATAATTATTCTTTCAAAAACGGAAACAAGTCACTCATGCCTAAATACCCTTGTTTATCCATAGTATATTCGGCAGCTAATATAGCACCTAAGGCAAATCCACCACGGTTTTTGGCATCGTGTGTAATGGAGATACTGTCAGCTGCCGAATCGTAACGAATGGTGTGAATGCCGAAAACCTCTCCTTCACGAATGGAGTGAATAGGTAATTCGTTGGCTGTGACAGCCACTTCTTTTACCCAATGGTCTTTACGGTCCAGATTTTCAAGGATACCTTCGGCCAGTGTGATAGCAGTACCACTTGGTGCGTCGAGTTTATGTATATGATGTGTTTCGCTCATGGTCACATCATATATTGGGAACTGATTCATTATCTTTGCCAGGTATTTGTTGACAGCAGAGAAAATAACGACTCCCAGACTGAAATTAGAAGACCAGAAAAGTGTTTTCCCTTCTTTCTCGCAAAGGTTTTTTATTTCGTCACCATGTTCTGCCATCCATCCGGTACTACCCGAAACGAGCTTTACGCCGGCGTTGAATGTCTTGATATAGTTGTTGTATGCCACTGTCGGATTGGTGAATTCAATAGCCACGTCCGCAGAGCGGAATGCTTCAGATTCAAAATCATCCTGATTGTCGACGTCGATAATGCAGACTATCTGATGTCCGCGGCTAAGGGCAACTTTTTCCAGTTCTTTGCCCATCTTTCCATAACCGATTAATGCTATTTTCATTGTTTTACTGACTTATATTCAAAATAATAGTCGCAAAGATAAGATTTTTATTACATTTGTCGAACACATTAACGTCTTGTTAACATGGAACAACTCTTGCACTATGTCTGGAAACATAAAATATTCCCTCTTACTCCATTGCAAACAACCTCAGGATTGCCGGTAGAAGTCATTGATACCGGTTTGCAAAATACGCATGCCGGTCCCGATTTTTTTAATGCCAAACTAAAGATAGACGGCACTCTTTGGGTAGGTAATGTAGAAATACACACAACTTCTTCTGATTGGTATCGTCATGGACACGATCATGATAAAGCTTATGATTCGGTCATTTTACATGTTGTTGAACAAGCTGATTGTGAGGTTTTTTGTTCCAATGGCGGGCAGGTTTCCCAGTTGTTACTTGTGTGTCCGGAACATGTAAAGCAACATTATGAAGAACTTCATGCAAGTGATATTTATCCTCCCTGTTATTTTGTTTTGTCCGCTTTACCTAAACTGACGATTCACTCTTGGCTTAGTGCATTACAGACAGAACGTTTTCAGCAAAAGGCTGATGTGATTGCCAAACGGTTGCACTCTTGTAATAATAATTGGGAAGATGCTTTTTTTATTACCCTGGCCCGTAATTTTGGTTTTGGTCTGAATGGAGATGCTTTTGAAACATGGGCCAACCTGATCCCTTTTCGGGCAGTAGATAAGCATCGGGATGATTTGACACAGATAGAAGCTTTCTTCTTTGGGCAGGCAGGCTTGCTGGAGGAAGATGCTACAGATGATTATCAGGCCCGGATGCAGAATGAGTTCCGTTATTTACAACATAAATTTGAACTGTCTGCTGTAATGGATAATGCTTTATGGCGTTTTTTGCGAATTCGTCCAGGTAATTTCCCGCATGTTCGTCTGGCGCAGTTAGCAGCTCTTTACCAAGAGGAACGTTCATTGTTTTCGCGTGTGATGGAGGCTAAGACATTAAAAGAGATCAGGCAGATATTGATAGCAAAGACTTCTCCTTATTGGGAAAGTCATTTTATTTTTGGTAAATCCTCTCCCCAAAAAGAAAAGGGAATTGGTGCAGGCGCACAAAATCTGTTAGTTATCAATACTGTTGTTCCTTTTCTTTATGCTTACGGGTTGCATAAAGCGGATGAACGTTTGTGTGATCGTGCTACTGATTTTCTGGAAGAGCTGAAGGCAGAAAATAATTATGTGACTCGTTTGTGGAGTGGGGCAGGACTGCCTGTACATACAGCTGCCGATAGTCAGGCTTTACTGCAACTTCAAAAAGAGTATTGCGATAAAAAGAAGTGTCTTTATTGCCGTTTTGGTTATGAGTATTTGCGAAAGAAATAAAAACTAAAACTAACCGATTATCAGGTAACTAAAATATTTTTCCTCTTTTACTCAACGCATTCAAACTTCTTTTATCTTTGTCGAAAAACGAAGATAAGCTGCACCTTGGCATAAAAAATGAACAAGTTCATTTTATTCTGCTCTCGGTTTGCATTATCTTTGCAGCCAATTTAAATGCAGTTAATTATGAAAACAAAAAGAGTTGTGTCTTACCTGTTGGTAGCTGTTCTGTTAGCAGGTGTTTGCTGTGTGTCCTGTGGCAATATGTCCAAAAGAAAAGCAGAGGCTCTTGCTGCCAATGTAGACGGGGAGGATTTCCCTGCTTTTTTAGAAAAGTTCACTTCCAGTGCAGCTTATCAGTATACACGTATTAAGTTTCCGCTGAAAACTCCTATTACTTTGATGACTGATGATGGAAATAGTGAGAAAACTTTTCCTTTCACCCAAGAGAAATGGCCATTGTTGGATAGTGAGGTATTGAAAGAAGAACGTATTAGCCAGGAAGAAGGCGGTGTGTATGTTTCAAAATATACGCTTAATGAACCTGCTCACAAAGTTTTTGAAGCCGGGTATGAGGAATCTGAAATAGATCTTCGTGTGGAATTTGAATTGATTGAAGGAAAATGGTATGTGACCGATTGCTATACCGGTTGGTATGGGTTTGACCTTCCGATTGGTGAACTTAAAGAAACAATACTTCAGGTTCAGGAAGATAATAAAGCATTTAAAGAATTGCACCCTTGACAGAAAAACTTGAACCGAGGGTGATTGACTTGAAAAATAAGATGCCAAAAACGGATAAATAATACTTTGTGTTACTCTGTAGTGAAATAGATTCGCACCTCTACAAGAAGTTCTTCTATCCACGGAGTCGTGAATAATTATTGTATTATTCTGTACGATTTAAGCCCCTCTTTTTCCGAAAAGAGGGGTTTCTTTGTATCCGGTAGTAATCTTCAAAACTAATACATAAATAAATGAAACGAATTCTTATCCGTAGCACTGCTTTATTTACTTTTCTCTGGTTGGTAACAGCCTGTCTGCCTTCCGGAAAAAATAATACCTCTTTAACTGAAAATTGGATTGCAGAGGATGAATCTGCCGCCATGCAATTATCATTGGTGTCGGATACTTTGGACATTGTTGTACCTGCAGGTCTCACTTTATGGTATAATGAGCCATTGACCGGTGAGTATGAAATAAGTTATCACATAGCTATGTTAATGGAAGACGGAAAGCAGGATCGGCTGAGTGACCTGAACTGTTTCTGGGCTGCCAATGATCCGCAGTATCCTGATGATATTTTTGCTCGCAGTGAGTGGAGAAACGGAGTTTTCAAAAATTATAATACATTGAATCTATTCTATGTGGGCTATGGTGGTAATGAAAACACAACCACCCGTTTTCGTCGCTACTATGCTGAATTTTATGGAGTCGATGATGCCCGTGTAAAACCCTTAATTGCTGAATATACTGATCCTGCCCATCTTCTGGTAGCAGGAAAGTGGTATCACATTGTGATTCGCGTAGAGAAAAAACAAACCACGTATACAGTGAATGGTGAGGAACTTTTTCGCGCTTCTTTAAAACCGGGAGAGGGGGATGGATATTTTGGCCTCCGTTTGCTCCAGAATCATGTCCTGATGACCGGATTTCAAATCAAACAAATGTGATAACCACACAATTAATACTCTAAATGATGAAACAATCTTTTATGAAATTGGGAGCTGCAGTTTTTCTCTCTCTTTTTAGCTCTGTTACCTTATTGGCACAATTGGTGAAGAATGATCGTATGTTTTCTTTTGAGGAGTCGCAAGTTCCTGCTTGTATCAGTAGCGAATCTTCAAAATTATCCATTTCACCGGAACATTATAAAGATGGTACGCATTCATTACTATGGACTTTTCAACCGAATGCAACACTTTCTTTGAAAAAAGATCTGAAGTTTGAGAAAAAAGATCCTACCGGGAAAGATCTCTATCTTTCGGCTTTTATTGTATGGATATATAATGAGCGGCCACAAGATAAAAAAATAGAATTTGAATTTCTGAAAGATGGAAAGGTTTGTACGTCATTTCCTTTTGGGATTAACTTCAAAGGTTGGCGTGCTGCCTGGGTATGTTATGAACGTGATATGCAGGGTGCCCCTGAAGAGGGTATGAACGAACTTCGTATGGTTGCGCCGGACGTAGAAGGCCAGCTTTTTATCGATCATCTTATTACAGCAATCAAAGTAGATGCCCGCCAGCAGACAGCAGATTTACAGGTGCCTTTTGTGAATGCCGAAACTACGAATCATTGGCTTGTTGTCTATAAACATTCGCTATTCAAACCGGATATTGAGCTTACTCCGGTTAGTGAAAAACAAAGACGGGATATGCAATTGATAGAGAAACGTTTCCGTGATATGGTATATACATCTTCCATGTTATCGCAGAAAGAGATTGAAATGATCCGTAAAAAATATGATTTTTATAATATCTCTTATAAAGATGGAAAAGTGACGGGTGTACCTATCTTTATGGTACGTGCTTCTGAAGCTTATGAGCGTATGTTTCCCGATTGGGACAAAGATATGCTTACCAAACAGGGTGTGGAAATGAGAGCTTATTTTGACTTGATGAAACGGATTGCCGTAGCTTATAACAATGCTTCGGATGATTCTGTCAGAGCGGAGATGAAAGATAAGTTTCTTGCCATGTATGATCATATTACCGATCAGGGAGTAGCATTTGGCAGTTGCTGGGGGAATATACATCATTATGGTTATAGTGTGCGTGGTTTATATCTGGCCTATTTCCTGATGAAAGACGTGCTTCGTGAGGCTGGGAAATTAAATGAGGCCGAGCGCACATTACGTTGGTATGCCATAACCAATGAAGTCTATCCGAAACCAGAGGTTGATGGTATTGATATGGACTCTTTCAACACGCAAACAACAGGACGTATTGCGAGTATTTTGATGATGGAAGATACGCCGGAAAAACTTCAGTATCTGAAATCTTTTTCAAGATGGATTGATTATGGCTGTCGTCCGGCTTTGGGATTAGCCGGAGCTTTCAAGAAGGATGGAGGAGCTTTTCATCACCGGAATAATTATCCTGCTTATGCTGTTGGAGGTTTGGAAGGAGCTTCAAATATGATCTACCTATTCAATCATACTGATTTTGCTGTATCTGAGCTGGCCCATCAGACAGTGAAGAAAGTATTGCTTACGATGCGTTTCTACTGTAATAAACTCAATTTCCCACTATCTATGTCCGGACGTCATCCGGATGGAAAGGGAAAACTTATTCCGATGCAATATGCAGTGATGGCTCTTGCCGGTACGCCCGATGGAAAGGCAGATTTTGATGCTGATATGGCAACAGCTTATCTTCGCTTGGTAGCCGGTACATCTTCTACAGGCGAAGATCCGGAATATATGCCTCAATTTAGTAATGAGGAAGAGAGGCGTATGGCAAAACTTTTGTCTGATAAAGGTTTCCGACCGGAACCGGATCCGCAAGGAAACCTTGCTATGGGATATGGCTGCGTTTCTGTTCAGCGTCGTAGTAACTGGGCTGCAGTAGTCCGTGGGCATTCACGTTACCTTTGGGCAGCCGAACATTATCTTGGCGCTAATCTTTACGGACGTTATCTGGCTCATGGAAGTATGCAGATACTGACTGCTGCTCCGGGGGTGGTTGTGACTCCAGCTACAAGCGGTTGGCAGGAAGCCGGATTCGACTGGAACCGGATTCCCGGTGTGACTTCTATTCATCTGCCATTTGATGATTTACAGGCTAAAGTTTACAATGTTGATACCTTTTCTGGCATGGAAGAGATGCTTTATTCAGATGAAGCATTTGCCGGTGGCTTGTCTCAACAACATCAGAATGGAAATTTTGGAATGAAACTGCATGAACACGATAAATACAATGGTTCCCATCGTGCGCGTAAATCTTTTCATTTCTTTGACGGAGTGATTGTCTGCCTCGGATCAGACATTGAGAATACGAATGGTGAATATCCTACGGAAACTACCATTTTTCAGCTTGCTGTGACAGATTCGGCAGGGCGTGCCTATTGGAAGACATATCAGGGGGATGGTAAAGTCTGGATAGATCATATTGGTACGGGGTATTATGTACCTGTTGCTGCTAAATTTGAGAAGAAATTTCCACAGTATTCACGTGCACAAAAAGTGAATAAAGAGACAAAAGGAGATTGGGTATCTCTGGTTATAGATCATGGAAAGTCGCCCAAAGGAGCTTCTTATGAATATGCTGTTCTTCCCCAGACCGTTGCACCCGTTATGAAGCAGTTTGCAAAGAAACCTTCGTATAAAGTATTGCAAAAGGATCGTAATGCACATATTGTACGTGATTTGAAAAGTAATACCACTTCGTATGTGCTCTTTGAAACTCCTTCTGCCGATCTGCCTAAAGGATTGTTGATGAAAGCAGATACTTCCTGTTTGGTAATGGTACATGAAGAAAAAGGAAAAGCTCTGCTTACGGTAGCTCAGCCTGATCTTGCCTTTTATCGTGGTCCGAGTGATGAAGCTTTTGATGAAAATGGTAAACGTATAGAGCGTAGCATCTATTCCCGTCCCTGGATTAATAATGATAGTGGAGAGATTCCAGTGACGGTTACATTAGAAGGATGTTGGACTGTGAAAGAAACGCCTGCCTGCCAGGTTGTATCTTCAGATAAGAATTCTACGGTGATTCGTTTCATCTGTAAAGACGGTATGAGTCAAGATACCGAACTGATTCCTTTTAAAAAGTGATGTTTAATGAGGTTGTGCCAATAGTAAAACTTACTATCGTTAAAACGCAGATTAACGCCAATTTACGCAAAGATTCAATTAAAATCTGCGTTAATTAGCGTTAATCTGCGTTTCTACGGTTATCTATTGATAGTCGTCTCAGGCTTTTGATACAGTCTCATGTTCTGATAGAAAAGATAGAGTCTTATTTCTTAGCCAGAAACTTTTTGGTTAACCATTTTCTTACAGGTTCATCATATAGCTTCAGGCAAAGATAAGCCAGCACAATACTCAATACGTAAACACACAAAGCAACTTGCCAGGTTTCACCCAAAGTATAGAGCTGATTTTTAATCAACCATGCATAGAATAAATACATAATAGGATAATGTACCACATAGACAGGATAAGATATATCTCCCAAAAACTTACATATCATGGTTGATTTCTTATCAGTTGTGGTTCCTGATGCTCCCAGCCAGACAAGAATAGGGAAAGCTACAATAACACAAAATACTTCATAAGCACCATTTACGCAAAACGGCTTCGCACCTTCCAGATAAGGCACTGCGAACAAAGCAATCATAATAATTGTGCATATCCAGAAGGCACCTCTCAACTTTACAGGCTTGAAGTTACGCGACAAAAGCATACCCATAGAGAAAGGGAAAAGCATTCTCAATGTCCCGCCGGCGAAATTTACACCGTCCAATGTCCAGCCCACTCCTATATTTCCATAGCCAGATATATCAAGTACCGCGAATAATGTCAATGCAACTCCCAACACTGCTACAAGTACAGCTAATGCCTTATTAGACAAGCGGCGAATAAACAAGGCATAAAGAATATTTCCTATATACTCAAAGAACAGCGACCAGCAAGGTCCGTTCAAAGGAAACATTTCACCGTTGCCACGAACTTCATAGCCCACCCCCGGCATCGCAGGAATAAAGAACATCGTACAGAGAAGAGACAGCATCACCATTGATATGGCAATATGTGTTCCATCCCATTGCACGCACCCTTGAAGATAGAATGTAACAACGCCTAAAACGGCACCCATGATTACCATAGGATGAAGACGTATCAAACGACGTTTAAAGAAATTTTTCATAGTAAGACCTTTCCCCCAGCGGTCATCATAAGCATAACCGATAACAAACCCCGAAAGGATAAAGAAAAAGTCTACGGCTAAGTATCCGTGATTGAGGGTGTCAATAGTACCATTACTGGCAAAAGCGTAGCCTTCGAATATATGATACAATATGACTACAAGAGCCGCAACGCCTCTCAGCCCGTCAAGGAGTTCGTAGTGAGGTTTAGAGTCTGCAAATGCAGAAGCAGAGATGTTTTTCATGTTAAATCTATAATTCAAATTATTATTAGTAGTAGTGTCATTGACGACGCGCCAAAGTTACGGAACTTATACATCTAAAAAATTGTCCTACGACAAAATCTTACCGGACAGGAAAATTATTTGTGTGCTCTAAGACGGCTGAGTGTTGAAAGTGTTACTCCTAAATAAGATGCAATATATCCCAATTTTACCCGCTGACATACTTGAGGAAACTGCTGCTTAAACTCTTCGTACCTCTCTTTAGCCGAGAGTGTCAGGCGATCTTTGTGTGAACGGTGCAAGCGCCTGTATTCGTTTTGATGAATAATTCTTCCCCAATTGGCCAGTTCGATATTGTTTTGAAATAGCCGGAGCAAGTCGGTGAGTGATATCTTATACGCAACAACTTCTTCAAGCGTTTCCACAAACTCCTCACTTATTTTATTATAATACAGTTCATCCATACTGAAAACAATACTTCCTTCGTATGCAAAGGAGGTTGTTATTTCTTCTCCGTTTACCAGCCAGAAAGAGCGAGTCATTCCTTTTTCTATGAAATAAGCCGATTTACAAAATTTATTTGCCTCTATCAATTTATACTTCTTGGGGAAATGACAGATTGTTACATTTTCCTTTAAAATTTGTAAGGTATCATCAGAGAGCGGATACAGAGAGTTTATCTTGTTTATTACATTTGTCATAAAGTTGATGCTTGATTCTTTTTCATTAGTTACAAAGATAATGGAAACCGAGAGTAGAATAAAATGAGCTTGTTCATTTTTTAAGCCAAGGTGCTGTTTATCTTCGCTTTTTGGCAAAAATAGGAAAAACAATTCTGTCCTCCAATATAATCATGTAGTTTATACCGGTATCCTCTTTTATATCGCTAAGATTCTGAGAAACAATTGTGTGATTCTTGATCAAAAATCAGCATATAACTTTATTAGTCGGCTAAAGTCTTGTTCATTTTGGCTTAGAGCAACCCTATTGCTGCATTATATTTTGCCAGGCTTGTACTTTTGTGTATTGCTTTCCATACTTTACGACCAATTTGTGGCTCAAGATACTCCCAGAAAATTTTCATTTTGTTGAGTAATTGATCTTCGCCGCCTTCAAGCCGTTCTTCATAACGGGCAAATACGATCTTGTGCATTTGGTATAGTTTCTCTTTCATATCCTCGGTGGAAAGGGACTTTTTCTCTTTATATTCGATGGCTAAAGCCGGATTCATCAGTAACCCTCTTCCAATCATGATTCCGGATAGAGTGGGAAAGCTATCGTGAATACGTTCTATATCTTCAATATTACTTATATCTCCATTATAAATCAAAGGGTGGCGACAAATTTCTGCAAAGGCGGCAAATCCTTTCGGATCGACATCTCCTTTATATTGCTGCTTTCCCAATCGTGGATGCATGGTGATATGTTTTAATGGATATACATTCAATATGGGGGCTAACTTCAGACACTCTTCAGCATTTTCCCATCCCAGACGCATTTTCACAGAGAAACTTATTTCCGGATATCTTTGGGTAATTTCTAATAGTTTCTCTACTTCTTCGGGAAAAGGAAGGATACCGGAGCCGTTGTGACGTTTGGCTAACATAGGAAACGAACACCCCATATTTATATCTACTTCCTTATATCCTTTTTCGGTGAAAAGGGATAAAATGGTCTCAACTTTTTCTTCCTCATGTCCGATAAGTTGGGGTATCAGGTGGGGGACTTCGTTAGTTCCCGGTTCTATATCCCGAACATCCCTATTCCGGAACGTTCCTTTGTCGAGCCGGATAAAAGGGGTATAATAAGTATCTATTCCACCAAAGATTGCGGAATGCGCGTTACGATAGATCGCGTCGGTATATCCTTGTAACGGGGCAAAATGAATTGGAAGTGTTGCTGGCATACAATATTTTTTAGGAAGCAAAAGTAAGGGTAATATTTCTCATTGTCAACTATAAAATGAAAAAGCCTCATTCTTTGTTTTGGGGAAGAATGAGGCTTAGAGATATAAAATTGATTAAGGTAGAAAAATCGTTATATCGTATTTATTTAAATACCTGTTTCATTGGCCGTCCGATCCATACCTGAGGCTGTTCGCGGATACCTTTCAATAAGGGGTTCTC
>ERZ838577.5006-NODE-5006-length-10369-cov-2.844289_pt1 | contig 10369 bp, 8 predicted proteins | sample MGYA00519682_ERZ838577 | MGnify/ENA primary metagenome ERZ838577 (study PRJEB31850, sample SAMEA3708838) | human gut metagenome | biome: human gut; feature: human-associated habitat; material: faeces | place: China | collected 2014 ...
GTCCTCCATGGAGTCCTTAGACATGAAATATTTCCTGTCTCTTCCTATGATAAGCATGTTCTCGGCGGGAACTATCGCTGAGTCTGAAAGCTTATCCATATCGTACACCATTACACATTCGCTGCCGGTGTCTATCGAACCGAGATTTATATCATCCTCCAGACTATCAAATCCCTTTGTCACAACACTGTACGGCAGGTATGGATTTGCCTGAAGCAGCTCCTCCTTTGTATCACCCGGGAGTGCTGACAGATAATCCGCACCATGCATGGCCATGAGCCCATGTCTGGTGGAGATGTAGTTTATCACAGTCTCAGCCCCCTCCGACGGCGGAAATGGTCTGCCATCCTCATAGCATTTCGCAAGCTTTGTCAGTCTGTCGATCTCCTGCTGGCGCTTGATCGTCTCTGTTATGGTGCCCCTAATCCTGTCATTTATAACACCTGTTATATCCTGTGGATTCTCCACAGAGTATACTGCCATGATGCTGTCGAGCTGGCTTCCCGACTGCCTGTACGCCTCGGCGTCAAGCCTTGCATCCTCGCAGCTTCTCTCCAGCGCATCATACTCAGCCTGCACAGTCGTCAGTCTGTATCTGTCATCGTACAGCTTTGTCCTGCCATCTGCTATGGCTATCTCCAACTCTGTCATCTCAGCAAGTATCCTGTCAGACTCCTCCTGAGCCTTGTTCATCATATCCTTCACATCACCCACTACGAGCAGGTTGACCGATGCTGCCAGCTCACTTATGCGGGCACTTATCTCATCAATCTTGGCTGTGGCATCAGCGATATTGTTCTCCGCCACCGCCTGGGCGATCTCGCCCTCCCTCATGACCTTTCTGCAGTACTCCGCCTCCTCAAGTGCGTGATCATAGCTGGTCTGGGCCTCTTCCCTTGCCGCCATGAGCTCTGCAAGCTTCTTCTCATCACGGATGCGTCTGTTGTACGCATACACCGCCATCTTCTCACTGGATGATCCGATGTTGTTTCTTATATTGTCGACTATCAGTCTGCTCTCTTCGTACTGTCGCTTGTTCTCCCTGTATACAAGGTAGTCATTTACACTCTCCTTGTAGCCGATCTGGTTTTTCAGCTCCGCAAGCTTCTTCTCATTGTCCTCTATCTGCGTGACAGTGTCATCCATCTTGCGGTTCATGTCCTCAAGGCGCAGATAATCCCTGGTGACCCTGAGATTTGCCAGACGCTTGTTCTGCTGTTCCATCTGCTCCCCAGCGTCAGCCTTTGCCTTCGCCAGCTCCTCCATATGGGTGTCGCCCTCCTGTGTACACGCCCTTCCTGTGGCATACACATCGGCCAGGCCCTTACATATCCTGTCGTTGTCCTCGTAGAGACCTATGCATGAGTTCACCTTGCCCTCGAGCACATTTATCAATTCTATCTGGTGGTCATAGTTGGCTATGTCACGCTTTCTCTGTGCCAGAACGTTCAGCTTGTCCTTGATGTCGAGAAGAGTCTCTGCCATGGTGTCTTCCTCACCGTTTCGTCCTGTCTTTGTGGCAAATGCCTTCTCTATGATCTCCTCTATAAGCAGATCCTCCACGACCTTCCTTGTGGTCCTGTAATTTGTCTCAAAATACGTTCTTACATGCCCCTCTGTCTTGTTGATTCCACGTATGATTTCCCAGTGGCTCTCGTGGAGACCATAGCCACTTATAAATCTCTGGTACTCTCCCTTCTTGTCAAATACCCTGATCTCCAGGCTCATATCCCTGTGTCCGAGATCCTTGAGATATGTCTTTAAACCGTTGAATGTGATCCTCTCATTACCCTCCGACAAAGGAAGGTTCACTATGTCATTCTTGTTATATTCCCTGTAGAAAATGCAGTAATTAAAATATTCTATGGATGCAGTGTCCTTCTGTACCTCCCCGGCATCCGCCGTATCCTTTGCCTTTCTGGCACAGAATCCGGTGGTCATGTATCTGTAGCCATCCTTTATATCCGCCTCGTCAAGCTTCCACTCGATCAGCGAATGGATGACTGTGTTGCCGCCGCCCGCACGGAAAAGCTTCTCCACAGGCTGCTTCTCATCCAGAGTACAGTTCGGTATCAGGTTCTGAAGGAGCAGAAGCATGAGAATACTCTTTCCTCCTCCATTTGCCAGATCATACAGCGTGTTCTTTCCATACATTCTCATGGTGAAGTCATCGTACTGCTGTGTACCAAAGTTATATTTTACATTGTTGACCCTTATCCTGTTGATACTAGGCATCCTCTTCTTCACCTCCAAGCAGCTGATACAGCCGTCCTCTGTATTCCTCAAAATAGTTCTCCGACAAAGCTTTCATCCTGTCTGTCGGATAGTACCTGTCCGCATTCTCCACAAATAACCGCTGGGCCGACATGAAGTTGAACACCAGCTTCACATAACCCGCCCGGGATGCCTTGGACGCCCTGGCGCTGTCGCCCTCCTGATTGCCCGTCACCGCCGGGAGCTCATCCCACAGAAGCGCTATCGCCTTGAAGCTGTCCTGCTCCACCTCATCAGTTGACAGAACATCAAGCTTCTTCGTTATGTCCGCAAGATATTTGCTTGTCTCATCTATAATGTTCTCTGACTTCACATACTCCCTGAACTGATAGCTGGAGGAATCCTTGTAAAAATAGAGAAGTGTCATATACATAATGAAGTAACACAGATAGAGCTCCTTGTTCAGACGAAGTCCCAGAAGCTTCTTCATATCGTCATTCGTATAGCCAAATACCCTGTTGCCCTCTCCGGCTGTTATATACAAGCTGTCATTGTACTCGTACAGTGACAGGTTCATCTTCTTCATCATATTCATGACGATGTCGTACACCTCGGCATTGCCGTAGAATTCATCGTACAGCGGGCCGTTGTCGGGATGCTTCTTGCAGATCTCCTCACCTGATATTAACTTGGAATATATCTCTATCGCCTTGTCCAGATTCTTACTTTCCATCTTTTTCTCCTATTCTCCGTACAATCACTCTCAGCTGGTTTTGTTAAACTGAATTCCCGTAACATACATGTCCTCGCCAATCTGTATCTCTTCGTCTGGATGGAATTCCAGTGTAAATGTCATGCCTCTGAACGCATCCAGTGTGAGTTCCGGTGCATACATCTCACGGGAGAGACCGGATCTGCTGCCACCAGCCTGATCTCCAGATACAGATGCCGCCAGCGTTTTTTCGTCAACTTTCTTTATTCTCTCTATGTGATCTACCAACATTCCCTCCAGCATAGTGTCCGGCTTTGCCAGTATCTCATCCACGCTGTCCCTGTCCTTCTGAGCCAGATGTGTGAGGAAGGAATAGTAATCTTTGTTGTCGTAGATTTCTTTTCCAAACTTAACTTCAAGTATTCCATTGAATTCCTTGAGACTCAGGTGCCCCCATTTGTTCAGCTGGTCAAGGAGTTCGTGGAACAGCTTTGTGAAGTTGGCACTTATCTGTTCATCGAGCAGTTCATCTTCGTAACGGAAGTTCGGATCAAGCTGATCCTTCTTCACCTTTGTGGTCTTCGCATTGTCCTCGGACTTCAGCGTGAGCATGTGATCTATGGATGTCATGCTGAACGTTTTCACGATCCTCGGAGCGAAGAGAGGCGCAAGTATGGTGAGTATCTTATCCGGTCTGTCCTCTTTTATGATACTCTGAAGCTGTCCTGCAAAGTCAAATGCAGGTCTAAGCTTCTGCAGCTTTGCCTTGTGTATGATATTGTCCGATATGTTCTGCAGCTCCATGGTGCTGCTTATCAGACTTCCGTGCTTGATGATGGTCCTCTTGAGTTCAAGCTCAAGCTGGCTTATCTCCTCCATAGCTTTCAGGTTGCCCTTGCCCATATTATCATAGCTCGCCTTAGTGATCGCTTTGTCCACCAGAGCTTTGTTCTTGGCAAAGAGCTTCTGCTCGTCAGCGAACCATTTGCCGACGGTCTTCATATAATTCTCGTACTCCTCCGCGCCCTTGAACACGTCGATGGACAGAAGATTTACTATCTCATCCTTCTCGCGGATCAGTCTGTTCACCTCGCTATTGATCCTGCGCACGACCTCGATACCGCCACGGAAGTTCTCTCCAACGATCATCTTTTCCAGAAGAAGCTGCTGCACGTTGATCTTGCTCTCGTCCTTGATCTCCTTGGTATCAAGATAGAATTCTATCCCATCCGCAGTTATGTAATAGAGCACTTTTCCATCCGTGATCCGGCTGTCGATCAGTCTGACACGCCCGGTCTTCTTCTGCTTCTTACCCGGATCGTAAAATGTAAATTCAAATGCTTTTCCATCATTTCTGATCTTGTCAAATATATATAAGATCAGGTCTGCCATATCCTCGTCCTCGATCTCAATATCGAAATCACGGATCAGTAGCTCTTTTATAAATGCTTCACACTGGGGATATGTGATGTCCCTCTCGTTGAAGTTGTTTTCCTCAATAAAAAAACGCAGAACAGCCATCACGATATATCCCATATCAAGTATTTCGTACTTGCCGTCTTTAAACTGTGACAATGAAATCTCTGTGAGTTTAAAAAACGGATAATATTTTTTTAAATTGAGCATTCTCGCCCTGTGTCCGGAGACAATATCGTTTACCATATTTACAGCCATAAATCTGCTCCCATTTTACAATTGTGTACGTCCCTCAAGAGCACGCAGAAGTGTAACTTCATCTATATATTCAAGGTCTCCACCGACAGGAACTCCGCTTGCAATTCTTGTAACCGTAATTCCGGTCGGCTTAATAAGCCTTGAAAGATACATTGCGGTTGTCTCGCCCTCAAGACTTGAATTGGTTGCAATAATAACTTCATTCACATCACCCTCAAGCCTTTTTATAAGCTCTTTAATCTTAATATCGGCAGGTCCGATTCCAAGCATCGGGCTTATTGCACCATGAAGCACATGATATACGCCATTATATTTGCCTGTCTTTTCATATGCTGCCATATCACGCGTATGTTCAACCACCATAATTGTTGAATGGTCACGTGCCTTATTGGCACATATCGGACAAATTTCTTCATCTGTAAGTGTAAAACACTCTTTGCAATATCTCACATTAGCTTTCGCACTTGTGATGGCATTAGTCAGTCCATCTACCTCTTCCTGTGGCATGTTAATAATGTGAAATGCCAGGCGCTGGGCACTTTTAGCTCCAACCCCTGGTAATCTGGACAACTGTTCAATTAATTTGTTAATGTGTCCGCTGTAAATATCCATTAGAAAAGGCCTCCGCCCAATCCTGAAAGACCGCCTGTAATCTTAGACATCTGTGCCTGTGATTCTTCTTCACACTTTCTTAACGCTTCATTTGTTGCAGCCATAATTAAGTCTTCAAGCATTTCAACATCATCTGGATCAACTGCTTCAGGGTCAATCTTGACTTTTGTCACTTCACGCTTTCCGCTCACTGTAACTTCTACAACTCCGCCGCCTGCTGCCGCAGAGAATTCCTTTGCTTCAAGCTCAGCCTGCTGTGTCTCCATCTGACGCTGCATTCTCTGTGCCTGCTTCATTAAATTATTCATATTGCCCGGCATACCGCCCGGGAATCCGCCTCTTTTTGCCATTAGATGTATTCCTCCTTATCATCTACTTCTATATCCATATTAACAAGTTCTCTTATATCTGTAAATCTGTTTTGAAAATCCTCATCATCTGCCAGCTTTGTAATTATTATATTTACCTTTATGCCGGTTCTTTCTTCAATAACCTCAATAAGACGATTTACTTCCTCTTCTCTTGATATTGCATTATATGCCGATGTGGATTTTACCATTATCTCAAGACTTATGCCATCTTTTGCAAGCGTAACATGGCATTGTCTTAAAAACGCAACATACATCGGGTCATCAATAGTATTGATTATGCCGTTCCATGATGCTGCAATCTGTCTTACATCATCCGGAAGAGCCTCTATGACACGCTTTTCTACCGGTTTCTGTGATTGTATACCATCAGTTCCACTGATTGATGCACCTGCTGACGGAACTGGTGAACTAACTGCAAACGCACCGCTTTCAAGCTCCTTACATGTCTTTTCAAGATTATTTTCAAGAAGTGTGACACGCCCGGCAAGTTCTTCCACGCTGTCATTTTTTTCCATCGAAGGCTTGCACATCTTTATTATTGTAACTTCAAGTTTAATACGCTTCTGCGTTGAAAACTTTAACTCATTTGACAAATCAGACAACACTCTTATATACCGCATAAGCGTGCCCTCATCAATTTTTGATGAGTCTGCCTTCAACTGTGCAAGGCTGTCTTCTGACACATCTATTATATCAGCAAGTTTCGATTCATCATCCGTAGTTTTTACGAGTAAAAGATTTCTTAAATACCATATGAAATCATTTACAAACTGACCAAGTTCCCTGCCCTGCATTATAAGCTGTTCTATAAGCTGCATGCATCCGGCAGCATCTGACGACATTATAAGTGCAAGCATATTTTCAAACACTGCCGTATCAACCGCTCCCAGAACTTCAAGCACATTTTCATACTTTAAATCCTGTCCCAGATAAAATGCTATACACTGGTCTATAAGGCTTAATGCATCACGCATTGAGCAATCTGCAGCTTTTGCAATATATCGTATTGCACGTTCCTCAACATTGATATTCTCAGCTTTCATAAGCTCAGATAATCTGTCGGAAATAGTCTCTATGGAAATCCTGTGAAAATCATATCTTTGACATCTTGATAAGATTGTTATCGGTATTTTGTGTGCTTCCGTTGTTGCAAGTATAAATATAACGTATGACGGAGGCTCTTCAAGTGTTTTTAAAAGTGCATTAAACGCACCTATAGAGAGCATATGGACCTCATCTATTATATATACTTTATACTTACCCTCTGTCGGTGAATACTGTACTTCATCACGAATCTCACGGATATTGTCAACACCATTGTTAGATGCCGCATCTATCTCAATCACATTCATTGATGTTCCTGCCGCAATCGCCTTACATGCCGGACATTCACCGCACGGATTTCCGTCTATGGGATGCTCACAATTTACAGCCTTTGCAAATATCTTAGCTATCGTAGTCTTACCTGTTCCTCTCGTACCACAGAACAGATAAGCATGTCCAATCCTGTCTGATTTAATCTGATTACGTAACGTCGTGACTATATGGTCCTGACCTTTGACATCAGAAAAGGCGGTTGGTCTCCATTTTCTGTATAATGCCTGATATGACACCGGAAACCTCCTTACTAATACTTTTAAGTACACTGCTTATAAACATATTAAAACCGTGCGTCCGGCTTCGAACAATTGTCCACAGACGTTACCGGTACAGTTAGCTCGATCCAGGCACCCTTCCGGCACACAGAAGCTTTCGCTTAATGCTGCTTCATTCCTGACCTGACATGGTTCACGAATTTCTGTTGCGGAAGACCCAGATGTCATCACCACTTATACCGGGCTGCTCCATAAACTATTGCCCTCTGCCGAACATCACCCCTGCTATAGCGGATTGCAGGTACAAGGTGCCGCTACTACCCCGGCTGCACGGTAATTTTAATTATATCTGTAAACGTAACTCATGTCAAGGTTTATGAGGCTTGTAATATTTTTATTATTGGTGTAACATTATCTTAAATTTTGACAATTATTTCACTCAGACAAAGGGGACTGACATGAAACAAGGTAATATTCCTACAAATAATACTGATACATCAAAAGCTGATGAAAAATATATGAGTGCAGCTCTTGCACAGGCCGTCAAAGCATACAAAATAAAAGAAGTTCCAATAGGCTGCGTGATTGTCCATGACAACAAAATCATTGCACGTGGCTATAACCGCAGAAACACAGATAAGACCACTCTGGGCCATGCTGAAATAACTGCCATAAGACGTGCCAGCAAAGTTTTAGGCGACTGGCGTCTTGAGGAATGTACTATGTATGTAACTCTCGAACCATGCCAGATGTGTGCCGGTGCAATCGTACAGGCGAGAATTCCCCGCGTAGTCATTGGTTCCATGAATCCAAAGGCAGGATGTGCAGGCTCAATACTTAATATCCTTGAAATGCCTCAATTCAACCACATGTGCAGCGTTACACGCGGTGTTCTTGAAAATAAATGCAGCAGACTTTTAACTGATTTTTTTAAGGAATTACGCAATTCAAAAAAACGTGCGGAAACGGAGACTTTATGAAATTTGAATATCAACAGGACAGTCTTGTGTTAAAGGTATTAGACACAAGTCATACCGGAGAAGTTTTAGATTTTTATAAAAGAAATAAAGACTCATTTGAAAAATATGAGACAGACAAACCGTCTAATTTTTATACGTATACATTCATCTATAATCTGTTAAAGGCTGAATATAATGCATGTATACATGGAAAACATATCCGTTTTTTTCTGTACGACAACAGTATTTCGGATAAAATTATCGGAAGCGTTTCATTTACTGACATAAAAAGTTCAATGAAAAGCTGCATAATCGGATATAAAATCGACGAAAAATACCGTCGTATGGGCTACGGCAGACGTATGCTTACCATGGCACTTAAAATTATGGTTACAGAATATGGCATGCACAGGATTGAAGCATACATTCTTCCCGGTAATGACGCATCCGTAAATCTTGCCAGAACTATGGGATTTATAAGCGAAGGCAGTGCATACGCATATGCAAAAATCAACAAAGAATGGCGTGACCACCTCCGCTTTACTTATATATCGTAATTATCTCATCAAAACTCCTGATACCAGTATCCAAAATATGGATTTGAAAAATCACTTCTGTGACTCTTTTTGAAATTATCAAAACCAAACATTGATGCCATGAATCTGTCCCTGTTTGAATACATCCCCGGCACACCTATAAAGTACCGCGTGTGATTTTCATTTTCACGCACCCTGCCAAGCAGCAGATGCTTGTAATTGTAAAAGCCGTGTATCAGAAAGCTGTTGTTGACAATCACTTCATCTTCAACCGGGAGTTTCCTTAGTGTCTCCGGCGTTACTTCTATGCAGTCATAATAATAATCATCATCAAATACATTGACGCTGTCTTCCTGTTCAAACAATTTCTCAACCCCTTCAACATCAAGAATTTCCTGTATCTCAAAATTTTCTGTTTCTGTTGCCTGAAGAGGTTGCTGTGGCTGTGAATCTGTATTTTTTTGTTGTTCCACCGTGTTAATCACAGAGTCACCGACCTGTTCTATTTCTGCCTGCGGTGACTGCTCTGTTGTTTGCGGTGTGGCAGCCTCATCCCCTGCCTGTTTCATCTGTAAATTTTTATTATATCCTTTTGGCAGAAACTCGATATTATTCTCATTAATCTCGTCATCCTGCCACATGCTTGACATCATATAATATGTATCATTTTCTTTAGTTATTGCAATTCCACATATATCTGAAAATTCAAATCCCGAATTTTCGATATTCTCGGCATTAAACACGCCCATATACGAGCCGATTCCATTGTTGACAAGAATTCTTCCAACAACCAGAAGCCTATATTTTGATTTATTTTCCTCTTTTTGCATTACAAAACTGACATTCATATATTCCGGTGTATCCGTATATACTCCTCTGAGATTTATTGCAAGTTCAAACTTCTGTCCCTGTACCTGTGCTTTTGCAAAGCCTGTATTTTTATCCCTCACTCCCCCTGCATAAGCATAAATATATGATATAAATCTTTTATACTCAATCATAAAATCCTTCCTTTCAACAAAACTGATACCTATTGCAAAGGTATGTCAAAGTCAGGATTATTATTACTAATTTATAACATCAGTAATATTTGAGTCTGTTTGATTTATAAAAACATTTTTATCCTATTGCAAATATATATCTATTATGTTATACTTTGTGTAGAATATATTCTAATACAAGGCAAAGTAAATTTTTCTTATTTTCTATTTAACATTCTTTATTCCGGTTTTTAAGTATCCGCCAAAAGCGGCTTCTTGTAATTCATAACCGGATATTCGCACACATGTGCTCCAGAAAATCTATCAATTCACTTGCCGTCAATCCCAATAATCAAGTATAATTTAAAGAAAGGAAATACTGAATGTCCAGTACACCATACGATGATGTATTCCGTACACTTCTTACTGATTGTACGGAACTTATGATTCCGGTTGTCAATGAAATTTTTCATACCAATTATACCGGAAATGAAAAAATACGTCTGCTCCAGAACGAGCATTTTATACAGATGCCCGACGGCAGTAAACAGGAGCGAATCACAGATTCCAGCTTTGAAATCATATCACTACGTCATACATCACACACCCCTGATGAGATGAATATCAATATCTTAACTCCCGGAGGAAATGTGTCATATAATGTTCCTGTTTTAAAAGTAAGACAGTATTCCGCCGATGAACTGTTTGAAAAACAT
>ERZ838577.5032-NODE-5032-length-10326-cov-3.221595_pt1 | contig 10326 bp, 6 predicted proteins | sample MGYA00519682_ERZ838577 | MGnify/ENA primary metagenome ERZ838577 (study PRJEB31850, sample SAMEA3708838) | human gut metagenome | biome: human gut; feature: human-associated habitat; material: faeces | place: China | collected 2014 ...
ACTGAAAACGTCGGATATCATCACTTGGTTTGATGGAAAAACGCAGTGGAGTTATCTTACTCAAAATGATGAGGTAAATATTAGTACTCCTACTGAAGCAGAATTACAGGGCTTGAATCCGTATGCATTGCTCTATCTTTATAAGAAAGGGTTTGATTATGAATTAGGGAAAGTGGCAGATTTTCATGGGAAACAGGTGTATGAGGTGATCCTCACTGCAACAGATAAAAAACAGGACTTGTCCCGTATCGTACTTTATGTAGTAAAAAGTACCTATCAGCCTGTTTATATAAAAGTGGAACAACGTGATGGTAGCCGGAGTGAGATAACCATTACCAGATATCAAACAGGCTTGAAACTGTCCGACTCTGTTTTTGTCTTTAATAAACAACAATACCCTACTGCCGAAATCATAGATTTAAGATAAACAGTAGATTTTTTTAATCGTAAATAGTAAATAAGTAAATCGTAAACGTACCTATGTGATGAAGATAAAATAATAGTCATGACCATAGGGAATAAATAATAAAATAGAATGGTGGAAACAGAAAAAGTAAGATGCCTGATTATTGGTTCAGGTCCTGCCGGGTATACGGCAGCGATATATGCGGGGCGTGCAAACTTATCCCCCGTGCTTTATGAAGGAATACAACCTGGTGGACAGTTGACAACCACCACAGATGTGGAGAACTTTCCCGGATATCCGCAAGGTATCAGTGGTCCGCAACTGATGGAAGATTTGCGCACGCAAGCCGAACGCTTCGGTGCAGATATCCGTTTCGGTATTGCTACTGCTTCGGATTTGAGCAAAGCACCCTATAAAATTACCATTGACGGAGAGAAGGAGATTGAGGCGGAAACATTGATTATAGCAACCGGTGCTACGGCAAAATATCTGGGTCTGGAAGATGAAAAGAAATATGCCGGAATGGGTGTAAGCGCTTGTGCTACTTGCGACGGGTTCTTTTATCGTAAGAAAGTGGTGGCTGTTGTTGGTGGGGGTGATACGGCTTGTGAAGAAGCTGTTTACCTTGCCGGATTGGCTTCAAAAGTATACCTTATTGTTCGTAAACCTTATCTGCGTGCATCAAAAATCATGCAGGAGCGTGTGTTGAACCATGATAAGATAGAGGTGTTATTTGAACATAATGCTGTTGGCCTGTTCGGTGAGAATGGGGTAGAAGGTGTAAGCCTTGTAAAGCGTTGGGGTGAACCGGATGAAGAACGTTATACATTGTCTATAGATGGATTTTTCCTGGCTATCGGTCATAAGCCGAATTCTGATATCTTCAAACCCTATCTTGAAACGGATGAAGTAGGCTATATCATTACGGAGGGGGATACTCCCCGTACAAAGGTACCGGGGGTTTTTGCTGCCGGTGATGTTGCCGATCCGCATTACCGTCAGGCAATTACTGCTGCAGGAAGTGGTTGTAAAGCCGCTATTGAGGCAGAGCGTTATTTGTCTGAAAAAGGACTTTAATAATAAATCCATCATATATAAAAAAAGCGGATTGTACTGTTACAGTGCAATCCGTTTTTTATTGATAACCAGAGTCAAAAAATGAATGTAAGTTTTCCCACAATGTAAAAATGTACATTCTTGTATGGTAAAGGTGTACATTCTTGTTATATAAGAATGTACATTCCTGTCATACAAAAGTGTACATTCTTATAACTTCTGATTATCAGTTGGTTATGTCGCTTTTCTTCTTAATAAATCTCTATTTCGTCAAGATACAGATTTGCCTGTATGATGTCTTCCGGAGTGTCTTTTCTGCAATCAATACCGTTACGTAAGGTACCTCCATTTTGGATTTTTACTTTTACATAAGTGGCTTCAACAGGATCGAAGGAGATAGAATCAGTATACGCTTTTCTTCCTTTATCCGGAAATTGACGAGTAAATGTCTCTTCTGCAACTTGCCGGTATTCTTTACCATCGGCTGAGATTTCTACCGTAGCAGCACCTGCCGGTAAAATGCGATAGGCCGGGTTAAATAATGAACCAAATACTACCTGACTGATTTGAGTCGGTTTATCGAGTTGTACAATGAATTCTACTTCTTTACGTTTTTCATTCATGGAGAAATTTGTCCATGGAGTATAAGATGCGTTATTTCCACGCTTGCCATTTGTTAGTCCGAAGGTGGTTTTGTCTGCACCGAATAAATCGTTTTCTCCGAAAATATCTCCCTTCATCCATCCTAAAGCAGGATTCACTACAAAGCTTTTTCCGCTAATCAGATTACCATAAAGAGGCTTGTGGCGGATTTTACCCAGCATTTTACCATTTTTGAATGCAGCAGCTTTCAGGTTTATATTTCCTTGAAGTGCGAAAGGGGCTGTGTAAAGCGTTGATTTAATATTCGGTTCACTTCCGTCTGTGGTGTATCGGATTTCAGCATCCGGGTAATAACATTCCAATATCACGTTTAATGTATCGTTATCTACGTGTGTATTGACATTTACATCAAAAAAGTTACGGCACGCTTTGACGTTCAGCATGTCCAGGCGTTCAAACTCTTCTGCCATACGCTTACAGAAATTTTTCCAGTCTTTATTCTGGTCCAGCGTCCATCCTGTTTCTGAAATAGCTACTGCTTTGGGGAATATCTGATAATCGCGACGATCATTATTTTGCATATATTCTGTCCAGGCATTTCCCTGTACGCCAATAATATGCTTCTTTACCAGTTCATCGGCATCATCTGCTACTGGGTTGTAAGTATAAGTCATTTTCAGTGTGACATATCCGCCGATAGTAACTGGTGCTGTTTCCGGGTCTTCCTGATAATAATCCACATACATATAAGGACTCGGGGTCATGATGGCATTGTGTCCCAGTTTGGCGGCATTCATTCCTCCGTCTACCCCTCTCCATGACATGACAGTGGCATTAGGTGCCAATCCTCCTTCGAGAATCTCATCCCAACCAATGATATTACGTCCTTTGCTGTTTATGTATTTTTCCATACGAGTGACGAAATAGCTTTGCAGCTTTTCTTCTTTTGTATGTAGTTTGCCATCTGCTGGATTAGGAGTTGTATCATCTTTCAATCCCAGCTTTTTGATAAGTCCCTGGCAGTGCGCACAGTTTTTCCATGCAGTCTTGGGGCATTCATCACCTCCTACATGTATGTATGCACTCGGAAATAGTTCAATGACTTCGTCAAGGACTCCTTCCAGAAATTTGAAGGTTTCTTCTTTCGGACAGTATACCTGGTCAAATATTCCCCATGTCCCGGTTACATCGTAAGTGGTGTCGGGTGTGCACGAAAGCTCAGGATAAGAGGCAATGGCGGCAATGGCATGTCCCGGCATCTCAATTTCAGGAATAACCGTAATGTATTTGCTGGCGGCATAAGCCACTACGTCTTTAATTTGTTCCTGAGTATAGTAACCTTCAACTTCTTTTCCATCAAATATTTGCGGATAGTTGGTGAAGTAATAATCTATAAGTGTCTCTTTCCGTTTGGAACCGATTTCCATCAGCTTGGGGAATTTTTTGATTTCAATTCTCCATCCCTGGTCGTCTGTCAGGTGCCAATGAAAGGTGTTCATTTTGTGCATGGCAAGCATATCAATGAACTTATATACATATTCTATAGGAGAGAAGTTACGACAAACGTCAAGCATCATTCCACGATATGCGAAACGGGGAGCGTCTTCTATTTCTACAGCAGGTATTGACCAGTCAGCGCGTTTGTTGCGTTCTTTTCCATATACAGCCGGAGGCAGAAGTTGGTAGAGTGTTTGTACACCGTAGAAGAAACCGTTGGGTTGTGATGCGGTAATTGTAATGTTAGTTGGGGTAACGGATAATTTGTATCCTTCCTGAGGCATGCCTTCTTGGGTTATAAAAGTTATGGAAGGATTGCCGGTATGCTCCTTGTCTATTCGTTCTAACGACAATCCGGAGGTTGTTGCCAAACGCCCGATGAGACTGTCTGCAATGTTTTGTACCTCCGGTGTACAACCGGCTGTAATAACTTTGACTTTTTTGTTTAACTCAAAACGTCCTTGTTGGGGCGTCATTTGGTTAGGCAACGGAACGAGATTGTACTCATTCACTGTTTCTTTTGAATCTTTACATCCGGGGGCGATGAACAATAGAGACAAAAGAAAGAAGGAAATTCCTTTTTTCATGATACGAAATGTGTGTTAAGTTATATAATTGTGATAAAAAAAATTATCCGATTTTGCTGATCTTCTTCAGCTTTTCTTCATCTATTATTTTTATTTTTCTTCCGTCAATGGTGATAAGGCGCTCGGTTGCAAAGTTTGATAACGTACGGATGGCATTAGAAGTGGTCATATTAGAAAGATTAGCCAAGTCTTCGCGAGACAGATAGATACTTAGGGTAGAACCATCTTCTTCAAGTCCATAGCTTTCTTTAAGGAATATGAGAGACTCCGCCAATCGTCCGCGGATATGTTTTTGAGTCAGGTTGACAGTTCGTTCATCTGCAATGCCAAGATCAATGGACAATTGGCGAATGAAGAACATGGCAAGGTCATTGTTTTGGGTTACCAAAGTCATAATAGCGCTCATAGGTATCAGTCCGATAAGGGATGGTTCGAAAGCTGCTGCAGCTGTAACAAAATCTTCTTTGGCAAAGAAAGCACGGTATGCAAAATATTCGGTGGGTTTGATCATACGGATGATCTGGCTACGGCCTCCAACTCCTTCTTTAAATATTTTTACTTTTCCACTGAGGAGGCACATTAAATGTGTAGGTGTTTCACCTTCACAGTAGATGACTTCGTTCTTTTTGTAATTTTGTAGAGTAAAATTGTTCGCCAGGAACTCTCTTTGTTCATTGTTCAAGGGAGCCCACATATCGGATAATTTATCCGAGATATCTATGTCTGACAAGTTTATCTTTACCATGAGTGCTGCAAAACTGTGTTATAAAGCACAAATGTAGAAAGAAAATATGAGAAAAAGAATAAAAGATAAAAATAATGTGCTAATATAATAATATGTCAATTTGCCAATATGCCAATTGCTCTTTAGTATGATAGTGCAGTTTATTAGCATATTGGCGAATTAACACATTATTATTTATTTCGTGAACAGCAATTCCCTGTATTTAGGCAATGGCCATATTTCGTCATCGATTTCCATTTCCAGATGGTCGATGTGATCACGGATACTTTCCAGATAGGGACGTACGGTTTCTTCATAAGCGAAGGCCTTTTCTTGAAAGTTTTCTTTGTGATTGGCTACTTTACGGGCTTCAGTCATATCTCTGACTAAAACTTTGATCGCAGTAACCCGACGGGAGATTTCTTTGATCAGTTCTTTCCGGTCGGCACTCATTACTTCGTACTCTTCGGGAGAGAATATTTCTTTCATTCCTAATAAGTTTTCCAACAAACGATTCTGGTAACTTACTGCGATGGGTACAATATGATTTATAGCGAGATCTCCTAATACACGACTTTCTATTTGTACTTTCATCGTGTATTTTTCTAATTCCACTTCAAGACGGCAGGCAAGTTCTGTTTCGTTAAAAATGCGTTCGCCTATCAATACGGATTTAGATTGATTGTCTACGTAGTGCATCAATGCTTCCGGAACGTGGCAGATATTGGTTAATCCGCGGCGGGCGGCTTCTTGTTTCCATTCTTCCGAATAACCGTCACCTTCAAAACGGATGGGTTCTGAAGCAATGATTGTTTCTTTTAGCAGGCGGAAAATAGCTTCGTCTTTACCGATACCTTCTTCCATTAACTTTTCAACGGAAGCACGAAATTCGTTAAGCTGGTTAGCCATAGCTGCATTGATAGCAATCATGGCAGCAGCACAGTTGGAAGATGATCCGGCAGCACGGAACTCAAAGCGGTTTCCGGTGAAAGCAAATGGAGATGTACGGTTTCTGTCAGTAGTATCCAGTAAAATTTCGGGGATACGTCCGATACCGAGTTTAAGCGTTGTTTTTTCTTCCGGTGTCATTTTGCTACTCCCCACCTGGCGCACGATTTCGTCTAATGTAGAGGAGAGTTGTCTACCTAAGAAGATGGATAATATGGCGGGTGGGGCTTCATTGGCTCCCAATCGGTGACTGTTACCGGCACTCATAATAGAGGCACGCAGCAAGTCCTGATTTTTGTAAACCATCATTAATACGTTGACCAGGAAGGTAAGGAAAAGCATATTACCTTTCGGATTCTTGCCCGGGGCAAAAAGATTGATACCGGTATCTGTACAGAGTGACCAGTTGTTATGCTTGCCTGAGCCATTGACACCACTATACGGTTTCTCATGCAGTAATACTGCAAAGTGATGTTTACGGGCAATGCGCTTCATCAGATCCATGACCAATTGATTGTGGTCATTGGCCAGATTGGCATTCTCAAAGATGGGAGCAAGCTCAAACTGGTTTGGGGCAACTTCATTGTGTCGGGTTTTGGCAGGTATACCCAGCTTGTGGCATTCTATCTCCAACTCTTTCATGAAAGCAGTAACACGGGGGGGGATAGAGCCAAAATAATGATCTTCCAATTGCTGGTCTTTAGCTGATGAATGGCCCATTAAGGTTCGTCCTGTCAGGCATAAGTCGGGACGGGCATTATATAAAGAGGAGTCAACAAGGAAGTATTCCTGTTCCCAACCTAAATTAGTAAATACACGGGTTATATTTTTGTCGAATAACTGGCATACTTCTGTTGCAGCTTTATCTACTGCTGCGAGTGCTTTGAGTAGTGGAGTTTTATAATCTAATGCTTCACCTGTATATGAAATGAAAATAGTGGGAATACAGAGAGTAGTATCTACTACAAAAGCCGGAGAAGAAACGTCCCAGGCTGTATATCCGCGCGCCTCAAACGTATTACGTATTCCTCCGTTAGGAAAAGAAGAGGCGTCAGGTTCTTGTTGAATGAGTAGCTTGCCTGAAAAACGTTCTATGACTCCGCCATCTTCGCTGAATTCGATGAAGCCGTCATGTTTTTCGGCTGTGCCATCAGTCAGTGGCTGAAACCAATGGGTGTAGTGAGTCACATTCAGTGATTTTGCCCAACTTTTCATACCATTAGCGATAAGGTCAGCCATTTCACGATTGATGGGAGTACCTTTCTCAATAGCATCCATTACAGCTTTGTAGGCTTCTTTAGGAAGATATTCCTGCATCTTCTTACGGTCGAATACGTGGGAACCATAATAATCGGACAATTTGTTGGAAGGAGGAGTGATTTCCAAAGGACATCTGCTGGAAAGTTCCTGTAAAGCTAAAAATCTCATTTTTGACATAATAGTGTCTCTTTTATCAGTTGTTGGGCGCAAAATTATATGTTTTTTCTGAATGTACCCCTATTTTTTAGGGGGTAATTTCGAAAATAGTTCTATTTTTCTCAGAAAGCCCCCTGTCTGAAGAGACTGTTTTTAGGTATATCTATTGTTATCGCGCATTGTATCTTTTTAAATTGATTCATTATTCTATAACTTTCATATTAATAGAATATGGTGTTTGTAATAAATTATAAATATAAAACGGGTAGAAGATGAATGAAAAATAGAGTTTTAGAAAATGAAAAAGTAATACAATGTGTATATTTTGTAATACATTGTATATCAGTTTGTTATGATGATGCCTTTTTTCTCTACGAGAAACGGGGCGATCATCGTAGAGAAACGAGACGTTTCTCGTAGAGTCTCGGACCGATCCTCTACGAGAAATGAATTGGAAGTTTATAAGATGTTACAAAAGTAATGAATGATAAAAATCTTCTCCTTTTCTTTTAGTAAACGTTATTCATTCGTAAATGGTTGTTTTTCTCATATTTATCTTTATCTTTGCTTCTGTAACTTGATGTCAATCAAAATAAAACCGATTATGGAGTTAAGTTTATTTGCTATAATTGTTTTACTCGTTGTGATATTGTACATGCAAAGCGATAGGTTTGCAAAATTAAACTCCGAGATTAATGCTGTGAAAAGGAGGTTGGACCTTTTGTTAGAGAAGAAAAAAGAGACCTCTTCTGTTAGTGAAACTAAAGTTCCTCCTGTGCTCATGGAAAATACAGAGGAAGAATTATCATTATCAACTCCGGTAAAAGATAAAATACAGTCTGCTTCTGAAGTGCACTTACCCGAAAACGGAACTGAAAATAATCCTGAACCTGTTTCCTGGATTTCAGAAGAGGTTTCTGTTGTTGATGTGCAGTTTGCTGAAACAGAGAAACCGGAAAAAGAAACAAAGAAACCGACTCCTGTATTTATTAAAAAGGAGAAGGCGAAGATTAATTATGAAAAGTTCATCGGCGAGAATCTTTTTGGAAAGATTGGTATTCTTGTTTTAGTGGTAGGGGTTGGTCTGTTTGTAAAATACGCTATTGATAAAGATTGGATAAATGAGACGATGCGTACTATACTGGGATTTGTAGCGGGTGCTGTTTTGTTGTTTGTTGCAGAACGCTTGTGTGAAAAGTATCGTACATTCAGTTCTTTGCTGGCGGGTGGCGCTTTTGCTGTGTTCTATCTTACGGTTGCCATTGCTTTTCATTACTATAATTTGTTTTCACAAACGGTAGCGTTTATTATTCTTGTGTTTGTCACACTGATGATGTCTATATTGGCCATTTTATATGATCGTCGCGAATTGGCTGTTATTTCGCTTGTCGGTGGTTTTATTGCTCCTTTTCTGGTGAGTAGCGGAGAGGGAAGTTATATTGTTCTGTTTACTTATCTGTCTGTCCTCAATTTGGGAATGTTCGGATTATCATTGTATAAAAAGTGGGCAGAGCTTCCTGTTATTTCATTTGTAGCTACTTATCTTATTTTCCTGATTTACGTACTAAACAGTTGTGTATTCTATAACGTACCGAAGATTGATTCGGTTGTAATTGCACAACATCTGTTTGTTTTTGCCACTTTGTTTTATTTTATTTTTTTGTTACCGGTGTTGACCATACTTAAGGCTGAAGGAAAGAAACCTAATAAATGTTTACTTCCAATTATTGTAACAAATAATTTTATTTATCTTTTCTTCGGGGTGTTATTTCTGAATTCCATGAATCTGCCTTTTAAAGCTACAGGGCTTTTCACCTTATTTATTGCTTTCGTAAATTTGGTTTTAGTTATCTGGTTAAGAAAAAGTAAGCGGGATTATAAACTTCTTATTCATACAATGCTGGGATTGGTATTGACTTTTGTATCTATTACAATACCTGTTCAATTTGATGGAAATTACATAACTTTGTTTTGGGCTTCCGAAATGGTTCTTTTATTATGGCTTTATATTAAATCCGGAATCCGGGTATACGAGTCTGCTTCTCTGGTGTTAATCGGATTGACTTTGATTTCTTATATGATGGATGTTGAGCATCAGGTTACAGACCATTCCTTTGTGACAAGTACCATTTTTATGAATAGTATGTTTGCTACCAGTCTGTTTACCGGATTGGCAGTAGGGGTATATGCTTTCTTGATAGGGCGTTATCGCGATTCTTTTGAGAAAGCCCGTTATTTGAATTATACTCCCTGGAATGCAATAATGCTGGTTGTTTCTGTTGCCATACTGTACTATACTTTTATGATAGAGTTTTATCAGCACTTGGCTCCGGTACTATCTTATAGGGTGATGCATTTATTCACTTCTTTCTGTATATTGGCTTTGTGCTATGGTTTTAGAAAGCGCTTTCCGGTTAAAGAGTATGGTTTGCTTTATGTGATAGGAATAGGCATAAGTGTAATCCTGTATATGATTCATACGTGGGAAGATCATGGTAATTCAATAGGTGTGTTGCCTGTTTTACTTTCCTGGGTAACTACGGTTGTAATAATTGTCAATCTTTTTTATGTGTGTTGGTTGTATAATATTAATCACACTATTACAGTTCGCTTTACAGTTTATTTTAGTGTGTTATCAACTTTATTCTGGCTGGCTATTGTTCGGCTTTTCCTCTCTCACTTGGGTTTACCGGACGAATTTAATGCAGGTTTATCTATTGCCTTGGGCATTGCAGGGTTCGTTCAGATGTCATTGGGTATGCGTCTGCATCAAAAAGTGTTGCGTATCATTAGTCTTTTTACATTAGGTATTGTATTGGTGAAGTTAGTACTTGTCGATTTATGGGCAATGCCTACAGTGGGAAAGATTGTGGTATTCATCATGCTGGGTGTTATCTTGTTGGTGCTGTCCTTTCTTTATCAAAAGTTGAAAGATGTTTTGTTTAAAGACGATAATGAACAGATTAGCTAATATATTAATAACACTCTTTTTTAAATCTATGTTAATCTGTTCTCAAATCTCTCCTTTTCATTGTTTTTTGTTATATTTGATGTAGTCTGAAGGTATTTAATTGACTACAAATAGATTA
>ERZ838577.5037-NODE-5037-length-10311-cov-304.637773_pt1 | contig 10311 bp, 17 predicted proteins | sample MGYA00519682_ERZ838577 | MGnify/ENA primary metagenome ERZ838577 (study PRJEB31850, sample SAMEA3708838) | human gut metagenome | biome: human gut; feature: human-associated habitat; material: faeces | place: China | collected 2014 ...
GTTGAGTTATCCCGCACAGCTAACTTTATGCCGGTGGAGCAAATAGCGTAGATGTCGGCATAATGGACAAGAGCGGCTCGCGCCAAAGCAACTGCGAGTAGTCAGGAGCAAGACCTGCGTGTGGGCTTAATTTGAATTTAGAGGTGCAGATAGTGAACACGAAAACGGTCAATATTCTCGGCACTGATTACAGCGTGATTCTCGCAAATGAGCAGGAAGAACCAAGGTTATGCAACATGGATGGATTTTGCGATGATTCTGCAAAAGAAATCTATGTGGACGACATGGGCAAGGCTGCTAAATCTCCGGACAGCAAGAAAGACCTTAAAGCGTACAGAAACAAAGTTATGCGGCACGAACTCACGCACGCAATGCTTTCTGAAAGCGGTTTACAGTCAGAGTCCGCTTGGGCTATGAATGAAGAAATTGTTGACTGGATTGCCATTCAAGGCCCAAAGCTTATGGAAGTTTGGAGCACCGCTAAATGTCTTTAATCATCAACTGCATCCAAGCAATAGCAGTCGTAATTATTATGATTCTTTGCTTCATTGCGGGCTATGAAGCTGGCAAAAACGATGCCGCTACGCACAACGAATACCGTGAATATCCTATCATTATGGAGCATAATCACGGCGAATAAACTTAGACATTCACTTGGTTTTCCATCATATCCTTTCTCGGAAAAATACCTCTGGCTTCGGCTGGGGGTATTTTTCTTGCAAATAGAACTTGAAATCAGAGCGGAAGTGTGGTATAATGGAGATGCTAACAATCTTAGTTGGAGATTTTTCCAACTCAAAGGCTCTTGCGGATAAAACCGCAGGGGTCTTTTTTTTATTTTTAGCGCGGATTCAAAAACGGCAATAGGGGAGTACCATAAATAGGACTGCAACCAAAGCAGGGGAGTAGCACTAACTTGGAGTTGGGAATGGGAATGGAAAGGGAAGGGCGGGGAATAATATATATAATATATAACTATAAGCAGGGGAGATATATAATAATAAATATATAGACAGTCTTTTTATTTTTTATGTAGTAAGAGATATAGCTATTTTATATATATGGCTTTTTATCTAAAACTTCCAGAGAGATATAACACACAGGGCTGCTCGGCCCGGCAGACCCCCGTCCCCCGGGTCACTGTCTCCGGCTGCACTGCCGCGTCTCCGTGTTGCGCCCTGTCATAACTCTGATTTATACCCATTATGCCCCGATTTACTGCCGTTTTAACCTATTGCAACACGGCAAAAGCCCTATAATATGCCTAACACGGGCGGAAACGTGCCTAGAATGTGTTATTTTATGCTAGGAATATAAGTTTATACATGCGCAGTAGAACGCTTTAAAATGCCCTCTGCGCCGCTCTCACGCAGTACGCCTCAAAAAGACCGCAAACGGTCAAATGTTTTTGTATCCTATCTCCTACCCTGCCGCTATAGCTGCCCCTATTTTCTCGGCTATCCCCTGCCCCGTCTCGCCCTCACACAAAAAAAGGACGCCCCACGCGGGACGCCCCTTGCTAACTCTGATTTACTTTGCTCTGTATCCGTGACCAGTGCCCAGCCAGCACCGGAACAACCGAACCGCAAACAATGCTAGAATCATACCGCGCCCCCGTTGAGCTTGCAGAACTCTTGCAGCAGTTGCTCCACGCGCTCCGGCGTTCCTGCTGACTGCGCCTTGTGCTCGTACTCCTCAATACCTTGCAGGCGCTCGCCCGGCATCCCGCGGTACCCGGTACAGATTGTGACGCCGTACACGTTGTACACGTCAAAATTCCAGCCGTAAATACCGCAGGTGTACGCGGTTGGCTCGTGGTTGCTCAACAGATACCACAAATCGCAAAAACCCGCGCACTTGATGTTTGCGCACCCGTTCACAATCGCTTTTCTAGTAGTTTTGTACTTCATGGTCATTTACTCCTTTTGGTGTGTTTTTATCGGTATACCGTCATTTAACGGTATAAAACCCTGTCAAGCAACTTCATGTTGCTTTTGCGCTGCGCGCTGTAGTTTACTGTGCGCAGCACCTGCTGCCCGTTTGCATATAGCCCTAAATCGGAGTTAGCAGCAGTAGAACGCGCTGTATAAATTACCTTGCCACTGCGGCAGATACCATGCTGCATCGCGCCGAAATATTGCGCGGTGTGCTTTTGTAGAATGTTCATACTCTCGCCTCCTATCTGTTAAAGTATCTATATATTATCATAACACATAGTTATATAACATAGATAATTATCTCATAATTATGGATTATTATTATAATCCCATTTATAGTATTATTATAATTATATATAATCAATCATAATTTTATAGAATCAACAACTCCCCTACCTCATCGCTGTCTGGTTGACCCGGTCAGGGTGGGGCTGGGCCGCTGGCTAGTCCGGTCTCACTGTTCGGCTTTATATATATTATATATACGATACGATATAATACGATTGATTGTATACGATTGACCGCTCCCCTTCCCTACCGCCTATACGATGATAAAAAGCAAAAGCAGGTTCAAGCTGCTGCGCTCTCCCCTGCTTTGCTCTATATTCACACACACCAAAAGGCTTTACTCGTAAATAAAACTATGCTCGCATTCCGGCATCAGCTGCCGCACTAAGTTTTCAAAATCCGCATCACTCTCAAAATGCAGCGCCCCATCTTCTCCCGCGTACTTGTCACACAATTCGTTTTCGCGCTTAAAATACTCGTTAAAATCTTCCTTGCTGCTGAAAGTCGGCATATATTGAACGCTCATTTTCCCCGTCTTTCTGTTTAATCCGTTATGACTAAAACACAACCGATGACCGCGCCAGCAAGCGCCGCGCCGATAAAACCAAACATATTTCTAGTCCCCTTCCCTGCTTAAAATCCATTATCCCATTTCGTGAATTCGTCCGTTGTTAATTCAGACTCACGCTGTTCGAGTTCCTCGCGCTCCTGCTCAAGTCCTTTTTTCTCGTCTAGCAGCTCGTATACGCGCTCAGTCCCCTGCTCCGCGTACTCTAGTTCTTCTTCAATCTCGTCAAGCCGCTCGCTGATTTCCTCGCTGCGCTCGTCAATCGCGTCAAGCTCCCTTGCAGTTTGCTGATAATTCATTGTTATTCTCCTTTACTCTGATTTAAAAGTTTTAATTTACATGTATCGCCCTCGCCGCCTGCGCCTTGCTTTTCGTGCCGCTGGTGGGTCTGCCCATCTATCAAACAAGATTAAAAGCGTGAAAAATAAAACCACGGTGCTGCCCCCTAGTTGATGTTTAATCTTTTGTAGGTAGAAACAACCACAAAGCCCGCCCATACGCTGGGAAGTTCCTGCCGCAGCCGCTCCGCGTTTATTCTCTGCTGTTTTACTGCGCTCTGGCTGATTTTGTACTGCCCTGCCACAAGAGGGTAATCCCCTCCCCTCTCTTTAAGTTCTTCAACCAAAAGCGCTTTAATACGCTCGTTTGCCTTTTCCAGCGCCTCAATCTGGCGCTTGTTTTTCTTGTACTCCGTCGCCGCTCGGATGATTTCCTGTTCAGTCATTGTTTGCGCTCCCCTTTAACTCTGATTTAATAAGCTCAAGCAACTTTTCGCCGCTTGTAATTTCTTTATCCTGTGCAAGTTTGCTCATGTAAAGCACAACCGAGTTTTCATGCGTTTTCTTCATGTATCTGCTAAACTTCGCGGCAATCCCTTTGTTTGCCATTGCCACAACACCGTATCCGTAAGAATTGTAGTCTCCTGCCCTACTTCCGTTTAATAACTCACAGGGGCAAGTTTCAATATATTTAAAGCACAAACGTCGGAACATCCCGACATGAACAAGCGCAAAGGATAGCCTCCCTGCGTCAAGCGTCTCGCTTGCTTTTTTAAGCGTTATTTCCGGGCAGATAATCAATTCTTCTGCTGCGCTCCTGTTCTGGCTTATACTGTCGGCAAAACCTGTAATAATTTCTACCCGCGTCCCCTGCTCTTCTATCGCTTTTATCGCTTGATAGATATAGCCGCCAACTTTCTGATACCTGTCTTTATCCAACATACCGGAAACGCACATGTCAATAAAGACCGTCATGACCTTTTGCTTTTGTGGCGTGCGGTACACCTGCCTCATAGCGTCGGGCAAGCCCTGTAAAGCTCTGGGAACGTTTGGGCAAGCCCCTACATAGTAGTTTCTAACAAGCGCCCTAGGCGCTGGGCTTGCAAAGTCTCCCCCCTTCCCCGCTTTGATTTTTTCAAGACCTGCGTCCCAACCGTTGCGGAAAAGCTCCGCAGCTTCCGCAAAGTCTTTTGTACCTGCGAATCTCTCCGAGTCGCTTTCACTGTCGTGGCAATCTGCAAAAACTTTGTTATTCTGTGCGGTGGTGATAAACTTGAAAAAGCTATCCATTGTCTCAAATTTCTGCGCGTAAATCATAGTTAGAAAATCTCCTTCCATGCTGCCGTGTACTTGTCAGTGCCGTTCAGCCGCTCCGCAATCATGTGTGCAGTGTCTTTGCTCAAGCCCTTGGCAATACACTGCTGTACGCAATCCGCAGTAGACAACCCGACGCTCTCCATCGCAGTCACGTTCTGCGCGGCGCGGTAACTAAGAATTAAACTCGCGCCGACGTTCTGCGCTGCTTTCCGCAAACTGCGGATAAAGTTAATCAGGTCTTTGTTCCCGTTCGTCACAGCATTGAAAATCTCGTCGCTATAATCAATCTCAACCACTGCAAAGCGGTCAAGCGTCGCCGCGTCAAGCTGATAACGTCCGGTATACTGCGCGTCAGCGCCGTTACCGTATGTGTTACCTGCGCAGATAAAGCGGCAATTTTCGTTTAACTCGACTTTACCGCAAGGGAAGTCAAAATAGCGGTTTGCAATCGCCGCGTTAAGCGCTACAAGAACTTCGGGGATGCTCGCGTCCATCTCATCGAGAAAGAAAACGCCGCCATTCACGCAAAAGTCGTAGAACTGCGTTTTGCTGTAGTTTCCGTTTGCGTCAATGAATCCGGTGAACTTGTAAATGTCATTTACTGCGCCGGAAAAATAAAAGTCAAGTCCGAGCGCTTTAGCGGCATTTTTTGCAATGCTGCTTTTGCCAGTGCCCGCCGCGCCACTCATAAACACCGGAACGTCAGCAGTCAAGTATTTTAAGATAGTCTCAAATTTTTCATGCTGGATACCGCCAGCGCTCTTTGCGCTGCCGTCCGGTAGCTTTACCACAATTTCCTTTTGCGGCAGTTTGCCGTATTTCTCAAATATAAAAGCGTCAAGGTCGGCGCAAACTTTGTTAAAAACCTGTTCTTCTTTAATCTGCGCCAGCATTGCCAGCGCTGCGCCCGCTGCCGTAAAGTCTGCCGCTTGCGCTGTGGGAATTGCTCCCGCGGGTTGCGGTTTGTGCGCGTCCTCGTTGCGCTCTTTACGCGCTGCGCCGTGCTCGTCGGCGTACTCTGCAATAGCCTCATTCAGATTCTTAATGCAGACTTGCAAGTCCTCTTTAACGCCACGCTCAATGACCTCGCCATTGCAAGTGTAGCGGTATTCGTTGGGGACTTTCTCAAAGAGTCTGCCGTCACGGCTGCACATAATGCGCTCAATATAGGCGCTGGCGGGTTTGCCCTCGTTGACAGCCGCTTTGATAACGCTGTTATCAACGCTATAGGTGTTTCTCTTATTTCTGTAAAGAATGCTTTCCATGGTGTTCTCCTTTTGGTGTGTGGTTTGTGGTGTTGTGTGTCGTTCCGCTTGGAACACCCTAAGTATATCGCCGTTTGGCAATTTTGTCAACAACTTTTTTATGGACATTTGTCTCACGAATATGCACTATTCTCTCCCCTACCGTAGGGCGGCATATTGTTAGATGTAGTATATATTATATATTATATATACTTTGTTTTACATTGATTGACTGCATTTTTGATTGATTCAATGCTTTTTTGACAACAAAATCAGCTGGGCGGCAGCGCGGCAGGGCAGGGGAACGCCACCGGACAGCAAAAAGCCCCGCCAGCCGGTTTCCCAGCCAGTGGGGCTATATAGCGATTAGCGATTTGACTTTTAGCGATTTAGCGATTAGTCATCCAGCGATTTAAGCACGTCCATCAGGACGGCGCTGATTACATCTGCGATTTCGTCTTTGTCAAAATCGCCTTCGTCGTTTTTCTGCGACTTCTGCGATTCGCTTTTCTGCGATTCATCGCTGTTTTTAGCGTTATCGGACGCAATGTCTGCTTTCCTAGCGCTTGCGGTTGCGGTTGCGGCCTTTGCCTTTTCAACGCTTGCGATTGCCTTCTTGAGCTGCGCCTGTTTGCCGCTTGCCTTGACAATGCCATCAAGCGCCCTGCTTGCGTCCTTGTCGTTGTCAATTGCGATGCACATATACGCCAGCCGCTTGAGCGTGATGCCGAGCTTGCGGGCGATGACGAAAATCATCATCATTGCTTCATCTTGAGTACAATGCACTGCGATTAAAGCGTTGCCTGTTTCATCATCACGAATAAATGCGATGCACTCGTGGTTTTCGCAATCGCGTTTGCTGTCGAGGTACTCGGAAAAACTGCTTTCAAATTCTTTGAAGTTCATGATACATTCTCCTTTATGTATTCATCACAGCGATTAGGCTTTCAAGCGATTTGCTTGTTTCCTGCTGTGTCTTTACTATATCACATTACATTCTGTTTGTCAAGTAATTTCTTGAAAATTTCCATCAATAGTTTTGCTGTTTTTATCCGGCTCATAGTCTGCGAGGATTTTGTCAAGCTCGGCATTGCTTGCAGTAGCGACAGGATTGTTCGTTGTGGAAATTTGGATTTCCTGTTTAGGCGACCAGCCACCGCCGTTGTTCATCATGCCAACGTAAAGCAGAGGCGGCATCTTTCCGCTCAATCCTAACTGCGATTTAATAGCCATGAAGTCGTCTTTTGCCTTTTGAACCAGTTCGGATGCAGAAGCAAAGATTTCCTCTCCGTTCCCGTCAATGACTGATTCCTTGCGCATCTTCGTAGACTGGATGTAATCCATCTGTCTGCGAGTTATGCCAACAAAACTGCACCAGCCAAGGTAATCAGGAATCAGGTAGACATCGCTGTCGTAAATATAATTTAGATAGCTAATCTCCCAGTCAAGAACCTTTTGAGCCGTTACTTTATCCGGGCTTTTCAATGTGATTGATAGCCCTTGAAGCAATGCCCTGATGTTTCCCTTGTCCTCACAGGGCGGCGGTGGCGGTTCACCTTGTTTGAATCGCTCGCTCGGCACAAAAGGCTCACTCGCTAACACCAAGTTATTGTTTTCATCCCTGTATGTCCGCACGGGAGTTTTGTTTTTACTGCCCTTAGGTCTGCCCATTTTTCATCACCTTCTTTTCGTAGTGCGCTCTTGCGCTCTCTCTAACCTGCGAAACCCTCTGCCGAGACACGCCACACATTTTTGCGATTTCAGAGTAGTTCTTACTCGGATTCTCTGCGATTGCCTTTAGAATTGTTGCCTGACCTGCCACACAATTTGCATGATTCGTGCGACTTTCGTTTACACACGCAAACTTAGCGATTTCGCAGTCACACGGAATCATGTTTGCAGTCAAAAATTCTTTGATTGATTTCGGCCAGATGACTTTGCGGCCACACTCTTTGCAGACAAGCGTGTAATTGTCTAGTTCGACTTCGCCTTGCTTCCTACAACGATTGAAGTGAATTTCAGCATCCTTGCAAGTCCAGCATGTACCGCACAAAGCCATATTTGCTTCCTGCATTAACTTTGACTTAGCTGAAATCTTTTTGTATCTTAACGGAATAACGGAGCCGGTTTTTGCTTTTCTGTTTTCGCAAGTTCGGCACAGCCATCCATAATTCTTGTCACGATACCACGCAGGTTGAATGATTTTTCCCCGCGATATAATGTGACTGTACGAAGTGCCGCAGTAACCGCACTTTCGTTCCTCATTGCTCTGAATATTCATGTTTGTACCACTCAACCCAATCCGAAAATCTCATTGTAACAAGCCATTCAGCCCCGTTCTTGCGATGAATCACAACCGGGGTTCCGTCTTTCTGCAATTCACTGTCCCTGATTGACTGCTGCATTGCGTTTTCTAAGTTCAACTTCTCTACGCGCTTGACTTCAACGTGTATGCCCGGAGTTCCGGCAACATCCGCTTCGCCATCTTTGCTGTTGCCCCTGCACTGTGCGCTTCTGTGAGCGTCTGGAAAGCCGTTGTCGATAAACAGGTGAGCAACTTCCCGCTCTCCGACTTTGCCCTTTGTACGGCTTGTGCGCCCTATCTGTGAGCGCGTCTTATTCTTATTCCTGTTCTGCATCAAATTCCCTCTGCTTTTGCTTTCTGCGATAACTCCGAGTAAGCGAATCTTTCAGAAATTTCTTCTCTTTGCGATTCGTCTTTATCGCATACCATTTGCTTTCCTCGAGCAACCACTTAAAATCCCACGCTTTTCCGTCTTTACGGCTTGGCGTTCTATACTCTGCTTTTTTCATGCGTAAATCACCTATAAAAATCATCGAGCAACCACAGAACCCATGCAAAAACAAGACACCAGATGCTTAACCATGACTTAAACCACATCCACGTCACAAATAAAATAAGCGTTGCACTTAACATAATTCACAACCTTTCAGAACGGCAACTGCTCATTAGAACAGTCTTGAAAACCATCTTCGTCTACTCCGAGTTCTCTGATTGTCTGCTTTTCGGAATCAAACACGCAGTCGATTGTACCAACGCGACCTTCTTTGTTCTTGCCGAGAATCATCTTGTAGCCATCTTCATAGGCGTTGTGCAAGAGGAGAATCATATCGCTTGCTTCTTCGATGCCGCCCGATTCTTTCAAGTCTGCCACTGTCGGCGCTTGCGCTGCTGCTTGACGGTTAATCTGTGCAAGAACAATTGTGACAATTTTCTCGTTCTGTGCCATAACGTGCAGTTCGTTGATTGCGTTTGTCGTCATTTCATAGCGACCATTGCCATGCGATTTGACGATTGTGAGGTAGTCAACGAAGATGACTTCTGCGCCGCGCTTTACCGCTTCATTGCGAACCCATCTTACAGTGTGACCGGCAGATTCTACAATCTCTAAGTCCAAATTAGCAAACTCCGCCTTTGCTTCCCGCCATCGCTTTTTATCTTCATCTGTCAGGCATCTGCGTTTGATGTTGGAGAGAGGAATCCCGCAGTAAGCCGCAATCATTCTGTCGATAATCTTCTCTTTACGTGTCTCAAAACTAAAGAATACGCACTTGTGCTTTCTTGCCATGTACATCATGAAGTTGATGCTAACGGCAGTTTTACCGGCTGACGGTCTGCCACCAATGACGACCAAATCGCCAGCTTCCACAAAAGAGGAATCATCAAGCGTTGGAATGCCAAACTTGAAGTATTCCGGCGAGCGTTTCTGTTCCTGCTCGAAAATATCAACTGCACTCTTTGCGTTTGTGCTTTCCGCTTCCTTAACTCCATTGAACGGTTTAATAATGTTCTCCGCGAGAGCCTGTAACTCGTCAACAGTGGGGTTTCCGAAAGCTGTGGCATTCAACAGGTCGTTTGCCTTTGCGATTGCTTCTCGCGTCACATAAGCGTCTTTCACGCCCTGCATATATAACTTCCAGTTAGAAATAGACGGAAGCGTTTCCGCATAGCCCATCGCCAGTTTCTTGCAGTTTACGTTCATCTTGGAAGCAATGCTTGCAATGTCATAAGCGCCGTTTTTATCCAAATAGGCATTCTTGCAGATTCTAAAAATCTCTCTGCAACCTTCATCGGAGAACATAACTTCGCTTAACTCGGAGAAAGCGTCATCGCAGCAGATTGATGGCTGAACCAGCAGACAACCAATCATCGCTGTTTCGGAATCAAGTGGTGTCATTTTGTCTCCTTTTCATCAACGAACCAAATTGTCGTGTATAGGCAAGAACCAGCCACATATTGGGTTACTTGCAGAATATTTGCCGTTGGGAATGCGTTCATAAAGTTCTCAAGTTTATGCGGCTTTCCAACTCCATCTCTATTAACCATAGTCCAAAAATGCAAATCACCGCATTTGACAGGAACACCGTTGAACTTCATTTTTCATTGCTCCTTTTCAGAGGTTGCATTGCAAGCGCGTCACGGCCACGTAAAGGTGTCAATTTCGCGTACAAATCGCTTACCTTAATACAGTGCTGACAAGTCTTAGAGCACTCTATAAGCGCCGCTTTGACGCTCTCAAAGTCATATGCTCCAAGCGCTTTATGATACAACATCGCAAGACTTTCAAAGTCGTTTTCCGAGAAACGGCAGAAGTCTAGAGGGTAAAGCAAGCGATTGGCAGTTACAAGCTGTTCTGCTTCACTTCTTGTCATCTTTT
>ERZ838577.5038-NODE-5038-length-10310-cov-2.681424_pt1 | contig 10310 bp, 1 predicted proteins | sample MGYA00519682_ERZ838577 | MGnify/ENA primary metagenome ERZ838577 (study PRJEB31850, sample SAMEA3708838) | human gut metagenome | biome: human gut; feature: human-associated habitat; material: faeces | place: China | collected 2014 ...
CCTCCGTCCGGCTCCGCTTCGTCCGCCCGCCGCGGAACTTCAGCTTCGCATCCCGTACATAGTCCATCATGGTATCCCCTCCTTTACGATATAGAAAAGGGGCAGCCCCTGCCGCCCCTTTCCGCGCGTCACTTCTTCGTTTTGGGCCTTAGCCACTCCAGCACTTCCGCATTGCTCTTCCCCCCTATATATGGATTTCCAACCATGGTCAACAACCGCGACAGTTCCTTCGTTGCCTGCTGATCCCCCCGTGCGGCGGCCTCCAGGTAGTCGTCCTTCAGTTTCCCGTTCAGGGATTGCCGGATCCCCGCCGCGTCCTTGCCATAGGTCTCCAGGCCCTTGATGATATCCTTGGCCGTGCTGCCGGCGATTCCCTCCTCCAGCACCGTATCGTATAGGTTGTCGTAGCTGATCTCCAGCTCGCCGTTCTGCTTCGCCCATTTGTTTTGCCCGGATAGCAGCATATTCGCGATATCATTGTCGCTTTTGCCCGCGTCCGCCAACGCCTTGCGCATCTCCTCGTAGGCCCGGGGCTCGTTCTCGTGGGCCATGAATAGGTCGTAGTCCTCCATATGGAGGGCCGGATCGTACGGGTTCACCTCGTTCGTATCGCCGCCCAGGTCGCCGATATAGCGCTTCACCGCCCCGGTGATCATCTCCGGGGAAAACCCTTGGGCCTCCAGCTCCGCCTGCAACTTGGCATATTTCCGCTCGTTGCTGCCATACAGGCCGTCCATCTGCAAATCGCCCATCTCGGCTATGCGGGGTTCCCTGCGCCGTAGCGCGGCCGCCAGCCCCTTGGCGATGCGGTTTTCCGCCTCCAGCGCCTCATCGTCATATTCGGCGTCGGAATCCGCGATGGATTTTCGGGCCTTCTCCTCGGCGGCGGCCCGCCAGCGCGCCACATCTTTTTGCTGTCCGGAGATCATGCCCTCGTACAGCTTATCGTAGATTTCCGTGCTCGACCGGGCGGAAGGCTTGGTGAAATCGATCCACTCGGGGTTGATGGCCTCCGCGAGGCTGTTAAAGGTGCGCATCAGGTTGCCCACGGGGATGCCGGACAGGCTGGAAACCGCCTGGGCCGCTTGGTAGATCACTTGGTAGAAGGTGTATTTGCTGTCGCCGGTGAAATAGTCAACGACCGCCTTGCCCGCCTGTACCAGCCTGGATATGCCCTGCATATCCAGGCGCGACGGGTCGTACCCGTACAGCATCGATACGATATCCTTTACCACCGGGATCATGTTCAGGGGGTTCAGGTTATCCACCACGTTGCTCGATGCTATGGAACCGATCCGTTCCCCCAGCGTGGTTTCCTCATCCCAGGCCGTGTCGATGCCCAGCATCGCGTATAACCATTTCTCCAGCCAATTCTTCTCCTCGTCGTCGTCCCGGAACGCGTCGGCAATGGATGCCGCGGCAGCCGTCGCCACGCTGGTGGCAACAAAGGTGAATCCCACGCGCCAGACCCGGCGCCAGTTGGCCTTGGTTGGGTTGCGCCGGTAAGCAGAGGCTGCGGAGCGGAGCAGGTTATAGCTCTTGATCGGTTCCGCCATGAAGGGCGTGGTGATCTTCGCCAGCCCATTTTTGCTCCGCATCAATTGGGAGCGGTGGAATACGCTGTCCACCACCTGGGTGCGGTCGACGATCTCATCGAATCGATCTGCCACCGCCCGGTAAAATTCCTCCGTGCCGGGCTGCAGGTTCCTGCGCCGGTCCTTGGTTTCCGCCTCGCAGGCGTTCCACAGCGCCCCCCAGGTGATATCGTCCGCCCAGCCGGCGGGGGCCAGGGAGAGCTCCCGGGCCTTTTGCACGAAACCCGCATCGCCCACGATCACCTCCCGCATGCTGCGGCCGATGTTCATGTCGTAGTAACCCCAGCTCTTCCACAGCGCGATGGCGCTGTACTGTTTGGCCTTCCGCGCCCCGTCCCTGGTAAATACGCCCTCGGCCAGGTATTTTGGGCTGATTAGGGCCGCCGCCCGTAAATACGCCGTCGGCTGCTGCAGAATCACCCGGGCATTCGCCCCCACCGCCGCCACCTTGGCGTGCCCCAGCAGCAGGTCGGCTACGCCCGCCGTATCCGTCCTGGCCGCGCCGTTGATGTCCCGAATCAGCTGTTTGAAATACGCCTGCCCATTGGGCCCCGCCACGCGGTCTATACTCGCCTTAACCCCCGGATAGTTGAACCACTTCATCGCATCCGATAGTGCCGGCACCAGGCCATGGTACGACGACATATCGTTCACATGGCCGGCAAAGGTTTCGAATGCATCCCGCAGCACCAGGGCATTATGCGCACCCTCCTGGGCCGACTTCGTGGCCCCCAGGTTTCGCAGCGCGTATAGGCTGCCATTGTCGCCGCTACCCGCCTCGCTCTTATCCGTGGTCCGCACGCTGTTGGCATCCACCTTGATCGGCCAGTAATGCTTCTCTGTGAACTTCTTGTACCCGTATAGTTGCAGGGATACGTCGTTGCCCCAGTTGGCTACATCGTTGCTCAGGTACTGCTGCATCCCGTCCGCGATCCGGCGCTGCTCGTCCGTCAGGGTGTCGATGATCCGCTGCACATCCGTTTCCGTCACCCGTACCGGGTCGCCAAGCCGCTCCCGTTTGCCCTGTTCGGTGCGCACGTCGCCGGCGGGCCGGATGCCGCCCTCCGCATGGTAGATATGCCCCAGGGCCTGCTCCCGCTTGTTCAGCAGATACAGCTCCATCACCTGCCCGGTCGTTAGGGCGATCTCGCCGCCGCTTACCTGGAAGGTTCGGGCTCTGGCGTTCTTACCGCCCCACTCCCGCACCTTGGTGTCGCCCAGCAGGTTTTTCATGTACTGTTGCGCCGCATCCACATCCCATACCTTCGTATCGAAGCCCCTCCGCAGCTCGCTGAGGATGGTGGTGGCCGCCGGGCCCAGCCGGTCAAAATAGCTGAAAGAATCCAGCATATCCAGGTTCAGGCTCCTGTCCAGCAGGCTAATCGGCCCGCTATGAGGTTGCACGGGGTGCATCCGCCGCATCTCCGCCACCGCCGCGTCGCCTACCTCCGCCACCTGGGCGTATCGGGCATTGTTCAGCAGCTTATTGGCGTCCGTAACGGCACGTTTCACAATGCCGAGCAGATAATCCAGCTCCCGCAGCTGCTCCACCTTCAGGTCCGCTACCACCCGTACCTCCTCGGTGCCGCCGAGGAAAGCCCGCAGCCGGGGCAGGAAGTCAGGGTCGAGCTCTTCCAGGAACCCCGCATAGGGGCTCTCGCTGTCCCCGGCGGCTTCCATCCTGTCCTTCAGGTCCCGCAGCCGCTCCCGCCACCGTTCCGCCACCTTGGTGTTCTGGTTTCGCTCGTTCACGAAGCTGATGGTCTGCAGGAACCGGCCCACCGTCACCCGCAGGGATTCGGGCACATGCTTGGCATCCGTGGGACGCAGCAGCCATTGGTACAGGGTTGTGGCGTTGGCCTTGATCCGCTTCTTGTATTTATTCATGGCCGCCGATTCTGCGCGTTTCTCCTTGCCCTTCACCTTCCGCTGCTCATACAGCGCCTTCTGCCGGGCCAGGCGGTTCGCCTCCCGTTTGGATAACCGCTCGCCCAGTTTGCGCTTTGCTTCCAGCAGTTCCGCCCGCAGCCGCCGCTCGTACTCGCTCCGGTACGCCAGCCGCTGCTCCTGCATCTTCTGCTCGTACCGTTCCCGCAGTTTGCCCAGTTTCTGCTCCCTGATCGTCTTTTGCTTATCCGCGAAGGTGCGCACATCCGGCAGCTTGTAATACTCCTCGAACAGCCGGCTGGCCAGCTCCGCCGCCGCGGCGTCCGTGCTCATGCCGTAGGGGTTCTCCCATACGGGGGCAATGGCCTGCAGCGCCTCCGCCAGGCGGATGGGCTGTTCCAGCTCGTTCGCTTCGGGGTCCAGCAGCCCGGGATATTTCTCCGCCAGTTCGCCCCATAGGCTTTCCAGGGGCATGCCGTCGTTCGTAAACCGGATGCGGCCGAAGTTCTGCCGCCGGAACTGCTCCCAGCTGCCGAACTGGTAGGCCACCTCCCGCCGCGCTTCCTCCGATACCTTAATTCCCGTGTTGCGCAGCTCCTCCCGGAACCCCCGGTAGGCGTCGTACAGCTCCGTATTCATGCGCCCGGATTCCTCCAGCACGCCCCGGGCCACCGTGGCGGCCAGGTCGTTCGCCTGCCGCCAGGCGCCTTCCCAGCCCTCGCCATCCGGGTCCCCGGCGTTGTCCAGGTATTCGGTCAGCTTCAGGATGTTGTCCGCCAGCGTCGCCTTATCGTACCCGGAATGGTACTCCCGCAGCAGCTTCCCGGCCACGGTATCCACCCCTTGCCGGGCCACCTGCCGGCCCTTGGTGAGCTTAAACTGTGCCTTCAGCAGCTCGTTGGCCTCCCGCAGGGCGCTGTTCTGCCGCTCCAGCTCCGCTACATCCTCATCCAGCTGTGCGGTCTGCTTCAGGGAAAATTTTACCTGTCCGGTATAAAAGCCACCCGGATCACGGCTTTCCGCCAGATGCTCCAGCACATTTTCCGAAAGGATGCTTTGATGGGTGGTATTGACAATGCCCAGAAAAGCTTCTATACTGATTATGCCAGCTGTGGAAGGGTAAAACCCCTGGGACTTCGTGTCCGCCGGGCTGGCATTTTTCTGCCTGCCGCTCACCGCGTGGGTCACATCATAGGCTTCCATGCCGGTGATATTGCCTGTGTATTGCTCCACGGTAACAATCGCAACAAACTCGCGCCCCTGGCTATCCGCCGCATATGCCGCCATGGCATAGGTGCCGGTCACGCCCTCCGTCTTATTGTGCAGCGCGTTGATGGGCACGGCGTTCTTTACCACATCCCCGATCACCGCCCCCAATCGCCCGTTGGTCAGCAGCCGGTTCATGTTTCCGTTCAGTCCGTGCCGGATGCTCTCACCGGTAATGAGTAGTTGCGTCCCGGTATATGCGTTTCGAACAAATACTTTCCCATCCCGCTCCGTTCCCACGGCGCGGGCGTTCTGCATCCCCGCCTCCAGCACCTTCCTGGCGGCCACCCGTCCCTGGGCATCCCGGATGTCGTCTACGGCCGGAAGCTCCACCGTCTCCATGTCCGGTAGGGCCGTCAAAAAGTCATAGGTGTACAGCCCTTCGTCCTCGGCCATGGCCCGCCCCGTATAGGGATTCTTTACGGAGAACTTCACTTCTCCTGTATCATTTCCTCCCTTCCCGCGTATACTGGTATTGACGGTAGCGGCCTTTTGTGCTATTCTACCGTTGATCCCATACCTGACGCTCGAAGGCAATTGGAGCCTATAGAGTTTAAGCCAGGTGTGGGTTCTGTTTTTATCCGGATCCACATACAAAAACCGGCTTCGGTCTAGCAAGCCTTGTGGATTTGTGTTCTTACCATAAGCACTTGCTATTTTGATTGTCTCAACAGAAAGCTGGTGATCTTTCGTTGGTTCCAGCTCAAGAGTAACTAGCACAGGGGAGCCTTGGGTGTCCGCTAGCTCCCCGAATAGTACGGGCCGGCCCTGCACCGTCCGGGACTCCATCACCAGAACAGGCTTTTCCGCTACGCTGGGCACCTGTTTAATGATTACATCCGTCATCTCAGGATGATCCCTTTTGATCTTTATAATTTTGGAAGCATCCCAAACAATATCCCGTTCCTTTATGCCCAATAGCTTTAAAACCGAAGAGGTCTTTCCTACAAAGAAACGCGTGTTGGGGTTTTTCCCGTCCCACTCATCATACTGCCGGGCGAAGTCCGGGTTTAGGGAATACTTCGTCGACGCCGCTTCGCCGTCGCCGGCCTGGCCTCGGGCCGTCCCCCGGTTCTCCTCCAGCACCGCAAAGGCCAGGTCCCGCATCCGCCGCAGGCTGTCCTCGCTGCGGCGCAGCGCTGCCGCTGCCCGGTCTTGGCCCGCCAGCTTCCCGGCGAGCTCGTCCAGCTTCTCCAGTATCCCCCTGAAAAACTCCGCAATCGTTTCCAGCAGCCCCCGGTCCTGCTTCGCCATGCGCTCCAGTGCCGCCCGGTCGGAGAGCACCTGGGCATAGGATTGGGCCACGATCTCCTCCAGCGCCCCGTCCCGGTCCAGCTCCTGGTTAGCCTGCCGCCGGTACAGCTCCTGAACCCGGTCAATCTCCCCCTCCAGGTCGAAATCTTCCGCCCGGGCCAGCTCATCCACCACAAAATCCCGCAGCTTGCGGTAGCCTGCCTCGTCCCTGCTGCGCACATCGTGGATCAGCTCGTGGCCCACCGCATACAGCATGCCATCGTCCAGGGCATCCAGGGCCACCACGATCTCCCCTGTTTCCCGGTCAAACTGGGCATTGGCAAAGCTCTGCCCCGCGTCATCGGCAATGGTTTCCACCACCCGGATCCGGCGGCCGGTAAACCGGGCCACCCCGTCCAGGGCCGCGATCTGCCCCTCCTGGTCCTTGGATAGCTGTAGGTCCGGATCGTAGTCCTGCACCACCCCGGGCTCGGTCTGCGCCTCGCTCCGTTGCGCAGCCTGCGCCCGCTCCCGCCGCGCCAGGTCCCCCTGGGCCGCCCGCTGCCCCGCCGCGTAGGCGTATTGCCGGGCATCCGCGCTCAGCCAGCCCGCCAGGGCGCTGTGCTGCAGGGTATAGTCGTAGGGCACCCCGGCCCGGCCATTGTCGTAAAAGCGCCGGTACGCCCGGGCATACTCCGCCACCGATCGGCTGCCGTCATAGCCCTTCACGAAGGCCCCCGCCTCCGGGCCATAGGGAGCGGCGGCCTCCTGCAACTGTGCCGCCCGCTGCTGGGCTAGCTCGGGCTGCGTCGGAGTTCTCGGCGCTACAGCGGCCTCCGTCAGCCCATCGCGGGCCGTAGGTACCGTTTTCCGGGTTTCTGCGGTTTCCCCGTCAAGCATTGGCGCAGCATCGCGCAGCGAGCCGTTCCGGCCCTCTAGGGCGTTGCTCTCAAGCTCCTCCCGGGCAATGGGGGCCGCCGCTCCCCGTTCCGCCATGCCAAAGGCCTCCTGGGCGTTTCCGTTAGCCTCGTAGGCCGCTGCCAGCAGGGCCCGCTGCACCGCCTCCGGTGCCCCTCCAACAGCCGGTTGCGCCGTTTCTGCCCCGCCCGCAGCCGGTTCAGCCGCAGCCGGTTCAGCCCCTTGGGCCGCCAAGGGGTCTTTTTCCCCAAAGGTGGCATAGGCCATGGATGGCGCCGTATCCAGCACCGCCCCGGCGTTCGCGGCCACGTTGGCGTCGGCCAATTCGGAGAGCGCCTCCAGGGCAATGGGGTTTCCGGCGATTGCCGCCGCTTCCCCGTCGCTCATCCGTTCCCCCTGCAGCGCCTTCTCCAGGCCGCTGGTGATGTCGTGGTACTGGGCGTAGTCCAGCCCCTGTCCCGCCAGCCGCCCCCGTAGGGTGCGCATGGTTTCCTCCCGCAGCGCCGCTTCGTTCGCCCGCTGCAGCCGGCCTGCCTCGTAGGCGGATACCTTTTTCCCGGCCTCCAGCTTGCCCTGGAGGGCTTGTGCCTGCCGGAACGCCTCCCCATCGCCGCCCGTCGCCTGAATGGAAGCCAGGTAATCCCCCAGCTCCCCGGAATCCAGCAGCGCCTTTCCGGCGTTCCGCGTCTGCATCCCGCGGCTTGCGGCCTGGACGCCGTAGGAAATCGGGTCCATCACCGTGCCCATCAGGGCGCCGCCCGCCCCGGCCAGCGCCACCTGGCCCATCAGGTCCCCGATCGCCCTGCCCCGGGCCTCCTGTTCGTCCATTCCCTGGGCCATATAGTTCTGGATCGCGGCCTGAAACTGGGATTTGTCCCCCATGATGATGGCGTCTGCGACGATGTTCGCCACCTCCGTGCCCATCTCTTCCAGGCCTTCCTCCGCCATGCCCTGCAGGATGGTCTGCACCAGTTCGCCCTTGCCCGCACCCTTGGCGGCAAATAGGCGGTCGATGCCCAGCTTTTCAAAGGCTACTTCCGCCACGCCGGCGGCCGCGCCGCTCCAGAAGGCCTGCTCCGTGGTGCCGCCCCGCTCCATCACGTCGTAGGCGGTGGAACCCATGGAGGATAGGCCCATGCTTGCCAACGAGGCCACCTCGCCCATCGGCAGCCGCACGCCGAACTGCAGCATGGATAGGCCGGTATCGATGAAGAAGCCCGCCGCGTCGCTCTTACCCTCCTTCAGGCCTTCCCTGGTGGCCTGATCCATGTGAACGCCGCTAAACCAGTCCGTATTTTGGTCCAGGGGCTCGTAATAACCAACCCCCTCGCCCCAGGCGTTTTTCACCTGCTGCATCGCCGTCGCGGCGGCCGCCAGCGGCTGAGCGAATACCGAGGATACGTTCGCGAGCGTGCCCGTTACCGGGGAATCCGCAGCCTGTTTCGCCGTGTATTCCATTGTGGCCTGTGCCCGCCGCGCATTTAGTTCACGGTTGAGGCTTTGCAGATATTTTTCAGCGTCGTCACTACCCTGCTTATACCATAAGTAGTTGAATATCTGCCGTTCCGTATCGGTTAACCCTTCATACTGCGCTCCCCGGTCCACGGCGCCAAGCAGAACCGCCCCCACATTTTTGTCAGTCTGCGCGGGCAACATATCGTTCACTTCGTATAGCAGGCGTTTCTCATCAAAAGCGTTCCAGCGTTCGGGCGCTTCCTCCTGCCGCCACATCTCGCTGTATTGTTCAAAATCCGGCGCCTCCAGCAGCGCCTCGTAGCCCTTGGCGGTCTGCTCCTGCTGATACCGGGAACGCATCTCCTTCAGCCGGTTCCGCTCCCCGCGGTTAGGGGCTGCCTGAATCGCCTCGTCAAACGCCGCTTCGCCCCCGGCGGATAGCCGGGCATACAACTCCGCTTCCTCGTTGGCGTTCAGGATGGCGTTCCGGGCCTTTTCGTCCCGCTCGATCTCCGCCAGCGTTTTCGTCGCATCGCGAACTGCCTGCTCCTGCTCCGCGGCCTTCTGCCGGTTCTCCGGCGTGTTCTCGCCGTATTGCAGGATGTTATCGATGTTGCCCGCGTTGAACGCGTCGATCACGGCCTGGGCTTCCGCTTTGCGCTTGGCGATGTCCTCATCGCTCATGCCCAATAGCCGTTCCGTTTCCTCCGCCCGGGCCTGGGCCTCCCCGGCGGCGCGCCCGTTATCCACGATCTCCTTGGCCAGATCCTGGGCAGAGCTATAGGCTGCAAACCGGTTGTTCCCCTCGGAAACGCCGTCGATCAACAGCCGCAGCGCCTCGTCCATTTGATCGTATTGCTTCGCCAACTCCGTATTGGTTTCCGCGTCCTTCGCCGCCTGCACCCGCTTGCGCAGGCTGGAGATCTTATTGGTATCCGTCCGCAGCCGGTCGTAGGCCTGCAGGGGGTTCTGGTAGCCGGTATCCCGGTAGCTCTTCTCCAGCGCCGCCGCCAACTCGTCCGTTTCCTCGGCCAGGCGCTGGAACATTGCGTCCGAGCTACGGAGTTGCACACCACCGCGGGCATAAACGTCCTTCGCCGTGGTCACGCTGGCGGCGCGGGGGGATTGTTCTAGCTTCTTCGTTCGCCAGTCCCGGGCAGCCTTTGCCGACGCGGTATCCCCGGTGCTCGCTGTGCTCCCGTTTTCCGCTGTCACAGCATTCGACACGGAATCCACATCCTGTTTTTCCAGCCACAGGCGCTTCGCAATGCTTTCCGGGGTCTGCCTCTTTCGCTTCCGCCATTCCGCCGCTTCCCTTGCTCCCACCGCTGTGCACCCCCACGTTTATTTTTTCTTTTCTTTCGACTTCTCGATGTCTCGGAGCCAGGCCATATACTCCGCATAGCTCATGCCGTTAAAGGGGCCGTTCCCGCTACCGCTACCGGACGCCGGGCGGCTGATCGCCGTGTTCGCCGTCCGTTTCTGGTTTTTCAACAATTCCTTTTCAATTTGATCCGCCTGTGCCTCCGTCAAGGTGCCGTTGGCGATTTTCGCCTCCAAATAATCCAGCAAACCGCTATAATCATTGGCATAGGCATCCAGCGCATATTCTTTTATATCCCCGTATTTTGCCGCTCCGCCATTCGTTTTTTTACTGCTGCTCCTGCTACCGCTGCCGCTGCCCCCGCCGCTGCTCCCCGCGGCGGCCTTCGCCGCCATCTGTTCGTTGAATTGCCGCTGGTTCTCCGCCAGCTGCTCGTTGAACTGGCGCTGGGCCTCCTCAAACTCCCGGTTTGCGTTCCACTGCCCCAGGTCGGTTTCGTAGCGCCCATATTCCTGCCCGTAAAGGGTATCGTACTGGCCGCCCATCAGGTTTGCCTGGTTATAGTAGTCCTCCAGCGTGCCCTGGTACTTGTTGTAGGCGTCCTGCTCCGCCGTGGTCAGGGCCCCGTATTG
>ERZ838577.5040-NODE-5040-length-10309-cov-3.998147_pt1 | contig 10309 bp, 6 predicted proteins | sample MGYA00519682_ERZ838577 | MGnify/ENA primary metagenome ERZ838577 (study PRJEB31850, sample SAMEA3708838) | human gut metagenome | biome: human gut; feature: human-associated habitat; material: faeces | place: China | collected 2014 ...
AGCTGCTGCAAGCAGCAGGCTCAGCATTCTTCGACTGGTCAACATGGCCACCTCCTCAGTTACCTGTTTCTATCAGCTTGCCGAATGAAAACCCAAAGTCGAAGTCAAAAGTGTAGTACCATTGACATATACACTTCCACCAATATAATTTACGCCAGTAGCGTGATCCGTCGATGTGCTATATACCACACCGTAAGAATATGTATTGGTTCCAGCCTGAATTTTCTGTGCAATCGTGTACGATCTCGCACCACCCACTATGGTCTGATATCCGTTACGGTATGTTTTGAACTCCACAGTCAATGTTCTATGGTCAATTTGTGTCTCTGCGAGCGTCTCGCATTTGCTCTTGGCCACATACGAATTATCGAACTGTAAATAAAGCGTAGCTGTATATGGCAAGCCATTAAAGGTAAACTACTTCTGGTCATACCCCGAACCGGGAGTACCATACGGCTCAATGCCTGCATCGGCTGCGAGTGCCGGGATAGAAAGCATGGTCAGCAGGCAGAGAATTGCAAGGAAGAGGGTGAAAAGCTTCTTCATAATTTTATCCTCCATAACAACAAAATAGAATAAAAGAAGATTTTACACTGTGATCATTAGGAATATGGGAGTCAACAGCGAATAATTTCTTCTCTGCCGCTCCCGCCTCTATTCGACCATTGGAATCACCGTTGCCTTTCGTACAGAATTCCCACTGCGGAGGACTCCGCAGAATTTTCAGTTCTTGATACATTTTGTAGCCTGAGTATATCACTTCTGAATTTCCAAGGCAAGAGGTTTTAGCGAAGTTTTTCACAAATTTTTGTAGATTTTGTTGGAAACGTTTTCAGTTTTATCTCTATTCTTGTATAGTTTAACGAATATTCATTGTGCTCTATCAGCGGAACGCTCCGTCATAATTGCTTCGGTAAAAGTCTTCTTTGCTGATATGACACAGCTCGTAATTTCCGGGCGAATTGCTCAGCAAACCGGCGAAATACCCGTCGCACTCATAATGCGCAGAGAACGGCATCGCGTTCTCGCCGCGGGTATCCAGCTCGATCACGGAGCCGTCCGCAAGGTCGACCGCCCAGGCATTACAGGCGTTCTCCGTTCCGCACAGGACGATCGCATGGCCGTCCAGAAGCAGATAGTTGTAGAATTTCCGTTCCTGCTCGTGGGTGAAGAGCTTTTTGGTCTCCTGTGTCTCCATGTCGTAGACATAAACGCTGCGACCGACCTGATATACGGCATATTTTCCCCAGCTCCTATGCGGATCCGCCGACCAGACAAAAGGCTCCGACCCGTCCACGATCGTCGTTTCCACCCCGGTTCTCAGGTCCCGCGAAAGGATGCGATAGCGGATATAGAGCCGCTCGTACTCGTCCCACGAGGCCTCCTCCGGCTGCTGCGCGGCCCAGTCCGCAAAGTCCGGCGCGCCCTCCGCCGTTTCCTGCACCTGAAAAACGGCGCAGTCGCCCCAGACGCCGTACAGGTCATAATTTTCGGCATGTTCGAGGATCGTCGCCTCCTCTCCCGTCTGCAGATCAACGGAGACAAGGCGGTTTTCCTGCTCGTCCCGCGTCAGCTGGCCGTCTTCCGGCAGATAGGCCGCTCTGGTCACGGTGAGATAGGCCTTCCCAAAGGAAATGCAGCGCAGCGTGCAGCGGTATTCCTCGCCCTCGTTCTCCGGCTCCCAGCTTGCAAGGACCCGGAGCGCCCCGCCGGAGAGCGGCCGCGAGACGAGCGACGCTGCTGACTCGCCGTCCTGCTGGACGAGCGCATAGAGGCTGTCCCGATATTCCGCCAGCGCGCTCAGGTTGCCGAAGCAGGCGCTGCAGGTGCTGTCATTGTGCCGGCAGCCGCTTTGATAACACGGAACATAGGCTGTGCGGGTCACAGGATCGTAGGCCTCAATATAGGGATGGAGCATCATATCCCACTGCCAGAACCCGCCGGTCGACGGCGAATCGGCCATGTTGATGGAGACCAGAAGATTTTCCTCCGGGACCGGGTAAGTCGTGATGGCGGTCTCCGCCGCGGGCGGCTGAGTTGGCTGCACGCTCTCCGGCGGCGTGCTCCCCTGCCGGACGCTTTCAGCCGCAGGCGCGGCATAGCAGCCGGTCAGAAGCAGAACGCCAGACAGGAGCAGAGCCAGCCGTTTTCCGATCGATGTGTTCATCTGTTTTCCCTCCCTTTTTTGCAGCCTGAGTATACCATTTCCGCCCCGGCAGAACAAGGGAGATACCCGTAAGGATTTCTTAAGATTTGTTTAATTTGAATAAAAATATACAGAATTATTTTTCACATTTATTCACTATTCTCTGCCGAGGGGTACAAAAAAGCGGAAGCCGGGCGGCTTCCGCTTTTGGGGATCATATGGTTCAGTCAACGAGGCGCTCGAGCCAGGTGATGTAGGAATCGGAATTCAGCATGATGGGATAGTCCAGCACGATGCAGTCGTTCACGCCCTGTTCCTTTGCAAAGGCAGCCAGATCGAGGCTCGGCTTGCCGTCGCGGTTGAATTCGCGCGGATCGATGGCGATGATCTTGCTGTAGTGGCTCGTGAGCCACGGCGTGAAGGCGTTGCCGTAGGACTCCTTGAGGATCATGCACACCGGGCCGTCGACATTTGTCTTGATGACGGTGATGGGATGGTCGCCGCCGAGGAATGTCAGGTATTTGTTCGACGTGTCGTCCACCTTGCAAAGCGTGCCGCCGAAATATTCCATAGAGAACTCCGCATCCGGGTACCACTTCGTGTCCAGATCGACGAACGGGCGCCAGAACTGCACGGTGTCCGGGTTGTCCGCAAGGGCCTGACTCTGGGGATAGGCCTTGATGGCGCTGTAGAGCGAGCCGAGGAAGCCGGTGTATTCGCCGCTTTCAAACTTGCTCAGCGGCTCGGCCTTGAGGCCCGCGCTCTCGCAGAAGGCTGTGTAGGCATAATAGGCGCCGAGGGCCGTCCAGTGGTGGTCCGAACGGAAGTAGAGGTATTCGTCCTTGTGTGCCTCAAGCTTGCTGTAGGCATCGACCGCGATCGCCGTGCTCTTGAGCTCCTTCAGGCGGTCATAGCACGCCGCGATCATGTCCGTCTGCAGCATGTGCTGGTTCTCCGCCGGGGCGTAGAACGCGGCCGCATTCGGCACGGCGATGGAGAACGTGCGCACGCTGCTGCCAAGCTTCGCAGCAATGTCGTTCACGGCGTCGGCATAGGAGCGGATGGTGTCCTTGTCGCCATAGGGGACCTCCATGGCGCGGTCGCCCACGACGAGCACGGAGCCGAGCTCCTCTGCAGCAGCGTCGGGATCCTGCGTCTGGGTGGGCTGAGTCGGCTCCGTCGGCTCGGTGGAGTCGGTGGCCGTCCCGCTCGTCCCGCTGGGCTGGGTCGAGGACGAGGGCGTCGTATCGTCCGTCGACGGCAGGGCTTCGCCGTGGTTGGCTGCGCCGCCGTTCATATTGATGACGAGCTGCGCGCCGTCCTTTGAGCCGCCGCTGAAGTAATAGAAGCCGTTGAGCGAGCGGTTCGCATTCATCAGCTTTTCGCGGTTCGGGAACGTATCGGCAAAATAGTCGCGGTAATCCGAGGCGTAGCTGCCGTCGAGCATGGCGGAGAACGTCAGCTTCGGGCGGGTCTTCAGCTTGCGCCGCTCGGATTCGGAATAGGTCGCATCCTTGTCCAGCAGGGCATACAGGCCGATGCAGAGCATGCCGGCCAGCAGCAGGCAGGACAGGATGGTGTAGATTCGTTTCATGCAGAGCACCTCCGGGGGTCAGAATTGCGCATACATGGACGGCGAACTCGTCGAACCGACAAGGGACACCGTGCACAGCCACAGCAGCAGGATGAGGAACAGAAAGACGCTGGCAAGGTAAATGCCCTTTTTCACCGTCACGGCGCCGCGGCGGTCGGAGCGCCCCATGCCGAACAGGCCGCTCCAGATAAAGCCGAACCAGCGCGGAAGTACGGACGAACCGATGAGGCAGGTCAGGAGCAGCGGCAGCGAGTTTTTGAGCTGCAGCGAAACACCTGAGCCAGCAAAGCTCGTTCCGCCGCCGAACATGGCGGTAAATGCCGAGCCGATGCCGGAGAGCGACGTATTCATGAACAGCACCCAGCCGATGAGCACAAAGAACATCGTCACGAGGTTGCGCACGATAAACGGGAGCGTTTCCAGCTTCGGGGCGATCTGCTTTTCGATGGACAGCAGCACGAAGAAATACAGGCCCCACAGCACAAAGTTCCAGCTTGCGCCGTGCCACAGACCTGTCAGTGCCCAGACAGCCAGCAGATTGAGGATCTGACGAGCCTTGCCGCGGCGGTTGCCGCCGAGCGGGATATAGACATAGTCGCGGAAGAAGCTGCCGAGCGACATATGCCAGCGGCGCCAGAACTCCGTGATGGACGTGGAGATGTACGGCAGGTCAAAGTTCTCGCAGTAGCGGAAGCCGAAGATGCGGCCAAGGCCAATGGCCATATCGGAATAGCCGGAGAAATCGAAATAGATCTGGAACATGAACATCAGCGCAGCAAGCCATGCGCCGACGAACGTGCCGTTTCCGCCGCCGGTGCTCAGCGACGCAACGACCTTGCCCGCATAATCGGCAAGCAGGACCTTCTTGGCAAGGCCAATGATAAAGCGCTGCGCGCCCTCGAAGGCCGCGCGCGGCGTGGTGCGGCGGTCCATGAGCTGCCGGGCAACCTGCTCATAGCGCACAATGGGGCCCTGCATCATCTTCGGGAACATAGAGAGGTAGAGCAGCAGATTGAAGAACGAACGCTCCGCCTTGACCTTACCGCGATAGACATCCGCCACATAGGAGATAACCTGGAAGGCATAGAACGACAGGCCGAGGGGCAGTGCGCTCGTCGGCGACCGGAAGGCGAAGCCGATGGAATTCAGGCCGTTCGTAATGCCGCGCAGCGCGGCAAGCATCACGCCGCCGTCCGCGACGGTGATGCCGAAGATGCCGAGGAAGAAGTCCAGATATTTGAACAGGCCCAGCACCGCCAGATTGACGACGACCGGCAGGAGGAGCGTATTGCGCTTCCCCGGCCGGATGCACCGCGCCATGGCGAAGTTTGCATAGGAAAGGCCAACGAGCAGCAGCACATAGACCGGCTGCCCCATGGCATAGAACAGCAGGCTGGCCGCCAGCAGGACGATATTCTTCAGCCGCAGGCCGGGCACCAGAAAATAGACCAGCAGCGTCAGCGGCAGAAACAGATAGAGGAAATACAGGCTTGAAAATTCCATAGGCAGTCCACCTCTTTCGACAGTTTTTTCTCTCTCATTCTATCAGAATTCCGGCGGATTGCAAGCACTAATTTACATAATTACGTTTTTCCCGCAGGACGCCTGCTCCCTTCGGCGACCTGTCTCCAGAGCAGCAGCAGGGCCGTGAGATTCGGCAGGGCCATGCACGCATTGAGGATATCTGCCAGCTCCCACGCCGCCTTCACGGACAAAAGCGGCGCAGTGCAGAGCGCGGCAAGATAGCACCATCGGTACAGGCGCTGCGCCCGCTGCGAGCCGCCCGTCAGATAGCGCAGGCACTGCTCGCCATAAAAATTCCAACCGATGATCGTGGAGAATGCAAAGAAGACCAGGCAGGCCAGCAGCAGGAACGACGACAGCCCCGCAGGCCATGGCAACGCCGTGCGCCACGCCTGCTCCGTGATGCGGAAGCCTGCAAGCCCCGGCGCACACCACGCGCCCGTCACGACAAGGCACAGGCCGGTCAAGGAGCAGATGACGATGGTGTCGAGGAACGTTCCCGTCATGGTCACAAGCCCCTGCCGGACCGGATCCTCGTTGCTGGAGCAGGCCGCCGCGATCGGCGTGGAGCCGAGGCCAGCCTCATTCGTAAAGACGCCGCGGCCGATCCCCATGCGCAGGATGCGCCGCATTGTCAGCCCGCCCGCTGCGCCGGCGGCAGCGCGCGGAGAAAATGCTGAGGCCGCGATCAGACGCAGCGCCGCCGGGATCTGCGCCCGGCAGCGCACAAGGATGAGCACGGAGCAGAGGACATACACGGCGGACATCAGCGGAACGACGAGCGAGCACACACGCGAGATGCGATCCGCTCCGCCGAGCAGCACCATGGCGGAGAACAGGACCGTCAGACCGCCCGCGATGACAGCCGCCCAGGTCACGGCGTTCCCGCCGGCCGTCATGGCGACGCTGCGCTTCAGCGGGTCGAAAAAGCCCTCGACCGCCGTCGTGATGCTGTTGACCTGCGCCACTGTGCCCACGCCGAGCAGGCCGACCGCCGCCCCGACGGCTGCGAACGTCACGGCGAGCCAGCGCCAGCCCAGCCCCTGCTCGATGTAGCAGAATGGCCCGCCGAGCCATTTCCCGCCCTGCCGCCTGCGGTAGCGCACCGCAAGATAGCCCTCGGCATACTGCGTCGCCATGCCGAACAGCGCCGCGACCATCATCCACAGCAGCGCGCCCGGCCCGCCCGCGGCCAGCGCCGTGGCCACGCCGACGATATTGCCCGTGCCGATCGTGGCGGCAAGGGCCGTGCACAGCGCGGCATAGGGCGAGATGCCGTCCGCGCTCTCCCCGCCGCGGAAGATCGCGCGCAGTGCCTGCCCGAGCCGCCGCAGCGGCAGGCCGCGCAGGCGGAGCATGTACCAGATGCCCGTCCCCAAAAACAGAGCCATCATTGGCCAGCCCCACACGGCCTCGCCCACGCGCGCCAGAAGCGAATCCTGCATAATTTCTCCCCCGATTCTGAACAATCCGTGAATTTTGGCCGCGCAGTTTGCCTTTTCCCCGGGCGGCCGGTATAATAATATGATGTATTCTATGGGAAGGGTATCATAATTTATGCTGGAACTCCAAGCAATCACAAAGGATTACCGCAGCGGCACAGAGTGCGTGCACGCGCTCCGCGGCGTGAGCCTGCGCTTTCGCGACAATGAATTTGTCTCCATTCTCGGTCCGTCCGGCTGCGGCAAGACGACGCTTCTGAACATCATCGGCGGTCTGGACCGCTACACGGCGGGCGACCTGCTCATCAACGGCGTCTCCACAAAGCAGTACCGCGACCGGGACTGGGACGCCTACCGCAACCACACCATCGGCTTTGTCTTTCAGAGCTACAACCTCATCCCGCACCAGAGCGTGCTGGCAAACGTCGAGCTGGCCCTGACGCTCTCCGGCGTTTCCCGCAAGGAGCGCCGTGCCCGCGCCATTGCCGTGCTGGAGAAGGTCGGCCTCAGCGATCAGCTGCACAAGCGGCCAAACCAGATGTCCGGCGGCCAGATGCAGCGCGTCGCCATCGCCCGCGCCCTCATCAACGACCCGGACATTCTGCTGGCGGACGAGCCGACCGGCGCGCTGGACTCCGAGACGAGCGTGCAGGTCATGGAAATTCTCAAGGAGGTCGCGCGCGACCGCCTCGTCATCATGGTCACGCACAATCCGGAGCTGGCCGAGCGCTATTCCACCCGCATCATCCGCCTGCTGGACGGCAGCGTCGTGGATGACACGCAGCCCTGCACGGCAGACGAACCGCAGGCCCCGCGCCCGGCCCGCACGGGCAGGACGTCCATGTCGTTCCTGACGGCGCTGTCGCTGAGCCTTCACAACCTGATGACGAAGAAAGCCCGCACGATCCTCATTGCCTTCGCGGGCTCCATCGGCATCATCGGCATCGCGCTCATTCTGTCGCTCTCAAGCGGCGTGCAGTCGCTCATCGACCGCATGGAGCGCGAGACGCTCTCGTCCTATCCCCTGACGATCCAGAAAAACACCGTGGACTTTTCGTCCATGATGAACATGCAGGCCGATGTCGAGCAGACCACGGATGAGCAGGACCCCGACCGGCTCTATTCCGTCAGCGTCATGGGCAGCATGATGGACTCCATGATCCAGGGCTCCAAGACGAACAACCTGGCCGACTTCAAGGCATGGCTCGACTCCGGCGAGAGCGGCATGGAGGAGCTGACGACGGACATCACCTATACCTACTCCACGCCCCTGACGATCTACCGCACGGACAACGGCCTGCAGAAGGTCAATCCCAGCACGCTGTTCTCCGACCTCGGCGTCATACCCGCCGATACCTCTGGCACACTGCTTGGCCAGAGCATGCAGATGGACGTCTGGACGCAGCTCACGGGCAACGAAGACCTGCTGAAGGCGCAGTATGACGTCGTCGCGGGCCGCCTGCCGGAGCAGTACAACGAGGTCGTGCTTCTCGTGAACGAGGACAACCGCATCACGGACTACACGCTCTATACGCTCGGCCTGCTCGATGCACAGGCCCTGCAGGACGCCGTGGAGGCCGCGGCCCGCGGTGAGGATGTCAGCATCGACACCGAGGTGCACAGCTATTCCTATGACGACATTCTGTCGCTGCGCTTCCGTCTGCTGACAAACACGGACTGCTTCGTCCGGCAGGACGGACAGTGGGTGGATAAGTCGGACGACGAAGCCTATCTTCTGAACGTGCTGAACAGCTCAGACGAAATCGCCGTTGTCGGCATTCTCCGCCCTGCCGAGGGCGCAACGACCGGCAGCGGCCAGAGCGGCGTGATCGGCTACCGCGCAGACCTGATGACACATCTGCTGGACAAGGTCACCAGCGCGGAGATTGTCCGCGAGCAGAAGGCAGACCCCACAGTGGACGTCTTCACCGGTCTGCCCTTTGAGCAGGAGGAGCTGAAGGACGCCTACACCATGGAGGAGCTGCTGGCCTATGCCGCGCAGCTGCCCGCAGAGGCACAGCAGGAGCTCATGGGCTATGTCAGCTCCATGCAGGCCGCCGGGATGGACGACGGCACGATCGCCACGCAGCTCATGCGCGCCGCGCTCTCGCAGTCCGACGGCGCGACCTACACCGGCAACCTCAAGCGCCTCGGCGTCTCCGACCCGGACGATCCAGAGGCCATCAACCTCTTCCCGAAGGATTTCGAGGCAAAGGACCGGATCGCCGACCGCATCGCGGAATACAACAAATCTCTGCCCGAGGACGCGCAGTTGGCCTACACGGACTATATCGGCCTGATGATCTCGTCCATCACGACGATCATCAACGCCATCAGCTACATTCTCATCGCCTTTGTCGCCGTTTCGCTCGTCGTCTCGTCGATCATGATCGGCATCATCACCTATATCTCCGTGCTGGAGCGGACACGCGAGATCGGCGTTCTGCGCTCCATCGGCGCTTCCCGCCGCGACATCTCACGCGTCTTCAACGCCGAGACGCTGACCATCGGCTTTGCGGCAGGCGCCATCGGCATCGGCATCACACTGCTGCTCATCCTGCCGCTCAATGCGATCATCCACCATCTGAGCGGTCTGAGCGGCGTGGCCGCCCTCCCGGCCGGGGCTGCTGTTATCCTCGTGGCGATCAGTATGCTGCTGACATTCCTCGCGGGCCTCATCCCGTCGCGCATTGCCGCGAAAAAGGACCCCGTCATCGCTCTGCGGAGCGAATGATCAATATACGAAAGGCAGGCTGCGCGGCATAAACCACGCAGCCTGCTGTTTGGATTTGATCAAAAACAGGAGGAGCCGCAAGCACCCTCTATCGGGCTTAATCGGCGGCATTCAATAATCCGTACGCCGCAGCGGGGCAAGATGTTGGAATCTATATCGACCGTCATGCGCCGCTTTTCGAAATATAATTTATAGAATAGCCATCCAACCCGTTGATGCAATGAATTAAAGTTGCATTTGATGTAATTGCAATCTGACAAAGTTCCGGTGCCCTCATTAATCCTTAGGATCTTTTCGCGCTCATAGCGATAAGCTTTCTTCAGCTTCAATTGCTATTGGCATGTTCTCCACAGGTAGCTACGTCAATCCGTTGGCAATAAAGGCGGAAGCGAATGTGATTTGCTAAAAGAACGCTTAACACCACCACACCATCCTCGAGCCGTCTTTCATCCCACTGTGAGGAATATGGGTATGCTTTACATAGGGATTGCAGGAAAGCATCCTGAGAGCGGATCACGTCGGACCAAGGCATATTCCGGCATTCCGCCTGGAGAATGATTTGATCGTCCCAGATACATAAATCTGTCATACCTATGAAGCCCTCGCACCGCGCAGTAACATTACAGTTCATGCTGCGATTCCAGATGGTCAATTCCGCGGCATCATAGCAAATTCTGATCTGCTCCAAGGAACTGTCCGGCCAGAAAAAGTCAGAAAATTTCATGATTGACCTCGCTATCACAGCTCATACTTCATCCGGGATCATCATAGCATAGTCCATCGAGCAAGTCAAATACATTGGACGCTCCAAGCTTACAAAACTGTCCATGTACAGCAAAAATCCCGCCGATCGTGATCGATCAGCAGGA
>ERZ838577.5042-NODE-5042-length-10305-cov-3.518049_pt1 | contig 10305 bp, 4 predicted proteins | sample MGYA00519682_ERZ838577 | MGnify/ENA primary metagenome ERZ838577 (study PRJEB31850, sample SAMEA3708838) | human gut metagenome | biome: human gut; feature: human-associated habitat; material: faeces | place: China | collected 2014 ...
GTCTTCTTTTTATCGGTTGATGGCGCAAAAATATATGTTTTTTCTGAAAGTACCCCTATTTTAAAGGGGGTATTTTCGGAAAATGATATATTTTTCTGAAGAATACCCCCTCCTTATAGGATTGATTCGTCTCTGAATCACCTTTTGTCCATCACGGCACTTTTTGATTATAACCGATTAAGAGATGGATTCCAGTATTTCCTGCTGTCCGTCCTTGTTTTTCTGTCGGTCGATTTCTGCAGCCATCTGTTTGACTAGTATTTCTACCTGCATATAATGCTTGTTTATGTTTCTGTATAGCAGCTTCATTGTAGTACTGTCCATAGCCATTTGGGTGAGGAACTGTAAATGTTTTCCCATCGAGGCGTTCATTTGCATATGCGTTTTTTTATCCTATACTAAATTTAGTCCCGGCTTGTGCAATAAATAATACTTTGGAGTGCATAAATTAATTCGTCCGCCTATAGCCGGATGCAAGTTTGCCTATAGTCGACGTTGCGTTTGCCTATAGGCGGACGAAACGTTGCCTATAGCCGGACGAATTAATTCATGCACTCGAAGATATTATTTTTTATAGAGAAAATGTTTATTGTATTCTACTGTAATGATTGAAGAAATTGGGAAGTGGATTTAATAAGTAGAAAAATGTCCATGAAAACTGATATGATGCGTGGCATTGAGAAAGGATTTTCCTTGCTAACGCTTTTTTGCAGCTTAATTCCCTTGCTTTTCGATATTCTTTTTTATATTTGCCTACAATAAACAAGGAGATACGACGATTGAAATATAAGATATTGATAGGATGTATGTTGTGCTTGTTCTCTTTTATTCCGAAGGGGGCAGCCAATCTTGTTCTTAATCCTTATACAAGTCAGGAGATATCTGCTGATTCCATCATTGAGCGTGTCATGACTTTTGCTCCCTCTTATGAAAGTATAGTGAGCGACTATCGCGCGAACCTATATATAAAGGGTAAGATGAATATTCAGAAGAAGAATTTTATCCTCCGGTACGTTCCTTCGATGTTTCGCTTGCAGAAGGGGGTACGTGAATACTTGCTCGAAACGTATAGTGACCTGCATTATACAGCTCCCAATATCTATGACCAGAAAGTTAAGGCATCACAAGGCACTGTGAGAGGAAACAGGGGACTGCCGGGATTACTTGAATATTTTAGTGTCAATATCTACTCATCTTCTCTTCTGAATGACGAACGCTTGCTGTCTCCGCTTGCCAAGAACGGGCAGAAATACTACAAATACCGGATAGACAGTGTGATGGGCGATCCCAATAATCTCGACTACCGGATACGTTTCATTCCCCGTACCAAGAGCGACCAGTTGGTGGGTGGCTATATGATTGTCAGCAGCAATGTATGGAGCGTGCGTGAAATCCGTTTTTCGGGACGGTCGGAACTGATTACGTTTACTTGCTGGATCAAGATGGGGGAAGTAGGAAAGAAAGATGAATTTCTCCCGATACGTTATGACGTGGAGGCCCTTTTTAAGTTCCTGGGCAATAAGGTGGACGGCAATTATACCGCCTCGCTGGACTATAAATCGATAGAACTGAAAGAAAGAAAGGTTCGGAAGAAAGAGAAGAAAAAGTATAATCTGTCGGAATCATTCTCCTTGCAGTGCGATACGAATGCCTATAAAACAGATGCGTCCACGTTCGGCGTGCTACGCCCCATCCCTTTGAGTGAAGGAGAAAAGCAACTTTACAAAGATTATACATACAGGCGGGATACCGTGTCGGTGCAACAGAAAACCAAGAGTCAGGCTTTCTGGGGAACGATGGGCGACCTGATGGTGGAAGATTATAAATTCAATCTGTCCAATATCGGAAGTGTCCGCTTCTCGCCGTTTATCAATCCGCTTTTGTTCAGTTATAGCGGAAGCAACGGATTATCATACCGACAGGATTTCCGTTACAACCGGATTTTCAGAGGCGACAAGTGGCTCCGCATCGTACCCAAACTGGGTTATAACTTTACACGGAAAGAGTTCTACTGGTCGCTGAATGCCGACTTTGAGTACTGGCCGCAGAAACGGGGCTTTTTCCGGTTGAGTGTGGGTAATGGTAACCGTATCTATAGCAGCAAGATGCTGGACGAACTGAAAGCGATGCCGGACAGTATCTTTAATTTCGACCTCATCCATCTGGATTATTTCAAGGACTTGTATTTCAACTTCCGTCATAGTTTTGAAATTACCAACGGACTGGATATCAGCCTCGGTTTCTCGGCACACAAGAGAACAGCTGTCGAGAAATCCCGTTTTGTGATTACGGGTGACTATCCGATGCCTCCGCCGGAATTTATGGAACGCTTCAGAAATACCTATATCAGCTTTGCCCCGCGCATCCGGGTGGAATGGACTCCAGCGCTTTATTATTATATGAACGGAAAGCGTAAGATCAATCTCCGCTCTGACTATCCGACATTTTCGGTGGACTATGAACGGGGAATAGAAGGAGTATTTAAAAGTACTGGAGAATATGAACGGATAGAATTCGACCTTCAACATAAGATTCAGCTGGGGCTGATGCGAAATATTTATTATCGTTTCGGCTTCGGGGCGTTTACCAATCAGGATGAACTGTACTTTGTGGACTTTGCCAATTTTGCCCGTCATAATCTGCCGGTAGGGTGGAATGATGAAATCGGTGGTGTGTTTCAGGTGCTCGACGGACGTTGGTACAACTCCTCCCGCCGCTATGTACGCGGACATTTCACTTACGAGGCTCCTTTCCTTATTCTCCGGCATTTGATGAAATATACCCGCTATGTGCAGAACGAACGTCTTTATATCAGTGCGCTCTCTATGCCGCATCTCCAGCCATATCTGGAAGTGGGTTATGGTATCGGTACGCATGTCTTTGATGTGGGAGTATTCGTCAGCAGTGAGAACTGGAAGTTCAGCGGGATCGGATGTAAATTTACTTTCGAGTTGTTTAACCGATAGTTTTTTCTTCATAACAGTTGCATAATGTATAGAAAATACATATCTTTGTGAGGAAGAGGATGAGGAAAAATTTAGCAGAAAAGAGGTGTAGTCGCCTCGCAGGCACAGGTATTTTCCTGGAAAATAAATCTCTGGTATAAATACCTCTATTTATTTTAGTAAAATCTCATCCTCTTCTTCTCCTTTTTATATATGTAACAACAAGATGGACGGAATTTTAATTACGATACTTATTGTTACCGGTTTTCTGATTTATAAATTGATTTCTTCGAGCCGGAAACAGGAAGGATATAAGAGATGGAAAGCAACAGGCAGCGGTAATACTACTAACGAAGAGACTTCCAAAAACAAATGGGAACATGGAGCCTGGCTCAGGCATGCTTTAGGAGTAGTCACTCCTAAAATGAGAACATGTCCTGTATTTGATGAAGAGGCGGTGGTGTGGTGTGCCAATCTGTTGGGAATAGAGGTGATGAGGTTGAAAGAGATACTGCAGGATGTCTCTTCGCATTATCGGGAGTTCTGGATCAGAAAGCGGAGAGGAGGATACCGTATGATCTCTGCTCCGGACAAGGAACTGAAAGCCATTCAGGATACTATTTATCATCGTATATTACTGTCTGTAAATGTGCATCCTGCCGCTACGGGATTCCGGCGTCAGCATTCCATCGTCGATAACGTCCGTCCTCATCTGGGAAAACGCTGTGTCTTGAAGACGGATATCCATGATTTCTTTATTTCCATACGTAGTCCGAGGGTGAAAAAGACTTTCGAAAAGATCGGCTATCCGAAGAATATATCGAAAGTGCTGGGCGAGTTGTGTTGTATGCGTCGGCATTTGCCGCAAGGAGCGTCTACCAGTCCGGTACTGAGTAACATCATCGCTTATGAGATGGACCGGAAACTGGCGGTGATGGCGGAAGAATTCGGGCTGACTTATAGTCGTTATGCCGACGACCTCACCTTTTCGGGCGATGTCTTTCCGAAAGAGGAGGTGCTTGCCCGGGTCAAGGAAATCATCAGGGAAGAGAAGTTTGAACCGAATCATCAGAAAACTCGTTTTCTGAATGAGAATGACAGGAAGATAATCACGGGCGTATCCGTCAGCTCCGGTGTGAAGCTGACCATTCCTAAAGCCCGAAAGAGAGAGATTCGCAAGAATGTCTATTTCATTTTGACAAAGGGGCTGGCGGAACATCAACGCAGAATCGGCTCCCATGATCCTGCTTATCTGAAACGGTTGATAGGGTCGCTTTGTTATTGGCGTTCCATAGAACCGGATAATACGTATGTAGCTGATTCTATTGCTGCTCTGAAACGTTTGCAGAAGGGGTATTGACGGGTGGCGGCTGTTTGTGTCTGCCTTACCGTGTTAATCGATGATCGTTGCCCTTCCGTTTTCAACTTTGGCATAATTCCTTTTTACCGCTTCCTGAATCCCTCTGAGCATGGATGCTTCGATGTTTGACCCCATGTGTGTGAAGCCGAATACTTGTGCGCATGCTTTTGCCAAATCGGGTAAAGGCAGGCTGATGGAATTGATTAATATTTGTTGGATGGCATTGGCTATTTCTTCGGGTGGCAGATCCGCTGCATCTCGGTCGGAATCGGGACGGTACTCTGAATAAGAACGGTATTGCGCTTCATCTTTCCAGCAGAAGATAAGCCCGTCATGTTCTATGCGGTAAAGATGTAATGTGTCGAATATTATTTCCAATTGAGCATCTATTCGTGGTCCTACACGGTTGACTCCCCATTCGGATATGATTTTCTTTCCAAGTAAGGTTTTGCTGATCGGGGCTTCATTTTCTATTATCTTTTGGACTTGGGAGACAATAATAGGATTATTTCTTTTAGCGAAGATGTCGTCGGCAGCGTACAGGAACGGACGTATTTTAGTACTATTATAATTTTGTACGGAGATAAAGGAAAAGTTTGTGTATGCGCATGCAGATTTTAGCTGCATCGGCGTTTCCTGCACATTCTTTTCTCTTTTTTCTTGTTCCTTTTTTACTATAACCGGTTTCTCCGCTTTCATATCCTGAGCAATCGCTGCTTGTATAGACGCCATCACTTCATCCGGCTTTTCCCACCAGTCCATCGTCCATATACGGCAGATATTCCATCCCAGTGCTTTGAGTACATTGTTTTGAACAATTTCCCGGTCACGGACAGTCTTGGTACGTCTGTAGTTCTTTCCGTCACAGATAATACCTAATTGGTAGTTGGACGGGGTTTGAGTATCGACAATGCCAATATCGATCTTATATCCGGAACAGCCTATATCAGTATGTACGGTATATCCCCAAGAACGTAACTTGTCGGCAATAATCTTTTCGATAGAAGTTTCTTCTTCCGAGGTCCGAATATTAGTCGAGGTATTCAGTATGCGCTTGGTTCCTTTCTCCGCATATTCAAGGAAGCGTTTCAGCCCGGCTACTCCGATAGAAGAAGTTCGGTTCAGATCAATCATGTCCGATCTCAGCGTAGAAAAGATGATCATTTCGTATCGGGCACGGGAGACGGCTACGTTTAACCGTCTTTCACCTCCCGCACGGTTCAACGGACCGAAGTTCATGCTGACGCGCCCTTCGGCATCGGGACCATAGCCGACGGAGAACAGTATCACATCCCGTTCGTCTCCTTGCACATTTTCAAGGTTCTTGATGAACAGGGGTTCTTCACATTCCAGCGCAAAGGTTTCCAGTTCAGGATGAAAGGCGAAGAGATCGGATAGCAAATCTTCTATCAACGCCTGCTGAACCACGTTGAAAGTAACTACCCCCATACTTTTTCTCCTTAATTTTTCGCTCCTCAGCCTTCTCGCTATTTCGTCTACTATGGCTTGCGCTTCCGCTTGGTTCTGACGGGATTTTCCTTTGTCATAATAACCGTCTACGGCGACCATTCTGACTTTCGATTCAATATTGTCCGGTGACGGGAAAGTCATCAGCTTATTATCGTAATATTCGGAGTTACTGAAAGTGATAAGACTTTCGTGTTTGCTTCGGTAATGCCACAGCAGGTATTTGGAAGGGATAGAGAGAGCGAGGCAATCGTCAAGGATACTTTCCAGATCTTCTATCTCGATGTTGTCTTCGTCAATGGTATTAACGGAGAAGAAGCTGGTAGGCGGCATCTGTTTGGGGTCGCCTACGATAACTACATTCTTGCCTCGGGCGATGGCACCTACCGCTTCGTAAGTCGGCATCTGTGAAGCTTCGTCGAAGACGATCAAGTCAAATTTCTCTGCATCGGCATCGATATATTGGGCAACCGATATAGGACTCATCAACATACACGGACACATACGGGACAGCAGGATAGGTATTTGATCGAATAGCTTGCGGATGGATATTCCGCGTGCATTATTGCGTATATTCTTTTGTAATATTCCGACTTCTGAACTTTGAATGGCTTCGTGGGTGAAGGACGGAATGTTGGAAGCCAGTCTGGCGAACAGTTCCTTTTTGGTAATGTCCTCGAAGTTGGCGGATACCTGCTTGTATTTGGTTATAATATCATTGAATATCTTGCCGTTGAATAATTCCAGCGTCGGTTCTTTGGCGATGATATAGTGAATAACGGCTTGGTAGAAACTCTTGCGGAAGCTGCTGGTGAGTAAATCCGTAGGAATATTCTTTTCCTTATATTCTTCTGCGATAAATCCGAGACCCAACTCGTTCAGTTTGTTGTAGGATTGAAGCCATTGATACCAGTCTTTGAGTTTGTCCAGATTTTCTTTCCATATTCCGGCTTGCTGTAGGGCGATGCCGATCCAGTCGGCGGAGTTTGTATAAAGCGTCTCTACGGTTATGCCCAGAGTGGTGGAAAGCCGTTGCTCGGTTGCCGTAAGCGTGTCGACCAGCTGATACAATTCATTCAGAGAATGAGAATGGATATCTCTGAATGTCCGGATACCTTCTGTCAGTTGTAACGCTAAGTTCTGTTTGATTCGGGATGTTTTCGCCACATCTTTTGAATAACTCAGTAACAGGGAATGAAGCGAAGATACCTCATGGATGATCTGATCGATGATGGGCCACTCTTCATCTCTTCCGAATCTTCCGAATAAAGAAGGCAGCTTGGCGGTGTATCTGTCTGTAAAATCAAGCTCTTCCTGATACCGGATGACCTGATGGAGCAAAGGCTGGACTGTCTCTGGCTTTACCGGTTGCAGAGCGTAAGGACGAATCACCTTTTTTATTTTTCTTTGTCCGAAATATCGTGGGAGAAACCATTGGGCGGATACCCGATTCCATTCGGCCAGCATGGGGCCGGCGTTTATCTTCAGTACCTCTTTGGTGAATCCGTTTTCTATTTCTGCTTTGATTTCATCGCGTTTCCTGCCGTGTTCCGTCACTTTCCGGTACTCTTCCAGCGTTTCATTTAATAAAGGAGTGGTCAGCAGTTCGGGCGTCAGTTCCGGAATATCGAGTATTTTTCGGATAATGGCGCTGATTATATTGAAATCCTTGCGGGTGGGATGAATGTCCGTATTTTCCAGTAAAGCGGAAAAGACAGGCAGTTTCGATTGTATGGCAGTCAATAAGCCAATGAAAGTGGCGAGCGTTTGTAAGGCTTCCTCTTTGATGGCGGACGAATATTCCCGAATGAAAATCCCTGTCAATGGGTGAAGATACGGGTGGCCGCAAGCATTGGCGGTACTGACCAAAGATTCGATGGCATCTTCCCAATGTGAGAATCGGTCTTTGTCCAGATTGTCCAGATAAGATGACGGAATATCGAAGCAGGGTTCAACGTCTGTTAACTGGTAGTGGATGATCGCATCATAGAGGGAAAGTCCGAAAGGATATTCCTTGTGTAAGGCTTCGATGTATTTGTTTAGTTCCGTTCGTAACTTCAGCAGGCGTTCGGCTTCCTTCATGAACTCTTCGGGAGGAGTTCGTCTGATGATTTCGGTTGTCTCCTTTAGTTGCGAGATGACAGTGGATTTCTTTGTCTTGTTGGAATGAATCTCCAGACAGAACGGGGCAAGCCCTATGCCCGCCAGTCTGTTTTGGACGACGGAGAGGGCTGCCATCTTCTCGGCAACAAATAAGACTCGTTTACCTTTATAAAGTGCGTTGGCGATGATATTCGTTATCGTTTGGGACTTTCCGGTTCCCGGAGGGCCGTGCAGGATAAAAGTCTTGTCGTGCACCGCTTCATAAATCGCTTCCAGCTGAGATGAATCGGCAATGATAGGCAGTACAATATCTGCCGGAGATAACTGCCTGTCCATGTAGGCGGCATCCACTTCTTTCGCAGTTACGTCCCATTCGATCTTTCCGTTGATGAGGCTGGAGACCACCTTGTTTTGAGTCAGTTTGTGAGCATTGTTGTGGATGTCGTTCCACATGATAAACTTGTTGAAGGAGAAGATACCTAGAATAGCCTGTTCCTCCACATCCCATTTCCGCTGATTCTTGATGCAGTGCCGGATGATGGAATAAATCAGTTTTACGTTGATTCCGCTTTCGTCCGTCGGAAGCGGATCAAGTCCCGGTACGGAAATGCCGAAATTCTGACGAAGCATTTCTAATAAGGTGATATTCATCATCGTTTCTTCTTCCCGCGAACGAATCACATACCCCTTGGCGGCTGACTTGCGGATGATTTCGACTGGTAGCAGCAATATCGGTGCATAACGGGGACGCTCGCTGGAAGGCGTTTCGTACCATTTCAGAAGTCCGAGAGCCAGATAAAGCGTGTTCGCTCCGTTCTCTTCGATAGAAGTACGGGACGAACGGTACAGGTGAGTCAGTGCTTTGCCCAAGTCATTCTCCGGCAAGTAAAAACGTAACCTTTTCTGTGAAAGCTCCGAATTAACGAAGTCGGCTATCGGATCCGATTCCGGTATGGAAGAATAAATGCCAAATTCCATCGCCGGATTCTCCCATTCAGCGGGACGGTGGAGGATACGAAACTCATCTCCTTCCGCCAAGGCGTCTTCCAGACAGGCAAGGTTTGCCGGAATCAGCTGAAGAGTATTCTTTGTAATCCGGATATTCAGCAAGTTGTTGCGCAGACTCAAATCCAGCAGTCTTCTCTCCCAAAGCAACTGTTTGGTGAGGACTGTCTGAGTTTCGCTGCCCGACAAATCATACGGATTCACACTTTGCGGAGTGGCGTGCGTGGTATTTCTGTTCATATCCTCATCTTCCTTTATTTCCCATACTTGTCCGTTCAGTACGCGCTGCGGGATCGGGCGGACTCCCGAATGCCTGGCCCTTCTGATGTCGATGGCGAGGATGAAACTGCCCGGATCGCTCAGTTTGCCGTTAGCGCTTTTCACGGCGTTGTCGAAGTCGGCATTATGTCCCATATTCATGCAGGTGGTTTCTACCAGCGTGATGTCGTAGATTCCTTCGGCGGTTCGTTTGGTCAGCAAGGATACATCGTCGATGGCAGGGTCCGGAAAGGTTTCCGGCACCAGCCAGCCGCCTGCGAAAGCATGCCCTTTGGTGATGACGATGAGGGCATTCAGTCCGATGGATTCGAGGCAGGAAGTATAAAGCAGTGCCATATCCAGACAAGTTCCGAGCTTTTGTGCCAGTACGGAATCTGTCAGCCGGACACGCTGCCCGTGCTCTTCGAAGCTGGCGGGAATGGTGCTGTAAATAATCTGCTGTTCGGTGAGGGCGGTGTAGATAGCTGCCATCTGCTTTCTCACACGGTCCGGATTGCGGCTTTGGTATTCGTCCAGTGACGGAGTACCGGTCCACTGTTCCAGAATCGCGGCGGCTCTCTTGATAATAGGAGTGAGCACGGCATGATTCGGGGTGATGAATGCTGCCAGCATCTCGGGGAATATATTGATTCCGCCCCATTGGTCGTATGCCAGAATGTCGATGGGGTAGGTCCGGGTAAAGATCGTTTCCGCCTCGGAGCGGATTTCTATTTTCAGACTTCCCGACATACGCTCGGTCAGCTGGGCGAAATAATTGGCGGACAAGACCAGGCTGAACGATTGCAGACACACGGAATTATTGGCGGGAATCGCTTCCATCATCACAGGAGTGATACTGCCGAAGTCGGGCTCGGCCGTGATTTGTACCTGAATGTTTCTGAAGGGTTCGGACGTCATATTTTCAATCGAAAGCTGATGGATGACCGATACTTTGTTTTGCTGCATCGCGAAATTAATAAGTGGCAGATAATCAAACTGCACCCTGATTTTGTCCAATGTTCCGTTCATGTTGAAAGTCGTATAATATTAGATTCGCAATATTACAAAAAATACGGATATTACCATCTTTTCTTTGGGTATTCTTTTGTCGGTCAAGAAAATATTCCTACCTTTGCGCCCGATTTATAGATAATATAATGTCTTATT
>ERZ838577.5045-NODE-5045-length-10297-cov-5.144503_pt1 | contig 10297 bp, 8 predicted proteins | sample MGYA00519682_ERZ838577 | MGnify/ENA primary metagenome ERZ838577 (study PRJEB31850, sample SAMEA3708838) | human gut metagenome | biome: human gut; feature: human-associated habitat; material: faeces | place: China | collected 2014 ...
TGGTTCTTTTCGGCCTGCGAAAAGAACAGACGCCCCGCTATGGAAGCATGTTCAGAATCAATGCTCCCGTAGCGGGGCGTCGTGTTTTTAGATGCGTTATAGTGTTTTTTTCAAAATTTCCTCAAAATTTTATACCTTTGAGGGCAACATTAGATGTTATCCATGAGAAAAAAATTTTTACTATTATTTCTTGTTAATATTTTTCTTTGCTATTCGCAAAAGATAGAATTGGAACGGGTTGAGGATGATGGAAGACGTCAGCATATGAGCTCCCCGTTTAAGGCGAAACTTGATGGAGAAAAGTATGAATTCAGACTAAAAGCTTATGAGAAAAATGGAAGTATTGATTGGTGTATATTAGTTACTTCCAAAAATTATATCCCTGAAAATGCCGTATTGTTGCTGAACTTATCCAATAATGATAATCTGGAAATCCCGATTAATAATTATAATACAACCTCTGGAACAATAGGCTATGGGTCGGGAGGTATGATGTACGTTCCAGATGAGAAATTAATCTCATCATATGTTGCTTTATTTGCATTAACCGAGCAGCAATGTTTAGATATTGAAAATTATGGGATTGTAAGAGTACGAATTTCTTCCAGAAATTTATACAATGAAAAAGTGTGGAAGAAAGATAATTTGCCCTTTTCTTATTTCTTTGTCAGATGCCGGGAAAAGATGCTCAAACGATTCGAAACGACACCCAGGAAATCGATGTACGATGGACTGGAAAAGGGAAATCCATCTACAATGGTCGTTTTAGTAGATTAAACGAAATAGCTATTTCTATAATGATGTCAGCCCCGGGGCGCGATGGCGGCCCGGGGCTGATGTATAAGGGGGAAAGGCTGTTTGAGGCCTTGGTTTTGAGACTGCTTTTAGCCTTGGGATTTTAGGCCGTGAGGCCTAAAGGAATGGGGTCAGGCTTTGTAGAGGGAGAGGTCGGCGGGGGAGACGGCGTTGACTACGGCGAGGTTCTTGGCGACGTTGGCCTGGGCGAGGTTAACGTAGACTTTGGCGCTGCGGGCCATCGATTCGCTGGCGTAGCGGGTGGCGTCGGTGAGCAGGAGGTAGCTCATTACTACGTCGCCGGCCATTTCCACGAGGTGGCGTGCCATGAAGTCGGTGTAGGCGGGTTCGTTGATTTCGTGAACCTTGGCTACGGCTTCCTTATATTTGGCGAAGAGGCCTTCTACGATGGCGAGCTGGGGCTTGAGGTCGTCGGCTACGGGCATCTTGGCGTATTCCTCGACGAGCTGGTCGTAGGTGCCGGTCATCACGTGGCGGATGGCTGCCACTACCTGCAGCTGGGTGGTGCCTTCGTAGATGGAGGTGATGCGGGCGTCGCGGTATACGCGTTCGCAGGCGTAGTCCTTCATGAAGCCGGAGCCGCCGTGGATCTGGATGCAGTCGTAGGCGTTCTGGTTGCAGTATTCGCTGGAAAGACCTTTGGCCAGGGGTGTGCAGGCGTCGGCGAGTTTGTTGTAGAGTTTCATCTCCTTGCGCTCGTCGGGGGTGAGGGAGCGTTCGCGGGCGATGTCCTCGTAGGCTTTGTAGAGGTCGACGTAGCGCGAGGTCTCGTAGAGGAGGCAGCGGGTGGCGTCGAGTTTGGCCTTCATGGTTGCGAGGATTTCCTGCACGGCGGGGAATTCGATGATGGCTTTGCCGAACTGCTTGCGGTCCTGGGCATAGGCGAGGGCTTCGCGGTAGGCGATTTCGCTTACGCCGACGCTCTGGGCGGCGATTCCGAGGCGGGCGCCGTTCATCAGGGCCATCACGTATTTGATGAGGCCGAGGCGGCGGGAGCCGCAGAGTTCGGCTTTGGCGTTCTTGTAGACGAGTTCGCATGTGGGCGAGCCCTTGATGCCGAGTTTATTCTCGATACGGCGCACGTTGACGCCGCCCTGACGCTTGTCGTAGATGAACATCGAGAGGCCGCGGCCGTCTTTGGTGCCATCTTCGGAGCGGGCGAGCACGAGATGGATGTCGGCGTCGCCGTTGGTGATGAAGCGCTTCACGCCGTTGAGCAGCCAGGTGCCGTCGGGCTGTTCGGTGGCCTTGAGCATCACGCTCTGGAGGTCGGAGCCGGCGTCGGGCTCGGTGAGGTCCATCGACATGGTCTCGCCGGCGCATACGCGCGGGATGAAGCGCTCGCGCTGGTCGTCGGAACCGAATTCATAGAGTGTCTCGGCGCAGTCCTGAAGGCCCCAGAGGTTCTCGAAGCCGGTATCGGCACGGCTTACGATGTCGGCGGCCATGATGTAGGGGGTGATGGGGAAGTTGAGGCCTCCGTAGCGGCGCGGCATCGCCATTCCCATGAGGCCGGCTTTGCGGCAGGCCTCGAGGTTCTGCTGAGTGCCGGGGGCATAGGTGACGCGGCCGTCGGCCACTGTGGGGCCGTCGTGGTCGACGCCTTCGGCGTTGTCGGCGATTGTGGTGCCGCAGAGGTCGCCTACGATTTCCAGCACGCGGTTGTAGTTGTCCATCGCGTCGTCGAAATCGATGGGGGCGTAGTCGAATTTCTCGGCTTCGGTGAAATCGCGCTCCTTGAGGGCTACGATTTTCTTCATCAGCGGGTGCTGAAGGTGAAGCTTCAGGTCGGGGTTGTCGGTATAGAAATTAGCCATGGCTTGAATTATTTATCTTTTTGTTTGTATGCTTGTATTCCTACGACATAGAAATGCGGAATGTGGGAAACTATTTCCTCCGAAAGGTCGGGCGAGATCTCGTTTTCACCGCAGAAGCGGAACACCCCGATTTCGGGGTCGTACCATGCTGAGCCAACAAAGAGCAGTGGTATGAAGGTGTCGCTCTGGAATTCCTGAACCTTGAAGGGGCGGTCACGGTAGTTATGCTGAATCTGCCCTGTTGCGGGATGGGTCTGGGGCCGGAGCGCCAGCTGCTGGTAGGAGGCGCCGGTCTCTGGAATCTCCATGCTTACGCGGAGGGTGGAGTCGTTGAGGGGGGATAATCCGATATTGATTCTTGAGCCCAGAGTCACGATTCCTTTTTCCGGATCGGCCATTTCCGCGGGGTCGAGCGAGGCGCGGGCGCTTTCAGAGAATCCGCTCGCCATGAGGCGGTTGCGGATCATGTAGTTGAAGCGTTCGCTGCCGTCGTGGATCATCTTGCCGCCGTCGTACTCGCGTACGATAAGCCCGAGCATATAGGTGGTGTCGGCGAGCTGCGAGATGTCGTAGCTCCTTACGACGTATCCCTTGTCGTTAAGAAGCGACACGTAAGCATCGAAGTCGGGTTTGACCTCGTTGAGCGAGAAAGCGCTTGTGGCGGGGACGGCCGCAAGGGCAAGCGCGAGAGCAAGAATTTTCGATTTCATAGCCGTAGAAGCCTGAGGCGGTTATTTGGAGTTCTTCTTGTAGTATTTGATGAGTTTGGGAAGAATCTCCTCGTAGTTGCCGGTGATCACGTAGTCGGCGATAGCGTTGATCGGAGCATTTTCGTCGTTGTTGACGGAAATGATGATGGAGCTTTCCTTCATGCCGGCGATGTGTTGGATCTGACCGGAGATGCCGCATGCGATGTAGAGCTTGGGGCGCACGGTAACACCGGTCTGGCCGATCTGGCGGGCATGCTCGGCAAATCCGGCGTCGACGGCGGCGCGGGTGGCGCCTACCTCGGCTCCGAGCACGTCGGCAAGCTGGTAGAGGAGGTCGAAGCCTTCTTTGCTGCCTACGCCGTAGCCGCCGGCCACGATGATGGAGGCGTTCTTGATGTTGATTTTCGATTTCTCGATGTGGCGGTCGATGATTTCTACTACGAAATCAGTATCGGCCACGTATTTTTTTGCGTCGAGTTCGATTACCTCACCTTTGTGGGCGGGATCGAAGATTTCTTTCTTCATGACGCCCTCGCGTACGGTGGCCATCTGCGGACGGCAGTCGGGGTTGACGATTGTAGCCACGATGTTGCCGCCGAAAGCCGGACGGATCTGGTAGAGCAGGTTCTGGTATTCCTTGCCGGTCTTGGGGTCCTTGTGGTCGCCGATTACGAGCGATGTGCAGTCGGCCGTAAGGCCCGAGTGGAGGCAGGAGGATACGCGCGGACCGAGATCTCGGCCGATGCATGTGGCGCCCATCAGGCAGATCTGCGGCTTGATTTCGCGGAAGAGGTTGATGAGCACGGCTGCGTGGGGGTTGGAGGTATAGGGATAGAGGCGCTTGTCGGCCACTTTATACACTACGTCGGCACCATAGGGGAAAAGTTGGTTTTCCACCCCGTCGAGATTGTCGCCTATTACGACGGCCTCGAGTTTCACGCCGAGCTGCGATGCGAGCTGGCGGCCTTTGGTGAGAAGTTCGAGGCTTACGTCGGCCACTTTGCCGTCCTCAAACTCGCAATATACAATGAGGTTGTTCTGATCTTGCATGGATGTTTGATTTCTTTAGTGCCCCGCGGCGCTTAGCTCTGAAAGGTTGCGCCTGAGGTGGGGCGAAGGTGGTAGGTTAGCCTATGGTGTGGTTGGCGATAAGATCTTTGATGAGGTTTTCAATCTGCTCGTCGTCGTTGTTGAGACACAGACTCTCTTTGGCGGTGAACACCACATTCTCGATGGCTTTCACTTTGGTGGGAGAGCCGGCCATGCCTATCTGTTCGGGATCGGCCTCGACATATGCGGCGCTCCACTCCTTGAGCTGGAGGTCGGGGTTAGCCTCCACGATGGCCTTTACGGCTTCGGGCATCTTCTCGAGCTCGGAGGGGGATGCTGCACGCTTGAATTTCATGGTGCGGCGTGCGTTGCGCGGACGGCATTCGGCAGCCGAACCGTTGACGGTAATCACGCAGGGGAGCGGAGCCTTCACGGTCTCCACGCCGGATTCCAGGCGGCGCTTCACGGTGATATGGCCGTCGGAGAGGTCGAGAATTTCCTCTGCATACGTAACCTGGGGCAGTCCGAGCTTCTCGGCTACCTGGGGACCTACCTGGGCGGTGTCGCCGTCGATAGCCTGGCGGCCGCACAGCATGATGTCGATTTTGCCCATCTTCTTGATTGCCTGGGCAAGCGAATAGGAGGTGGCAAGAGTGTCGGCGCCTCCGAGAGCGCGGTCAGTGAGCACGATGCCGGTGTCGGCACCGCGATACATGGCTTCGCGTATTACTTCGGCTGCACGCGGCAGACCCATTGTGAGCATGGTCACGGTGGAGCCGGGGTTGGCGTCCTTAAGGCGCAGAGCCTGTTCCAAGGCATTGAGATCTTCAGGATTGAAGATTGCGGGGAGGGCGGCGCGGTTGATTGTACCGTCCTCCTTCATAGCATCTTTTCCTACGTTGCGGGTGTCGGGCACCTGCTTGGCAAGAACTACGATGTTTAAGCTCATAATCTGGAGTTATTGGTTGGTTTAATTGATTCGTATTCTCACGCCGTATTTTCATGCGAAGAGGCCTGCGGCTTCCCGCAGGCGCTCTGAAAAAGGGCGATATTCGGTGCAAATTTACTCAAAATGACCCATTAACCAAAATCAACGGGCTGTTTTTTCAATCCATTTGCGGGCATTGACGAAGGCGTCGATCCAGGGAGTAAGGTCGTCGGCGCGGCGAGAGTCGGGATAGAAAGCGCACTGCCAGGGGAATATGGCGCGCTCCAGGTGGGGCATCATGGCCAGATGGCGGCCGTCGGCCGAACAGAGAGCTGCTACCGCTCCGCGGGATCCGTTGGGGTTGGCCGGATAGGCCGTGTAGTTGTAGCGGGCGGCTATGTTGTAGTCTTTCAGGGAGCCGGGAAGCATGAAGCGGCCTTCGCCGTGGGCCACCCATATGCCGAGTTTCATGCCGGCGAGCGAGCCGAGCATCACGCTGTTGTTGGCGGGAATCGTGAGGCCTACAAACTGCGATTCGAACTTATGGCTGATATTGTGGTCCATGCGCACGCGCTTCTTCTCTTCGATGACGGAGTCGATGCCGCCGGGATTGAGCAGTCCAAGCTCCACCATCAGCTGGCAGCCGTTGCAGATACCGAGGCTCAGGGTGTCGGGGCGCGAGTAGAAACGGCGGAGCGTCTCCTTGGCCGTTTCGTTCCAGCGGAATCCGCTTGCCCAGCCTTTGGCCGAACCGAGCACGTCGGAATTGGAGAAACCGCCGCAGAACACTATCATACGGACGTCGTCGAGCGTTTCGCGGCCGCTCATGAGGTCGGTCATGTGGACGTCCTTCACGTCGAAACCGGCGAGGTAAAGCGAATAGGCCATCTCGCGGTCGCCGTTTACGCCTTTCTCCCTGATAATGGCGGCTTTCACGCCGGTAGCGGGGTGGGAGTAGCTGAGACCGCGCGAGGCGAGCGATCCGTCGAACGCGGCGGGTATGGCGTAGCGCAGCGGCTGGCGGCCGTAATTCTCGAAGCGCTCGGCGGCGCAGCGGCCGGCGCTCTGAAGTGTGTCGAGCAGATACGACGGCTCAAACCATACGTCGCGCAGATGGTCGATGCCCAGCAGGCGCTCGGCGCCGTCGTGCTCCAGAAGGACGACGCGTTCGGGGTGCGGACGGCCCACGGGGCAGTACCATACGTCGGCCTCGGTGAGGATGCGCTCCACGGCCGCGCGCTTGGCGTCGTCTACCTGAATCACCACGGCGGGATTCTCGGAGAAAAGAATTTTGATGAGGTCGGTCTCGCCACGCGCCACGAAGCCCTCGGTGCTCACGGCAATGCCGCCGCGTGAGTTGGCGAACGCCATTTCAAGCAGGGTGGTGATGAGACCGCCGGCCGAGACGTCGTGCATGGCCAGCAGACGGCCTGTGGCTACAAGTTTCTGCACGGCAGCGAAGGCGCGGCTGAAATAGGCGGCATCCTTTACGGTGGGAACGTCGGAGCCGATGCTGTTGAGGCTCTGGGCGAAGGCTGAGCCTCCAAGGCGGAGTGCATCGGCCGAGAAATCGATGTAGAAGAGCTGCGACTTGGCTTTCTGACGGAGCACGGGACTGACCGTACGGCGCACGTCGGCGGTCTCGCCGGCGGCGGAGATGATTACGGTTCCCGGAGCATAGACCTTGCCGTCGGCGTATTTCTGCGTCATCGAAAGGGAGTCTTTGCCCGTGGGGATGTTGATGCCGAGAGCCACTGCGAAATCGCTGCACGCCTCGACGGCACGATAGAGCGCGGCGTCCTCGCCGGGATTCTTACAGGGCCACATCCAGTTGGCGCTGAGCGATACGCTCTTGAGGCCCTCGCTGAGCGGAGCTCCAACTATGTTGGTGAGAGCCTCGGCCACAGCCATCACCGAGCCCTTGGCAGAGTCGGCCAGAGCCACCTGAGGTGCATGGCCGATGGAAGTGGCGATACCGGAGTGGCCCGTATAGTCGAGCGCGACCACACCGCAGTCGCTCAGCGGGAGCTGAATCTCTCCCTGGCACTGCTGGCGCGCCACACGCCCTGTTACGGAGCGGTCTACCTTGTTTGTCAGCCAGTCCTTGCAGGCCACGGCTTCGAGCGAGAGCACGTTGCGGAGATACTCCGGCAGGTGCTCGGCGGTATATTCAGGCTCCTTGTATGAGAGTTCGACGGTATTGTCGGTGATTACGGTCTTGGGAGAGTTGCCGAACATATCGGCCATCTCGAGATTTATGGGCTTGCGGCCGCGCGAGTCGGAGAATACGAAGCGGTGGTCGCCCGTGGTTTCGCCGACCACATACATCGGGGCGCGCTCGCGCTGGGCCACGCGCTCCACATAGGGGATGTCGGCGGCGTTGACTACCATGCCCATGCGCTCCTGGCTTTCATTGCCCACGATTTCCTTGGCCGAGAGCGTCTTGTCGCCCACGGGAAGCGAATCGAGGTCGATGTGACCGCCGGTCTCCTCGACCAGCTCGGAGAGCGCGTTGAGATGGCCTCCGGCGCCATGGTCGTGGATCGAGACGACCGGATTCCGGTCGGCCTCGGCCAGGGCGCGGATCACGTTGGCCACGCGCTTCTGCATCTCTGGGTTGGCGCGCTGCACGGCGTTGAGCTCGATAGCGTTGGCGTACTGGCCGGTTTCCACCGAGCTGACGGCGCCGCCGCCCATACCGATACGATAGTTGTCGCCACCCATCACCACAACTTTCTGACCCGGGTCGGGCGTGCCTTTTATTGCGTCTTTCTTAGCCGCGAAGCCCACGCCACCGGCAAGCATGATTACCTTGTCGTAGGCATACATGCGGCCGTTTTCGTCGTGCTCGAAAGTGAGCAGCGAGCCGCAGATCAGGGGCTGGCCGAACTTGTTGCCGAAATCGCTGGCGCCGTTGGATGCCTTGATGAGAATTTCCGAGGGCGTCTGGTAGAGCCATACGCGCGGATTCATCATCAGTTCCCATTTGTGGGCGGCGCTCAGGCGCGGATAGGATGTCATGTAGACGGCTGTTCCGGCGATGGGGAGCGACGCGCGTCCGCCGCCGAGGCGGTCGCGGATTTCGCCGCCTGTGCCCGTGGCGGCGCCGTTGAAGGGTTCTACGGTGGTGGGGAAATTATGAGTCTCGGCCTTGAGCGAGATTACGGTGTCGAGGTCCTTCACCTCGAAGTAGTCGGGACGGTCGGGATTGACGGGAGCGAACTGCTGCACCGTCGGACCCTCGACGAAGGCCACATTGTCCTTGTAGGCCGATACGAGCCGGTTGGGGTTTTCCTGCGAAGTGCGTTTGATGAGCTTGAAGAGCGACTGCGGTTTCTCCTGGCCGTCGATTATGAACGAGCCGTTGAAAATCTTGTGGCGGCAGTGCTCGGAATTCACCTGCGAGAAGCCGAACACCTCGGAGTCGGTGAGCGGGCGGCCGAGCTTCTTGGCGAGCGAGTCGAGGTAAGCCTCCTCCTCGGGACTGAGGGCCAGTCCCTCGGTGCGGTTATACTCATGGATGTCGGAAATGTGGACAACCGGCTCCGGACGGCGGTCTACGTGGAACACGCGGCTGTTGAGGCCGTCGGGGTAGAGGCGCGAGAGCATACGGTCGAACACCGGCTCGGTGCCTTCGGGCACGCGGGTGAACACCTCGATGCGCGAGATGCCCGTGAGGCCCATGTTCTGGGCGATTTCCACAGCGTTGGTGCTCCAGGGGGTGATCATCTCCCTGCGCGGGCCGATGAAACGGCCTTTGAGCGAAGTACCTGCCACGGGGCGTGCGCCCGAGAAGGCCCATTGAAGTTTCTGCTTCTCGACGTCGGAGAGGCGATGGTCGGTCTCCACGGCATAGACGGTGCCGGCACCTTGTTTGAAAAACTGAACCATGAGAAAATGTTTGGATTGGTTGAGGGGTGGGGAAAAGGCTTGATTTTAGTCTGCGGAAGAGGCACTGCGGTCAGCACTCGTAGTCGACGCACGCGCGCTCCTCCTTGCAGGCGGCCAGAAGCGATGCGGCGGCCACGTGGGCGGGATGCTTCGCGTAGACGTCCACGTCGGCCATAGTGGGGACGGTGGCAGTGAGCACCACGTCCCATTTCTCGGCGGGATTGCTGTTGATGCCGACCTCCATGGAGCGTAGGCAGTCGATTTGCGCGGGGAGAGCCAGCAGGGCTTCCTTGAATTTCTCGGCGGCGGCGCGGCGGTCTTCGGCCGAGCCTGAGAGGCGGAACATTACGATATGTTTTACCATTGCAGGAATGATTTATTTGTCAGTTTTTTCGATGGATACATCGCAAAGCGATGTCCCTACATTGTTAGCGATTCGGTTATGGCGGCAAGCGCTTTTGTTTCTAAAAACCTCAAAGGGGTTGAGGCACCGCGGGGCGGGTGTCTCAACCCCTTTGTATGGGGAATCAGGCTCCGGCGTAGAGCCGCTGTCGGGTTGCGGCCACTTTTTCGTCGGTTATGTAGTCGTCGTAGTCCATCATCTTGTCGATGATGCCGTTTGGCGTCAGTTCGATTATGCGGTTGCAGACGGTCTGAATGAATTCATGGTCGTGGCTGCTCAGCAGGATATTGCCCTTGAAGTTCTGCAGCGTGTTGTTGAAGGCCTGAATCGATTCGAGGTCGAGATGGTTGGTAGGTGAGTCGAGCACCATTGTGTTGGCGTTGCGCAGCATCATGCGTGCGATCATACATCGCATTTTCTCGCCTCCGGAGAGTACCGACGCTTTTTTAAGAACCTCCTCGCCCGAGAAGAGCATCTTGCCGAGGAATCCCTTGAGATAGATTTCGCTTGAATCGGAGGAATACTGGCAGAGCCAGTCCACAAGGTTCATGTCGGTGTTGAAGAACTGCGAATTGTCGAGCGGCAGATAGGCTGTTGTTATCGTCTGGCCCCAGTCGTAGGTGCCGGCGTCGGCCTTGCGGTTTCCGGTTATTATCTCGAAGAGAGCCGTCATGGCGCGCGG
>ERZ838577.5050-NODE-5050-length-10280-cov-4.763032_pt1 | contig 10280 bp, 6 predicted proteins | sample MGYA00519682_ERZ838577 | MGnify/ENA primary metagenome ERZ838577 (study PRJEB31850, sample SAMEA3708838) | human gut metagenome | biome: human gut; feature: human-associated habitat; material: faeces | place: China | collected 2014 ...
AAGACCAGAAGCAGGTAACAGATTCTGACTCTGTTACCATTACTGTGACAAACAGAGGAGAGACAAGCGCAAATACCTATACGGGAAAAGATGCTCTGATTGAAAACGCCTCTTATTCTTATTACATTTTAAGCGAAACACCGTCTTATTACAAAGAACTTACTGTAAATGCAGACGGCAGCTATTCATTCTCAGCAATGAAAGGCGCTCAGACAAAGACAGTTGCCATTGATGCTGCATTAAAAACAGAAACAAATTACGGAGACTATGAGCTGGATCTTAACAAAGAGGCTTTTGCAGCAGTAATTGATGCAAATACAGATAAAATCTATGGTGTAACTGTAAATACTACAGACGGAACCAACTATGGACTTCGTCATCTGGAAAATATCTGGCATGGAAGCAAGCTTGCCTGGGGAACCGGATATACAACAGAAGTTCACGGATGCCCTGTTTCTTCTGCACATTATAAATCAATCATGGGAAAAACCATTGACAGCGTCACTTATTACACAGATAAGGGAATGATTACCTTTGATGTTCCGGATGTAAAGGTACAGAAAACTACAGGAATCAAGGCAACAGTGGCAGATATTATGAATACAGACACATCTGCAGCAGTTACCTTTGACCAGACACTGCCTGCTGATTTCAAGGCACAGTATGCCGTAGACGGAACTGCGGTTTCCTGCACAGACGGAAAACTTGCTGTTGGAACTCTTGCACTGGGAACACACAAGGTTGAAATTGCAGATGCCAGCGGAAACTACGCAGCTATTGTCACTGAATTTACAGTAAATACAGACAAAATGCCGGCTTCCTATGACAGTAACGAGACAAAGCTGGTTGCAGCAGAAGGCATTACTGCAGAAGAATTCTCTGCATACATTAAGAGCATCAGCAAAGTAAAAGTTGATGATACAGAATATGCCGCAACAGGAAAAGGAAGCAAAATCATTGTAAAAGAAGATGGAACTTTAGACCTCACAGATCTTCAGGTAACAGACACAACTGTATTTGAAATAACTGCTGTGGGATATAAGAATAATCTTACTTTTACTTACAAAGAAGTAGAAAATACATTTGAATTAAATACTTCTTCCAAGACTCTATATACAAAAGGCAGCACAAAAACCACTCTCAAAGTTACAACAAACCTTACCGATAAAATTACATGGGAATCCAGCAACACAAAAGTGGCTACAGTAAACAGCAACGGTGTTGTAACTGCTAAAGCAAAAGGAACAGCAGTGATCACAGCATCCTGCGGAGAATACAAAGTAACCTGCAAGATAACAGTTAAGAATCCATCACTGAAACTTACAAAAACTTCAGCGACTGTAAAAGCAGGAAAAACAACAAAAATTTCCGCAAAAGCAACCCCATCCGGAAAGATTACTTACAAATCCAGCAACACCAAGATTGCAACAGTAAGCTCCAAAGGCATTGTAAAAGGAAAGAAAAAAGGTACAGCCAAAATCACAGTAACCTGCAACGGAGTTAAAAAGGTATTTACAGTAAAAGTAAAATAAATGATAACAGATCAATGACTCACACAATAAATGACCTCGGATTTTACTCCGGGGTCATCTTAATGAGAAAAAAACAACATTAGCAAAAGTCATTATATATAGATTTTTGGATACGAAAATGATATACTTCCAAAGTTAGTTGTGATTAAGTTTTGCTTCGCTCAAAAATAAATATCATATCCGGCAAAAATAAAATGAAAGAGAGGAAACAACGTGAATAATCAAAATTTTTATCTGCGTCTGATTGCTCTTTTGCTGATCATCATGGCGGTATTTTTCTATAATGGAACAGTAAAGGATAAAGAACAGACTCAGGATATTGCAGACCTGACTGCAAAAGTAGAGAGTCTGGAGAATCAGCAGGACCAGATTCTTACAGCATTACAGGAAACTTATGAAGAACAGAAAACAGCAGCAGAAAGTAAAACTTCTTCTGATGCCTCTTCAGAAGCTGATAATAAATCCGAAAAGGATTCTACAGATAATAAGGAAAATACAGACCAGGCAGATTCTGAAGAAGCCGATGACTCTGACAATGTATATAAGAACGGCACCTTCGAAGGTTCAGGAACTGGATACGGTGGAACGATCACTGTTCAGGTAACTCTGGAAAACGATACCATTACAGCAGTCAGTGTAGTCAGTGCACCGGGTGAAGACAGTGCTTATCTGTCACAGGGTGAGAATGTCATAAACAGCATCATCAGCGAGCAGAGCACAGATGTTGACACCATTTCCGGAGCAACTTTCAGTTCTACCGGTATCTTAGAAGCAGTAAATGACGCATTATCAAAGGCGGAAAACGCATGAAAAAGAAACAACGAAAGGTACGGCTGATCCGTGCCGCCATACAGCTTATATTTTTTATAGCAGCGCCATCTCTTTTTTCTACTGCATTTGCAGGAGTAAAATCTATCTTTCTTGCAATCGGAGGACAGCAGAGCGTAACCTGGAACTCTTTTCTGGATATCACGGCATTACTGTTGATCATTACCATTCTGTTCGGACGCCATTTTTGCGGTTATGCCTGTGCGTTTGGCTCGTTGGGAGATGCTCTGTATGAGCTTACTGCGTTTATCCGCGCGAAATGCTTTGGAAAAAAGAAAAAACATGGATATCCGGAAGAATGGGTGCACAGATTACAGAAAGTAAAATATGTGATTCTTGCATTTCTGCTTCTTTCCTGCATAACAGGATTCTATTCCAAATTACAGGGGATGAGTCCATGGGATGTATTCTCCATGCTTACAACAGGCAGACTGCCGAAATCTACCTACATTGTGGGAACAGTTCTGCTGATCCTGATCATTGTCGGAATGTGTACACAGGAGCGTTTCTTCTGCCAGTTTCTCTGTCCCATGGGAGCAGTATTTGCAATCATGCCGATTATTCCGGGAGCACTTTTCAAACGAAATCGTCCAAACTGTGCGCCAAAGTGCACTCTCTGTAAGAAGAGATGCCCCGCACACCTGGATATTGACGGTGATACTGCACATTCAGGGGAATGCATCTGCTGTCACGCCTGCACTGCAGTCTGTCCAAGGAAAAATATTCATACAGGCACTGTTATTGATAAAAAATAGCAACTGCTAACTTATTGAGAAAATTTGATTAGTAAGAACTAACTATATTGGTAGACATACTATCCATACAGTGATATAGTCTATAGAGTTAGTTGAAAACAACAATAAGAGGATAAGGAATCAGAAAATATATGACAAACAGACACTCTTTTGTACTGGGACTTTTTATTACAGTCTCCCTTTTATGCGCATCCCGGACTGTATGGGGAAACTCTGAAATAAACACATACACCAAAACAGACTTTGCTATGGACACCGTAGTATCAGAGACTCTTTACACAACAGGTGAGGACATCACAGCAGACGTAATCTCTGCATTAAAAGATGTAGAAGAGAACTGGATCTCCTGGACAAAAGAAAGTTCTCAGATATACCAGATCAATCAAAATGCCGGGAATACAACAACGGTATCTGATGAAACTGCCACCTGTTTAAAACAGGTACTGGATTTGTCGAAAGCTTCTGGCGGAGCCATGGATCCTACTATGGGAAGAGTGATCCGCCTGTGGGACATTGACGGAGAGGATCCGCATATTCCTTCAGATGATGAATTAAATTCCCTGCTTGAAAATGTAGGATATGACAAGGTGACTCTGGATGGAAATAAAGTTACCATGCCGGAGGGGGTAACTCTTGATCTGGGGGCTGCAGGTAAGGGAATTGGCTGTGATGCAGCACAGAAGATTCTTGATGCAGATAAAAATGTATCAGGTATGATCCTGAATCTGGGCGGCAGCAGTGTTATGAGCTATGGAAGCAAACCCGACGGCTCTGCCTGGCAGGTAGCTGTCACTGATCCGCGGGATACAGAAGGTGATTACCTGGGAGTAGTTACTCTGAATGGTACTGAATTTTTATCTACTTCCGGAGATTACGAAAAATACTTTATAGAAGATGGTGTTCGATATCATCATATACTGGATCCTGCTACAGGATATCCTGCAAGAAGCGGTCTCACATCTGTGACGGTTGTGTGTGATGACGGCCTGAACGCAGACGGACTTTCCACTGCATGCTTTGTACTGGGAAAAGAAAAGGCAGAAGAACTTTTGAAGAAATACAATGCAGACGGTCTGTTCGTAGATGATTCTGATCATGTCTGGATGACGGAAGGCATGAAAGAAAGATTTCAATTACTGAAAGATACTTATTCCATCAGCGAATAGGTTTATCTTATATAAGGATCTCTGAACTGTCCCAAATTTCAATTTTCCGGACGGTTTGGAAATATATTTATTAACTCATATTCAGGAGGATTTAAAGGTATGCGCAAGGGAAATTTAATCAAAATGGCAGCTCCTGCAATTTTAAGTGCAGCAATGATGGTTTCAGGATTACCGGTTATGGCTGCGGATTTTACATCTGATGCTGCTGTGGAGACTGAGGCACAGACAGATGGGTTTGATGCAGCAGATGACACCGCTGATGTTTTTGCAGGCGATGAGGAAACACCTTTTGTTGACGATCAGGCAGCAGCAGAAGATGAATTCGCTGCAACAGCAGAAACAGGCTACAAATATGTCTATGCAGGTCTGACATGGGCACAGTACTGGGCATCTGAGGGAGTTTATAATGCTACAAACACAGCTTCCAATGGAACAAAAGACAGCCATGATGAACTTGACAAAGGCGGTTTCGACACAGTAACCAGAGCTACTGTAAACCATGGCCTGCACAGAGGAAGCTACCAGTGTGAAGCAATCATGTATGACAAAAACGGCGGTTCTTATGAGATTTCCTACTGGACCTCAGCTAATGATGCAGTTCTTACAGACGGAACAACTGTAAAGCTGAATCAGCCTGAGAGAGGACAGATCACAAAAGCTGACGGAAGTGTTGTAGAATTCGACCATTACAACGTAGTAGGCCTGAAATATGTACCTGTCGCAGTAAAAGCAGAAGACTATGAAGCTTTCAAATCCCAGTTCAAGGTTGTGGAAGACGGAAGCACAGTTGCCGGAGGATTTGGAGAAAATAATTTACAGTCCTATAGTGCAGTTGCTGATGTTACTGCTGAAACAAACGGCTTAAAAGAAGCTGTAAAAGGTTCTGATGGAACATTCACATTCAAAGCAAGAACAAATGGTACTGGTTCCGGACTTAAAGATCAGGCACTCCAGACAGCATCCAATGTTACCGCAACAGTAAAAGAAGCAAGCGGAAGCTACGGTGAATTCTTAAGAGTAGACATTACCGGTGACGGATATGGTGCTCTTGGCGCTAAAATGTATGCTGTAAAATGGGATTACTACGGAAATGGTGACAAAGTTCTTGCATCTTACGGAACAAAATTTGCAGCAGATAACTGGATGCACAAGGCAATGGGAATCCAGCTTGGTCTGACAGATTCCTATCGCTGCCAGCTTCCAAAAGGAACAGACGGAACCGGAAAATGGAAAATCACCGTATATGCAATGGGATATGCAGATACTGTATTTGAAGTTAATGCAACAGATGCAAACATTGTAAAACCGGAAGCAGGAGAAGCGGATACAACAGCATTAAAAGCAGCAGTAGAAAAAGCAGAAGCATTAAAAGAAGCAGATTACACAGCAGATTCCTGGAAGGCAATGCAGTTAGAGCTTCAGGAAGCAAAGGATCTTCTTGCAAAAGAAAAACCAACTCAGGCAGAGATTGATGAAGCTACAACTCATCTGAACGCAGCAGTAGAGGCTCTTGTTAAAGCAGATACGAAGGTAACAGTAACTCTCAACAAGAAAACAGCCACTGTTTACAAAGGAAAAACAACTACATTGAAGGCAACTGTAACAGGAGCAGATGCACCAAAAGTTACATTTACTTCCAGCAACCCAAAAGTTGCAGCCGTAAACAAAACAACCGGTAAAGTTACTGCAAAAGCAAAAGGTACTGCAGTCATCACTGCCAAATGCGGAGATGTAAAGGCAACCTGCAAAGTAACAGTTAAAAATCCAACTCTTACACTGAACAAAACAGCTGTATCTGTAAAAGCCGGCAAAACAACTAAGATTACAGCAAAAGCAACTCCGTCAGGAAAAGTTACATACAAATCCGGCAACAAGAAAATTGCTACAGTATCATCCAATGGTACAATTAAGGGTATTAAAAAGGGTACTGCCAAAATCACAGTAACATGCAATGGTGTAACCAAAACAGTTAAAGTAACTGTAAAATAATCTGACCGGACTGAAGCCAGGCGGATATTTGCAGTCGAATTCGCAGACAAAAGAAAAGAAATCCTGTATCCCACAGAAAGGGCAGGATTTCTTTTCAGCTGTAAAACTTTATACAGTTATTACAGTAATCACTTGAATATGATTACCTGAAACAAACTATTGAAGAAGGAGGAATTTATGGACAAAAATAATGAGCAGAAAAATAATAAGACTCCGGAAACGAAACCAAAACAGGACAGTTTCCGTCCATGGTTAAAGCTTATTCCTGCGGCAGCAGTTTTTGCAGCAGTCTGTGTAACCTGTTATCAGGCAGATAAAAGTCCCGTGGAAACCACATCAGTTTCCGATAATAATGTTATGTCTACTGATGAGATTAAAGAATTGATTTCACAAGGAACTGCAGGTAAGGATTTTGATTCAGAAGACTCTTCTGAAACCAATGGAACCTCAATTTCAAAAACATCAAAAAAGACAAAAAAAACAAGTAAGATTAAAACAGGAACAAAGAAAAATTCATCTACAGGTTCCTCTGCAAATGGAGGTACAGCAGGGGGTGGTGCAGGAAGCACAGTCACACCAACTACAGAAGTTCCTGCCGGTGGATATGCAGATGGTACCTATACAGGCTCCGGAACCGGTTTCGGAGGAACGATCACTGTTCAGGTAACTGTCACTGACCATAAAATTGCAGCTATCAATATTGTAGATGCATCAAATGAAACAGCCTCCTATTTTGCAAATGCACAGGGTGTGATCAGCAAAATTCTTGCAAGCCAGTCTCCTAACGTAGATGCAGTCAGTGGTGCCACTTATTCTTCAAACGGAATTATTACTGCGGTTCAGAATGCATTGTCACAGGCAATTCCATCAGGAAATCAGGCAGTTGTTACGCCAACTCCCACTCCATCACCGAAACCGACAAAGAAACCTTCTCCAATACCGAAGCCGGGAGACGAACAGATTTACAAAGACGGAACATATACAGGAACCGGTAAAGGATACAGTGGGACAATTACGTTGACAGCTAAGATAAAAAAAGGTATGATCAAGTCTCTGGAGGCAGAGCATACAGATACGCCTATGTTCTTTAAGAAAGCATGGGATATCCTGGAAAATGAGATCATTCAGAATCAGTCTGTCGATGGCATTGATACTGTCAGTGGTGCGACCTACTCTTCAAAGGGTATCATAAACGCAATGAAAGATATTCTGAAACAGGCAGAAAAAGGCACCACAAAAGTGACACCAACTCCAACACCAGAAGTAACAGTTACGCCAACTCCTGAGGCAACCCCAACCCCGACACCGGAAGAAACTCCGACTCCAGAAGTTACTCCAACACCAGAGGAAACACCAGCTCCCACACCAACACCGGAAGAGACTCCGGAGCCTACGCCGGAACCTACAGGACCATATATTGACGGAACTTATACAGGCTCAAGCTACGGATACAGTGGAAGAGTAAATGTGACCGTAACGATTCAGGGCGGTCAGATTGCATCTATTGAACAGAGTAACAGTGATTCACCTGAGTACTTTGATTATGCATGGGAAACTATTTATCCTCAGATTATGGGAAATCAGTCAGCAGACGGAATTGATGCTGCAAGCGGTGCCACTTATTCCTCAGAAGGAATCCTTGGAGCAATTCAGAAAGCTCTTGCCCAGGCATTGGCATAAAATTATTGTAAGAGAGAAAATCATATGCTATAAGTTTTGTTAGCCATCTATAACTTATAGTATAAAAATGGAGGACAACAACATGATCAAAACAACTGTAAAAGTAGACGGCATGATGTGTGGAATGTGCGAATCTCACGTAAACGATGCAGTGAGAAAAGTCTTTCAGGTAGATAAAGTTACTTCTTCCCACAGCAAAGGGGAAACTGTGATCATTTCAGAGAAACCTGTAGACGAAGCAAAGCTAAAAACAGCCATCAGCGCAACAGGATATGAAGTAAAAGGTATCAGTTCACAACCTTATAAAAAAAAGAAAGGTCTGTTTTCATTTCTTCATAAATAATGAGCATGTTCAGTAAATATCATTAAATCATAAACCTATCAAAAAAACAGGCAGAAACTTTGCAGATTATACTGCAGTTTTTGCCTGGCTTTCTCTGTGCCAACAAATTGATTTCTCGACAAATCTCGAATAATGGCGTTAAAAAGTCTGAAAAATTCCCAAAAATCAGTTGCTTAATTTGTACAAAACATGGTAGACTATTTGTAGTTAAGAAGTGACAGAAATTTACAATTACTTAACCGAATCAGGTGAGACAAATGACTTTATCTGCCTGATTAATCAGGAGATGAAAGAATGAAAAGAAAAATAGAACTTGTCTGCTGGATTTTATTTACCTTATGTTCCGGTATTTGCTTCTTTATCAATTTTATGAGCAAACCTCCTGTAGACGATACACATAAATTTACTTTATATATGATCGGTGCTGCAACAGTATCTTTACTTTATCCGGGAACTATGTTTATCCTTGGACTGAGAAACAGTTATCTGTATGATAGATTAAACAAATTTGCTAAAGAAAAGGGCGAGACGGAAACTGTCAAATCTACACAGATTTCAAAACCATCCGTATCAGGATATACAGTCTCTGATATGAAAACCCTTGTCAGCGCTCTGATCTCTGATAAGAAACTTACAGAGGAAGAGAAAGAATTCTTATTAGAATACATTAAGAAGAAATGATGTGATGTTTTAAATGGAACTGTTAGTCTGTATGTCCATTGCAGGAAGTATTCCTGTTGTGATCTGTTTACTTTTGTATATAATCCAGCGTGGAAACTATAATTACATTCTCGGAAGAAGATTACTACTGACAGGTGTGTTCTTTTATCTGGTACCTGTGCAGTTGGTTAAATATTTGCTTCCAAAAGATGCACTTCCAGAAACAATGTTAATTGGTAGAAAAGCTGATTCCTATCTGTCAGGTTCTCTGGCTTTCTGGAGTGAAAAGCAGGGTGAGTACATATGGATACCTCAATGGTTTAATCTATTTGCCAGAATCTGGTTAACAGGAATTATTATCTTTGCAATCTATGAGATTGTTAAATACTGGAGAGGTGCACATTCTATACGGAACTATATCTTTGAAAAGATTGAAAATCCAGAAGATAATCTCACCTATTATCTGATTCCAGATGAGATCTGTGGTCCATGTACCATTGGATTTTTCCGTCAGAAGATTGTGTTTCCAGAGAGTTTTCCTCTGCATCCTGATTTTATTATGGTATATAAGCATGAACATACACATTTGAAAAATCATGACAATTTAGTAAAACTTTTATGCCTTTTCGTTCTGTGTTTACATTGGATGAATCCGGTGGCATATCTTTTACTTTTCCTTTACATAGATACAGCAGAAATAGTCAGTGATAGTGCAGCCGTCGATGGCTGTACAAAAGAAAAACGTCAAGACTATGCAAGTTTGCTGGTATTAGAAGCCGCAACTTCTGATATTCGCCCAGCCGTGTGGAAAAATAACTTTTCCGGACATAAAAACAATAAGGAAGGAAAGGATTTTAAAACATTAAAAAGGAGGATCAACTACATGATGAAGGGAAAGAGAAAAGGGATGTTACAGAGAGGGATTATGGTGGCAGTGTCGGCGTTGACAGTTGTGGCAAGTGCTGGAACGGTATTAGCTTATGAACCATTGCCATCTTCAGATGAAAGTTTTAACGAAATTATTTTCGATGATGAACCAGATTTTTCTACATATGATACATTCAATATAATAATAGATAGTATTGATTTTTCTAAGGGAAATCAAGCCTTTATTTATCCTGAAGGCAATTATATTATTATTGAAAATAATGAAGATGCTGATGCATACGCACTTTGTACGCATAGCATGGTGAATGGATATTTTTCAAATCATATGAGCAACAGTTCAGGTGGTTGCACTGTAAAAACTTATACATGTCAAAGATGTGAAAAGTGCGGCTATTTAGCTAATGCAAAATTGTATTCAACTAATACTTATGTAAAATGC
>ERZ838577.5055-NODE-5055-length-10269-cov-3.073429_pt1 | contig 10269 bp, 15 predicted proteins | sample MGYA00519682_ERZ838577 | MGnify/ENA primary metagenome ERZ838577 (study PRJEB31850, sample SAMEA3708838) | human gut metagenome | biome: human gut; feature: human-associated habitat; material: faeces | place: China | collected 2014 ...
GACGAGTGATTTTTGGCGGCATCTTAACAGCTTTCCAGGCCCCGGCCCATCCTGCCGACTTCGTTGTGTACGGGGCCGATGGAGTTTTTCTAAGCAAACAACCGGGAGGTCTTCCCTCCCGGCTGCTTGATGAATTATTTCATGCGCTCAGTGAGGCTTTCCGCCAATGCGGTCAAAAAGCCCTCCCGGTCCAAGTCGGACACGGCGGAGACCGCCTGTTCCGTCAGCTCATGGACCAGCTTGCCGCAATCGTCCAGTCCCAGCAGGTCCACATAGGTGACCTTGCCCTCGTCCTTGTCGGAGCCGATGGGCTTGCCGAATTCGTCGGCGTTTCCGATGACGTCCAGCATATCGTCCCGGATCTGGAAGGCCAGACCCAACTGATAGCCGTAGGTTTCTGCTGCCTTCCGGGCCGCCTCGCTGCCGCCGGCTGCGCCGACGCCCAGCATACAGGCTCCGGCGATCATGGCACCGGTCTTCAGGTGGTGGACCTCCGTCAGTTCATCCTGGGCAGAGGGATGGTGCAGCGTGTCCAGCACCTGCCCCGCTACCATGCCGTCCGAGCCGGACGCGTTCGCCAGAATCAAAGCGCAATCCGCCCGCTGGGCGTCGGTCAGGCCGGGAGCCGTCAGGATCAGGCGGTAGGCCGCAGGCTGGAGGGCGTCTCCCGCCAGTACTGCCAAGGTCTCGCCATAGACCTTGTGGTTGGTGGGTTTACCCCGGCGGAGATCGTCATCATCCATGCAGGGCAGGTCATCATGGATCAGAGAATACGTGTGGACCAGCTCCAGCGCGCAGCCCATCGGCACGGCCTTGTGCCAGTCCAGACCGCACAGCCGGGCAAACTCCAGCGTCATCACCGGACGCAGCCGCTTGCCGCCGGAGAGAACGCTATATCGCATGGCCTCATAGAGATCCGCCCAATGGGGCTTCTCCGCAAACAGGCTGTTCAAATAGTCCTCGATGGCCGCCAGATATTCCTGATACCGGGCGTCAAACGCAGTCTTTTCCATGTCAATCCTCCGTACTTTCAAAGGGCAGCTCCACAGGTGCGCCGTCGGGTCCCTTCATCAGCTTGACCACCTGCTGCTCCGCCTTGTCCAGCTCCGTGGAACAGGCGTTGACCAGTTTGGTCCCTTCCTCAAATAACCGCAGGGAATCCGCCAAGGGGGCATCCCCTTTTTCCAGCGCTGCCACGATCTCCTCCAACCGGGACAGCTTTTCCTCAAAGCTCAGTTTTTTAGCCGCCATTTCGCGCCTCCTCGATATGATCCACCACGGCGGTCAGGCCGCCGCTGCCCAATGTCACATGTATCCGCTCGCCTATATGGGTCTCCCCGCTGCTTTTCAGCACCTGCCCCGCCTCATTCCGGGCCACGGCGTAGCCTCGGCCCAGAACCTTCAAGGGGCTCATAGCATCCAGTGACGCCGCAAGAGCTGTAAAGGTTTTTTGCTTTCGCACTATCTCGGCATTTGCCAGATCTCCAAGGCGCTGCTGCAAGTGCAAAAGCTCCATGCGCTTGTCCTGTACGTAGGCCAGCTGGTCCGTCAGAACCCGTTTGCGGCCCAGCGCATCCACCCGCTCCCGCAGGGCTTGCAGGCGGGATGCTTGGCTGCCGGTCATCCGCTCCGCCAGGTCGCTGAGCTGCCGCCGCAGCTCCACCTGATCCGGCACCGCGATCTCTGCGGCGTTGGAGGGCGTGGAGGCCCGGGCGTCCGCCACAAAGTCGGAAATGGTGACGTCCGGCTCATGGCCCACAGCAGAGATCACCGGGGTCTCGCAGGCGTAGATGGCGCGGGCCACCCGCTCATCGTTGAAGGCCCACAGGTCCTCCATAGAGCCGCCGCCCCGGCCGGTGATGATGACATCGCCGATTTTCCATTTGTCGGCGTACCGGATGGCCCCCGCAATCTCCGGCGGGGCCTCCGCTCCCTGTACCCGCACCGGCAGTAAGATCACCTTGGCTAAGGGATACCGCCGCCGCAGGATGCGGATCATATCGTGGACCGCCGCCCCCGCCGAGGACGTTACCACGGCGATGCGCTCCGGGAATTGGGGCAGCGGCTTTTTGTGGGCCTCATCGAAAAGCCCCTCTTTATAAAGCTGCTCCTTCAGCTGCTCAAAGGCCAGCGCCAGATCCCCCGCCCCCTCCGGGGTCATGGTGTCGCAGTAAAGCTGATACGCGCCGTCCCGGGGAAAGACGCTGACCCGGCCCGTCACCAGCACCTTCATGCCGTTTTCCGGACGGAACCGCAGACGCAGAGCCTGTCCCTTGAACATGACGCACCGGATGGCTCCGGTGGGGTCCTTCAGGGAAAAATAGTGGTGCCCCGAGGGGTACATTTTATAGTTGGAGATCTCACCCCGGACGCAGATGCCGGACAGCATGGGTTCGTTGTCCAGCAGGAGCTTCACCAGTTCGTTGACCTCCGTGACGCTGAAAATATGCCGCTCCATAGTTACTCCTTATCCAGCCAGGGGCGGAGCCGGGCCGATACGGCTTCCTCCGCCCACCGGGAAAACGCTTTGACACGGAACAAGCGGAATAAGCCTGCCCGCAGGACGTCCGCCAGAGAGCAGACGAGGTAGATGGCAAACGCGCCGCCCAGAACGCCCGATGCCAGTAGAATCGGTGGCTTGTCCGCCAGAAACGCAAACCGGCCTGCCAGCCAGTGCTCCCAGATCAGCGGATGGGCGTGGATCAGGTACACGCTGAAGGCCAGCGGCGACGCCTTTTCGATGAAACTGCCGAAACCGGGACCAATCCGCAGCCCCGTAAAGCACAGCAACAGGGCTGCCGCCGCCAGCAGAATGGTGGGCGAGGTGTAGGTGGTCAGCAGAACCTTGTCGCAGAGGTGCCCGGTTCGGGCCATCCACAGCCGGTCCCCTGCCAGCTTGACAAGCCAGGTCACCAGCACACACCCCAGATACACTGCCGCCCAGCGGAACAGCTTTCGCTCCTGCCTGCCGTACAGCCGCAGGATACCGCCCAAAAGATACAGGCAGGACAGCCACAGCACGCTGTAGCCGTTGTCCGTCAGGAACACGTCCTTCTGCCGCAGAGTTGGCAGAACGGAAAACACCAGCACGATGGACAGCGCCAGCAGCCGCAGCTGTCCCTTGGAAAGGCGGTTCAGCAGTAGATTGAAAAACGGGATGAACAGGCACATACCGAAGTAGGCCGTCACATACCAGTACTGCCGGAACAGCACCGGGAAAAAGACCCGCAGCACCCGGTCACCGTTGACGCTGCCGGGCATCAGACATGCAAATACCGCCGTGATGCCCAGCGTGTAGAACGCCACCCGCAGCCACAGGGCCAGCGCACCGCTGTACCGGAAGCGCCGCTGAACGCCTACATATCCGGAGATCAGTCCGTAACAGTTGACGGCGCAGTAGGCGGCAGTCTCCAGCAGCCGTGCGGTCCCCTGCCCTGCAGACAGGGGCGCCGCGGCAGCCAGAACGCCGCCCTTATTCAGAATATGGAGAATGACCACCATCCACATGGCGGTCATCCGCAGCAGGTCGATCCCCCAGTTGCGCTGTTCCATGGCGTCTCCTTGTGTAAAAAAGCAGAACGGAGGCGGTCTGTGCCGCATCCGCTCTGCCGGTTTGTTGAGATGCTTACTGGGAGATCTCTTCCCGCGCGAAGCTGCCCAGAATTCCGTTGATAAATTTCACGGTTTCCGGCGTCTCGTATTTTTTGGCGATCTCCACCGCTTCGTTGATGGCGGCGCCATTGGGAATGTCCTGCATGTAGAGGATCTCGTACATGGCTACCCGCATGATGGCGGAGGCCACCAGAGGAATGCGGGAGAACTTCCAGTTCTTAGCATACTTGGCGATATAGCCGTCCAGCTCGGCGGCGTGTTCATTCACACCGGTCACCAGGCGGGTGATATACGCCACCTGCTTGGCGTTGGGCGCTTCTGTATACAGGGAGTCTTCCTCCGCCAGCTCGGCAAACGCCTCGCTGGTCAGCCGCTCCTGCAGCAGCTCTTCCACGGTTTTATCCGTGAAGCTCAATTCGTAGGAAAGATGCGCGGCAATTTCCCGTGCGGTATTCCGTGTCATAGCTTCTCTCGTCCTTTTCTCTCTTGTTCAGTCTGGCAATCAGGCCAAGGTCACGCCGCCCACATGGATGTTCACCGTTTCCACGGTGCAGCCGGTCATATCGCTGACCGCAGAGGCCACAGCCTTCTGGGCATTCTCTGCCACCTCAGGGATAGCGTGGCCGTATGCCACCGTCAGGTAGATATCCAGCACCAGACCGGTCTCGGTCATTTCGATCTTTACGCCCTTGGCGTTCTTCTGAGCACCCTTCTTATTGGTCACCAGATCCGCAACGCTGGTACCCAGATTCCCCATCATGCCGGAAACGCCTTCCACCTCCCGGACGGCGCCCACCGCGATGGCGGCGATGACCTCCTCGGAAATGTGGATGCTTCCCTGCTCGTCGGAAAGCGTCATATAACCCTTATTTTCAGCCATTGTGATTCTCCTTTTTGTATCTTGGCGGCGAACTTCATTTCTAATGTGTTATTCTACCATGCAATTCCGAAAATTACAACAGCTAATTTGATGCCATGATCCGAATGGCGCTGGCGGCATAGCCGGTCTCAGTCATGGCGATGTCCGTGATCTTGGCTACATCCGTGGAATTCAGCGTTCCGTCCGCCGTGGATACAACGATGCTCAGGGAATCATCCCCCATAAAGGCCACGCAGTCGGTGTACCCCTTGGCCGTCACCAGATTTTCGATCTGGGCTTCCTTCAGCGTGTAGGACGCCAGCACCTGAATACTCTCCGACGCCTGGTTTGCCACCTCTTTGTCCGCATCCTCCTGCTTGGCGGCATCCTCAAGGAGAGAAATGGCGCTGTCCCGCGCCTGCTGCCGGGTGAGCCGGGCGGAGGCGAAGTAGTCGTCCCCCTCGTAGACGGTGTCCTCCGCCAGCTCTGTTCCCTCCTGACCGGAGACCAGCGTGGCCTCTCCCAGAATTTTCGTTCCTGTCTCCTCTGCCTGCTGGAGGGCCTCCTGCGTGGAGTATTTCCAGTTCAGCCCCACCGCCGCGCACACCAGCACCGCCATGGTGCCTACCACAAGGTTCCGCTTCGCGTTTCCGCTCATAGCTTTGTTCCTCCTCCAAATGATCACTGACACTTTGCCACGGTGACGCGGTCGCTGGACAGTCCGGTCAAGGCGGACACCGCCTCGGTGACTGCCAGCTTCACGTCGGCCCGGTCGCCCCCCTGACAGACCACCAGCGCCCCCCGATAGGTGGGATACGCCGTCCGGGTCACAACGGTCTCCTCCCGGTCCCCGCCGTCCAGCAGGACCGGCTCCGAGGTCCGGGAATAGTCCGCCGGTGCCGCCGCACTGCCGCTGTACCGCAGCTCCGTATTCTGGGCCAGCTGCCGTTCTCCGTCGGTATCCACCGTCAGCAGCACCCGCACGGTCCCTACGCCCTGTATCTGCCCCAAAATTTCCTCCAAGTCCTTTCGCAGCGTCTCCGCGGCTGTATAGGCCGGTGGCGCTTCGCTCTGACCAGTCTGTGCCGTGTGCCCGCTCCCACCGGGCCATAACAGCAGCCCAGCGCCGATCAGCAAGATCAGTGCCGCGTATTTGTATCGGTCCCATAGCTTCCGCACTCCTTCAGTTTTCATTCCACACCTGTCTTTCCGCCGGGACGCCCAGCTCCGTTTCCAGCCACCGGGACAGCACTTCGGACCTCGGCCCCGTCAGTTCCACAGAAACGGGGACGGGAACGCCGCTGCCGTCCGGCTCCACGGTGACTTGCACCCGGAGCGTCAGGCCCATATCAGCCGCCTTGTCCGATATATATGATTCCAGTTCGGCTTCTATGAGTCCCAGCAGTTCTTTCTGCCCCTCTTGCTCCAATTCTGCCTGCCGCCGCTCCACCGTCTGCCGGTAGGCGGACAGATCCAGCGAGACGGCAGACAGGTCCACATTCCCAAGGGGCCGCAAAAGCACAGCCAGCAGAAGCAGTCCCCCCACAAAGGAGGCGATCTCCCGGAGACTGCCCTTTGGTATCAACGTCTGTACCACAGACAGCAGCAGCGTCACGGACACTACAGCTGTCAGCCATGCCCGGGCCGCCGCCATCATGATGTCACCACAGCTGCGGAGGCCAGAATGGACACCAGCAGCACCAGCGCGCAGCTTCCCACCATGCCCAGGATCAGACCGAAGGCACCGCCAAGGCCGCCGATCAATCCGCACAGCTCCGTATCTCCAATGACGGAGGCCAAAAAAGCCGTCAGCTTGTAGAGCAGGTACTGGATCCCCAGCTGTAAAAAAGGATAGGCACACAGGGCCAGCACCCCCAGCAGGCCGAACACGCCGATGGCCCCCTTCAAAAGCCCCGCCCCGGCCAGCACGGTTTCCGATGCCTCCGCGATGATGCCCCCCACCACGGGGATCATGCCGGAAATGGCGGTTTTCGTCACCCGCACTCTGGCGCTGTCCACCGTTCCCGCGAAAATGCCGCCTACGGTAAGGTAGAGGGTAAAGGCCAGCAGTGCGGCGGTCAGCAGCTTGGTGCAGACGGTTTTCAGCAGCTCCGCCACCGCCGTCAGTCGTTTGTCCGCAAGGCAGCAGCCAGCCGCCAGCGCCCCGGCGTAGAGATAGACCATGGGCATCAGCAGTCCGTGAATCAGCCCCAGCAGCAGGTCCGCGAAAAACACCGTGGCGATCTGCCGCAGCGTCGCGCCCACGGCCCCGCCGGAGATGGCGGAAACGGCGGCCAGCGTGGGAAGGAGCGCCTTGGAAAAGGTGTTCATCTGCTCCATGACCGCAGTCCCCGCCCCCATCAGACTGTCCAAACTGCCTGCCGTCAGAGCGGTGACGGCCAGCCCACCCGCCATAGGCAGAAACCGACTCTCGTCTCCCACACCCTTTTGAAAGCCGCTGACCAATCCGCACAGCACCGCCACCAGCAGCACTGATACCGCCCCACGGGTCTGACGCCGCAAAACGGTGTTCACGTCTTTTCGGAGGTGGTTCCAGATGGCGCAAAGCCCCTCCGGAAAGCTGTTCACGTCCCAGTGGTCCACATCCTTCAAAAGCTGACCGGCCTCTCGGGGCAGCGCCCGCTCCACCTCCGGCGGCAGCTCCGCACTCCGGGCCGGGAGCGTCAGCAGCAGGAGGGCCAGTCCCAAAAAGCAGCAGATTTTCAAGTGTTTCATCATCTCAGCTCCGTTACCAGCTCCAGCACCGCCCGCAGCAGGGGCAACGCCGTCAAAAGGGCACAGACTGTCCCGGCGAATTCCAGTGCGGCGGCCAGTGCGCTTTCCCCGGCATCCCGGCACAGCCCGCCGCCCACTTTCACCACAAGGGCGATGCCCACCGTCTTATAGAGGGGCGTCAGCAGCGTCCGGGAGACACCGCTCTGCTCCGCCAGCCGTTCCAGAAACCGCAGTAATTCCGTCAGTGGCTCCGCTAAGGCCAGCAAAACCGCCGCTGCCGCTGCCAATGCCAGCAAAAGCGTGATCTCCGGGTTGCTCCGGCGGAGGACAAGTCCCAGCAGGGCCGCGATCACGCAGAGCGCCGCCGCCTGCGTCACCAGCGCCATCTCAGAGATCAAACAGGGTCTTGATGAGCTGGAACAGTCCGCTGATCTCCCGCACCAAGATCATCATGACCACCACAAGACCCGCCAAGGTGGTCATCATGGCCTGCTCCTCCCGGCCGGAGCGGACCAGAAGCTGGTTCAGCACCGCGACCAAGATCCCCACAGCGGCAATTTTGAAAATCAGATCTACATCCATTGTTCCTTCCTCAAATCAGTAAGATCACCAGCAGCGCCGCGGCGGAAAAACAAAGGGCCGCCGTGCGTTTTTCCTCCTCCGGGCGCTGTTTTTCCAGTTGTGACAAGCTGTTTTGCAGCTCTTTCCTTGCAAGCAATATACCTTTACATGCACTCGTTTCATCGCCTTGCAAGGCTTTGACCAGTTCAGACAAGGCCCGCTTGTCCGTTTCCGACACCGGAAGGCAGGAGACTGTCTGACACCAGACGGTTTCCGGAGATCTCCCAGCCGCCAACGCCGCCGCACTTCTCTCGAACAGCTGGGAAACCTCATGGCAGCGGCCCCGCGCCGCCTGTCGGAACAGCGGCAGCAGCGGCGTCCGGTTCAGTCGGATGGCCGTTTCCATGCGCTCCAATGTCGACGCCAATTCCGCCACGATCTGCCGCCGTCGCCGTTGCTCCTGCCTTTGCAGCCACCAGACGCTCCCTCCCGCGAACAACACGCACACACTGCCCACCAGTTTTATCACGGCAGATTCTCCACGGCGTACAGCCGCCCCTCCGGACCTGTTCGGATCAGCACCGCCTGACGGAACACCCGCCCGGCCAGCAGTTCCTGATACAAGGGCTTGGCCTGTAACTCCTCCACGTTGGCGGCGTGGATGGTGGCCAGCAGCGCCACGCCGCAGCCCGCCGCCTGCGAGATGGCTCGCAGATCCTCCCGGACGGTGATCTCGTCCACGGCGATAATCTGCGGATTCATAGCCCGCAGCGCCATGGGGATCGCCAGTGCCTTGGGACAGCCGCTGAGAACGTCCGTCCGGGGGCCTACATCCATCTGAGGCTGGCCCCGATACATGACGGCGATCTCCTCCCGCTCGTCGATGAGGGTGATCCGCTGGGGCGGGACGCCCTCCCCTTGAGACAACTGCCGCACCAGATCCCGCAGCAGCGTGGTCTTGCCGCCTCCCGGTGGGGACAGCAGCAGGGTACTGACGAACCGCCCGTCCCGGAACAGCCGGGGGGCCACGGCCTGCGCGATGCCCTTCTGCTCCCTGGAAATGCGGATCACAGCGGAGGAGATCTGTTTCAGATTGGTAACCTCCCCGTCCTTCACCACAGCGGAGCCGCAAAGTCCCACCCGGAAGCCACCCCGCACCGGAAGAAACCCCTGCCGTAGTGTTTCGATGGAGGCGTAGCGGGAAAATTCAGCGGCGATGTCGCACAAGGTCTCCAATTCCTCCGTGGTGACGATGGCCTCCAGCGACCGCTCTCCCTCCGGCAGCAGCACCGACAGACAGTGCCCCGCCCGCAGCCGGAATTCCTCCGCCCGTTTCTTGTCTCTTCCATACACATTTCCCGGCTTTCCCTCGCTGCCCTCACGGTTGGGCTCCGATCCGCCGCAGGCGGCTGGGCAGGATGGCCGCCGCCAGTTCATAGCGCGTCTCACATTCTCTTCGTTCCAAGGGTCGTCCCTCCTTTTGTTGTTGCTCCAGTGTATGACGGCCCCCGCCCGGATATGCCAGATGAAAAAAGTGGGGGTCCCCCATTTTTCACCTTATGGAAGCCTCCGCATAGACTGGATTGAAGGAAATTTCCTTCGCTACATCGTTTAGGAGGTAACACAATGCCTGAGAAAGTCATGCCCGGCCCCGTGGAGGGCACCGGCGGCATCCGTGAGGCGGTTTGCGTCCATACACGCAAGATCTATGATTCCTGCCGGGATAAGGACTGCATCGAGGACCTGCGGTTCTACCCGAAGCTCCAGTATGTGGACGTCATCAATCACGCCCTCTCCGTCAAGGGCGGGTCCGCGGACCTACTGTATGTCTATGTGGATGTGGAGCCGGTCAATTTCAATCGGGGTTTCTACACGGTGGATATGCGGTTTTTCTACAACGTGACCCTGCAAGCCTATACCAGCTGTCCCGCGCCGGTGACGGTGGAGGGCCTGTGCGTCTTTGACAAGCGGGCCATCCTGTTCGGCAGCGAGGGCAGCGCCAAGATCTTCTCCTCCAAGTTCCGCTCCGGGGAGCCGGATATCCCCATGCTGCGCCGGTCCAATTTACCCGAGGCGGTTGTGGAGGCGGTGGACCCCATCGTTCTGGACGCCCGGCTCGTGGAGAGCGGCTGCAGCCGCCGGGACTGCGACTGCGATCTGTGCGAGGTGCCCCCGGCCATCAGCCAGTGCTTCGGCGGAGAGCTTTGCGGCGGAGACGAAGGCCGCCGGATCTACATTACTCTGGGGCAGTTCTCCATCGTCCGTCTGGAGCGGGATTCCCAGCTCCTGGTGCCGGTGTACGATTACTGTATGCCGGAGAAAGAGTGCTCCTGCGGCAGCACCGACGATCCTTGCAGCCTGTTCCGCAACATCAATTTCCCTGTGGGCGAATTTTTCCCGCCCAACACCGTGGCCCTCCCGGAGGATTACGAGGAGGCCAAGAACTTCTGCGCCTGCTGTCATAAATAAGGAAAAGCCCGGAGACACATTCGTGTCTCCGG
>ERZ838577.5089-NODE-5089-length-10211-cov-5.296475_pt1 | contig 10211 bp, 9 predicted proteins | sample MGYA00519682_ERZ838577 | MGnify/ENA primary metagenome ERZ838577 (study PRJEB31850, sample SAMEA3708838) | human gut metagenome | biome: human gut; feature: human-associated habitat; material: faeces | place: China | collected 2014 ...
CGAATACCCTCTTCTTCGCTGGGATCCAGATCAAGATATTTTTTTAATTGATCCACAGTCTCAATTCTGTTTTTCACTTGCCATTTCCAGTCATTCCATTGTTCATCTGTTACTTCTGGAAAAAATTCTTTTCGTCTGCTTTCAGCCATCTCTGTTTATTTATTTTAAATTCTAAATTTTAAATTGCCATAAGCGCGAGCGCTTTTTTAATTCTAGCTTTCAACTGCACCAGCCAACGCTTTTTTCAACTTTTAATTTTTATCTTTTATCTATAAAATCGCATTGCGATTTTATTTAACGTACAGTCTATTAAATAGTTCCCGGATTTCCACCGACTCCCGAATGATACTCAGTGTCAGTTCGGCGTGTCCTTTGGCATATCCGTTTCCTACGATTAAATTTATATCTTTTCCTACTCCTTCAGCTCCCAGTGCCGCTTTCGTGAAGCTGGTCGCCATGGAGAAGAAATAAACGCATCCTTGTCCTTTTGTGACGAGAATCGAGGTCATTTCTGTTGAGGGAACATTTACATTGTTAATCGTTACCTCACAACCTCTTTCCCCTGCAATCGCGGTCACTTTTTTATACACGTCCATCACTTTTGTCGCATCGGCAACAATAACGTGAGTGGCGAGATTCATATCTTTAATTCTTCGGGCGTTCTCTTCCGAGTATTCCACCACGATGACCTTTCCGTAAGGTCCGACGTTTTTCATGGCCTGGTAGCAACAAAGTACTCCAGACTTTCCACCCCCTCCGATGATACATATCGTATCTCCTTCTTTTACCAGACGGGCTACTTGAGCCGGGGCTCCTGCCACGTCCAACACGGCTAATGCCAGTTTTTCCGGAATATCATTCGGTAGCACGGCGTATAAACCGCTTTCAAATAGGATCGCTTGTGCATCCACGTCAACCTGATCCGATGCCGGATCAAGATGTTTGATCTTGTTTATTTTTAATGGAGTCAGGGATAAGGAAACCAGCGTGGCAATTTTGTCTCCGATTTTCAGTGATTTGTCCGGGAAATTAGGCCCGATCTCTTTTACCGTTCCGATAAGCATACCACCCGATCCGGTAACAGGATTTTGCATTTTACCTCTTTCTGCCACGATAGAAAGAATCATTTCTTTCATTTTGTCCGCGTCCCCGTTGCAAGCGCTTTTTATCTGCGTGTAACTGGCCGAATCAATGTTTAATGTTTGCACATCTATCAACAATTCGTTGTCATAAATGCTCATCGTGTTATCCAGCTTTAATGCCGGTTGAGGAAGTGTGCCTTCCGGAGTAATTACCCTGTGTGTTCCGTATCTACAACCCTTGTCCATTTATTAATTTTGTGATTAAATGATTCTATGATTAGATGATTCCGTGATCTCCGGTCAGAGAATTGTAATCTCGGAATCGGAAATCACAGAATCATGTAATTAATTAAGCGTAAAGTTCAGTAAAGATCTTTCTCAAAGCTTCGCTTTCTCTCAGTTCTTGAAGAGTGATCTCTGCGTGTCCTTTCGTGTAACCGTTACCAACGATCATGGTCACGTCGCTACCAACACCTTCTGCTCCAAGGGCTGCTTTCGTGAAGCTGGTTGCCATAGAGAAGAAGTAAACGATACCCGTGTTCTTCGTGCAAAGGATAGAAGTCATTTCAGTATCAGTGATATTTACGTTGTTGATCGTAACGTCACACATTTCGCCATTGGTCAATTCCTCGATTTTCTCCATTACCGGAACAGGTTGAGTTGCATCGGCAGAGAATACATAGTCACAGAAACCAAGTTTCTGTAAACGTTCGGTACTCTTCTGGCTGTGGCATAAGCCGATTACTTTACCGGTAACGCCTGCACGTTTTTTGGCCTCGTAGCAGCACAACATACCTGATTTACCTCCAGCACCGATGATTAACACGGTGTCACCGGGTTTAACCAATTTAGCAGTTTGAGCGGGAGCTCCGGCCACGTCTAATGCAGACAATGCTAAGTTTTCAGGAAGGTCAGCCGGGATCTTAGCGTAGATTCCGCTTTCGAAAAGGATAGCCTTACCGTCGATGTCTACTTGGTCGATGTCCGGGCGAATATCTTTGATCTTGTCAATACGAAGAGGAGTCAAAGAAAGAGAAACCAAAGTTGCGATCTTATCACCTTCTTTCAAATCAATTTTACCTTTCAATGCATCACCGATTTTTTCAACCGTACCTAACAACATACCGCCTGATCCGGTTACCGGGTTACGATGTTTTCCTTGTTTTGCAACAATTTCCAGCATGATCTCGGCGATTTTTGCTTTATCGCCACCAGCTTGTTGTTCGATCTGGGTGAAACTAGCCGAGTCGATATTTAAAGTCTGAACGTCGATCAGGATTTCGTTGTCGTAGATCTCGTCCATGTTGTTATCAATCTTGTTGGCGGGTTGGGGTAACACTCCCTTGGGTTCGATTACACGGTGGGTGCCGTATTTATTTCCTTTCTTTTGCATAGTATAATTAAATTTGAAAATTTATAAATCAATTATTTTAACGGTTTTAATCCTAAAATTTCTCTTGCCTCTGCGGAGGTAGCGATCGGACGCCCTAATTCTTTGGCGATACGAACTACTTTTGCTACTAATTCGCCATTGGATTTAGCCAGTACACCTCTTTCCAAGTAAAGATTATCTTCAAAGCCTACTCTAACGTTACCTCCCATTGCGATAGCGGGAGCTGCAAGAGTGAAGGCATGACGACCGATTCCGGTTGCCGTCCACGTAGAACCTGCGGGGATTGCGTTTACAAGCCAGCAAAGATTCGGTACCGTGGCTGGGGTACATCCGGGAACGCCGAGAACGAAGTTGAATTGCATCGGGGCTCCGGGAACCTGACCTTTTTTAGCCATGGTCAATACGGTGTCAAGATGTCCCATTTCAAAACATTCGTATTCCGGTTTGATGTTGTTTTCGAGCATTCTCTTGCCGAAATCTCTCATCATCGGCATGGTGTTCTCGAAAACCTCGTCTCCGAAGTTACAGGTACCACAATCCAAGGTGGCCATCTCGGGGAACAGTTCTGTCGGCTGAAGACGTTCTTCAGCGGTCATTCCCACGGCTCCTCCGGTAGAGGGGATCAAAATAACGTCCGGGCATACCTTATAAATAGCGTCGATACACTCTTTGAAGCGTGCTTTGCTTTGGGTCGGGGTACCGTCATCTTCACGAACATGAAGGTGAACAATAGCTGCGCCTGCGTCTACAGCGGATTTCGCTTCTCTCACGATCTCTTCTACTGTATAAGGAACGGCAGGGTTTTGTTCTTTGGTAACTTCTGCCCCGCAAATGGCTGCTGTGATAATTAATTTCTCCATAATAATAATTTAGATTATTTCTTTCTCTGGTCTTCTTTTTTCACCACGCAGGTTCCGCTTGCACGGCAAACTACGATCGGTTCTTCTAGTACATCCGCTGCCGAAGCCGAAATGTCAGGTCTTGCAGCGACAACTTTCTTCGCCTCGAAAACCATTTTGCGGGAGGTGTTTCCTACTTTCACGATCTCCCCGGTAGCTTCGATATAATCTCCGGCATAAACAGGAGCCAAGAATTCCACGTTGTCATAAGCAACAAACAGCCCTTCGTCACCGTCATGCATGATTAATAATTCCGTGGCCACATCCCCGAACAAATGTACCATGTGTGCGCCGTCAACTAAGTTACCACCATAATGAGCGTCTTTTGCACTCATTCTTAATCTTATCATTGATTTTTCCATTTCCTTGAATTTTGAATTTTATTAATTGGGTGATGTAATGATTTTTGATTAGAAAATCATAAATCGTCAATCGTAGATCATTTCACGATGAAGTCCACCATGATTGAGGGGGTCTTCACGTTCTCTGCGGCGATTTCACCGATTTCAACCAGTTCGTTAATCTCTGCAATTACCAAGTCGGCGGCAGAAGCCATTAACGGGTTGAAATTTTGAGATGTTCCCCGGTAAACCAGATTTCCGGCTTTGTCTCCAAGGCTGGCACCAACCAATGCGATATCGGCTCTCAACGGTTTTTCCAACAAGTAGTCTTTGCCATCCACGTTGACGATCTGTTTCCCTTCAGCCACGATGGTACCCATTCCGGTTTGAGTTAGGATTCCTCCCAGACCGCAACCGCCTGCACGTACGCGTTCGGCCAATGAACCTTGCGGGCAGAATTCGATTTCCAGTTCTCCGCTATTCATTTGTTCGCTCGTGTGCGGGTTTGTCCCGATGTGTGACACGAAAAGTTTTTTTACTTGTTTGTTGGCAATCAATTGACCGACTCCTTTGTCCGGGTAAGCCGTGTCATTACAGATCAACGTCAGGTTTTTCACGCCTGATTTTGCTAACGCATCAACGATTTTGTTAGGGGTTCCGTTTGCGAGGAATCCGCCTACCATGATGGTCATGCCATCTTTTACTTTTGATACAGCCTCTTCGATAGAAATAAATTTACTCATAGGAAGCATTTTTATATTGTTTCAGTTAAATATTTAACACATTCGCATTGATTTGTCAAATTTATATCATTCCGGGCAATAAATGAAATATTTTCAACACAAAAACGGAAAAAATTCTTTATTGAGAATCATTTTACGTAGTTGAAAATAAATACCCGTTATCGCCGTAAGATTTTCGCTATTAAATTAGAATATTTTAAGATAGAAATCAATACTTCCCGTGGAAAATATTTTGTATGTGGTTGATTTTCTCTGTTTTGAATTTATGACGGGAGTTCGTTGGAGGGGTATCCCCATTTCTTTTTGTATTCCTCAGGGGTAGAACCGACGATTTTTTTGAATAAACAGAATAGCGTGCGTGAATCCGTGAATCCTAGTCCGGTTGCGATTTCCGGGAGGGTTTTATCGGAAGTCCGGATCAGTTCTTTCGTCATCTCAATTCGCTTAAAACGAGTGTATTCCCGTAGTGTTTTGCCGGACTCGCTTCTGATCAGATCATTTAAGTAGGCGAGTGATTGGGGAATTTCTTCCCGGGCGAACTCGATGGCTCGTAATTCTGTCTTTTCGGGGCGTTCACTTTGGAAATATTTCTCTAAACATCGGTTAAAATGGGCGAGGATATCCTGATTTATATTCGTGCGGGTGATAAATTGCCGTTCGTAAAAGCGTAGGCAGTAATCCATGAGTAGTTCAAGATGCACGGCTATTAATCTTAAGCTGAATTTGTCAATATCCCGTGACAGTTCTTTTTGTAGATTGTTGGTACAGTTCAGGATAATTTGTTTTTCCTGTTCGGATAGATGGAGGGATTCGTTTTCCCTGTAAGAAAAGAATGAGTAGTCCGATTTTTTGTGAATAAGAGGAGCTTCGTTTAACACTATCGGGTGGAACAAGATTCCCAGTATGTGATTTTGTCCGAAAATAGTTTTTTTATTTAGTTCAACCACTTCGCCGGGCGACTTGAACACGAGAGTTCCGGTTTGAAAATCATGGCATTTACGTCCGAATCGGGTATTCCCGCACCGGACTTGTTTGAAAAGCAGGGCATAAAAATTACCCCGGATAGATAAATTCTTGAATTGCTTTGCCTCGAACGTGTCCACGATGCTGACTAAAGGATGTAATGTCCTTTGTCCGATCAATGTGTTATATTGATGCAACGTTTCGATATTTAGCACGTTATCTGGCATAGGGATTAAGATGTTGTTTTATAATTTGAGGGAGAGGGAGCCAAAAGTTCAATTCTCTTTCATAAACTCCTCCGCCACCTCCTCTATAAACGAGGCCGCTGAAAAAGTCCCATAATCTTGAACTACCACCCCTGTTCCCTCCTTACACAGGAGGGGAAGCTGCTTGGTAATCAGCTCTCCCCCTGTGTAAGGGGGAGCTGGAGGAGGTAGTTGTTTCCTTTGGAAAGGACTTTTTCGGAGCCCTCGTTTATAGAGGGTGTATCCGGAGAGGGAGGGAGTCTGAACGTGGATTTGAAACAACCACTCCTAGATAAAATGTATGTTTATTTTATCACGTCAATCTCTCGTAACCACTTCTCCACTTGCGGGCGGGCTGATTCTGCCATTCCGCCGCTAACGAGAAATCCTTTTTTGTTCACGGCTTTATTCGTGTTTTTCACGAAATCCTTGAAGCAATTCTGCTCGCCTCCGCCCCCGTGAGTACAGAAGGGGATAACGATTTTTCCGTCCAGCTTGTAACTCTCCAGGAATGTCAGGATAGGCATGGGCATCGTTCCCCACCAGTTCGGATACCCTATGAATATGATATCGTATTCCTCCATGTTCTTCACTTTCGTTTTCAACTCCGGTCGGGCGTTTGCCTCTTTTTCTTTTTTGGCAACTTCCGTGCAAGCGTGATATTCTGCCGGGTAAGGTTTGGCTACCTCGATTTCGAACAGATCTCCGCCTGTCAGATTCTTGATATGATTAGCGACAGCTTTCGTGTTCCCGCTACGGGAAAAGTAAGCGATTAATACTTTTTTGCCGGAAGTATTTTTCTGTGCTTTTGTCTCCATGTTGAATGTTCCCATGATTGTTGCGATTATTAAAAGGTATTTTGCGATCATATTTATATACATATTGAATGGTAATGAATTCGTGTTGTCTTAACTCTCAAATTTTACAGTCCCCAGCCATTTCACGATTTCCGGGTCGTGGTGATCGAGGAATAAACTTTTCTTCATGTCGAGAGACGCGATCTGTTGCATGTCGTTATCGTCCAGTTGGAAGTCGAAAATCTGGAAATTCTCGACGATTCGTTCCCGGTGTACGGATTTCGGGATAGCCACCACGCCTCTTTGCGTTAACCAGCGGAGTACAACCTGCGCCACGGATTTGTTGTATTTTCGGGCGATAGAAGTCAAAATTTCATTGTGAAACATATCATTACGTCCCTCTGCAAACGGCCCCCACGACTCGATTTGTACCCCGTGTGCTTTCATCAAGGCTTGGTCTTCATTTCGCTGGAAGAAAACATGCGTTTCGATTTGATTCACGGCCGGAACAATTTTGTTGTGAAGAATCAAGTCTACCAGTCGATCCGGGAAGAAATTCGAAACCCCGATTGTACGAATCTTTCCCGCGGCGTACAACTCTTCCATGGCTCTCCATGCCCCGTAGTAATCGCCGAAAGGTTGATGGATCAGGTATAAATCCAGGTAATCCAGTCCCAAATGATCGAGTGATTTCTGGAAAGCTACTTTTGCCTTCTCGTAACCGGCATCCTGTACCCATAGTTTCGTTGTGATAAATAACTCTTCCCGGGGAATACCGCTACGTTTTATAGCTCGCCCGACAGCCTCTTCGTTCATGTAAGCGGCAGCCGTATCAATCAAACGATAACCTGCTTGGAGAGCCTCAAATGTACTGCGCTCGCATTCTTCGGCGTCACTCACTTGGTAAACGCCGAATCCCAGAACCGGTATTTCCACTCCATTATTTAATACTACTTTTTCCATGCGTTATTCTTTTTTTTGTGTATGACAAAATTACGAACTGAATGCTGAATAGGAACTAGACGGATTACAGATATGTATACCAATATTACTGATTTCGAGTACATGTAGTATCAAATTGAATGAGAATCATTAAATTTGTATCAAACAAAATTATTAAACGTATGGGTGAAATATTGAAAATGGATTCGATTCATGATTACCATGAATTCTTGGGAGTGGAGACTTTGAATCCGCTCGTGAGCGTGCTCAACTTTTCTGAAGTGCCCCCGGTAAGACATGCACGTCGGAATGCCGGTTTTTATACCGTTTTCCTGAAAGATGTCAAGTGCGGGGATTTACGGTATGGGCGTAAAACTTACGATTATCAGGAAGGTACATTGGTTTTCATCGGTCCGGGCCAAATAGCGGGAATTGATGACGACGGAACCCGTGTGCAGGGAAAAGGGTGGGCGTTACTTTTTCATCCTGATTTGTTACTTGGAACTTCGCTAGGGCGAAAAATGAAAGAGTACACGTTTTTTTCTTACGAGGCAAACGAGGCGCTCCACATGTCCGACCGGGAGAGGGAGATCGTCATCAATTGTTTTCTGGGAATCCGGGAGGAACTGGAACACGCGATTGATAAACACAGTCGTGCGATTATTACCGCTAATATCGAGGTGTTCCTGAATCATTGCGTGCGTTTTTACGATCGTCAATTTGTCACCCGCAAGGATGTCAATAAGGATATTCTTTCTCGCTTTGAAGATTTGTTGGTCAATTATTTTGATTCGGAGGCCCCGCTGACCTATGGCTTGCCTTCTGTTGCCTATTGCGCGGATAAACTTCATTTGTCTGCCAATTATTTCGGTGATCTGATAAAAAAGGAGGCCGGGAAATCAGCGCAGGAATATATCCAGTTGACGGTTATTAACCGGGTGAAAGAACGTTTTGCCGATCAAGATAAATCGGTGAGTGAAATTGCTTACGAGCTGGGATTCAAATACCCTCATCACCTCAGTCGACTGTTTAAAAAAGTAGTCGGTTGTTCCCCTAACGAATACAGGGCGGCATTAAGTTAGACCGCCTTGTTTTATTTGGGATTGCGTTATATTGGTTGTACATTTATTCAAGTGTGCCTGCGGTTGACTCCCGACGCCTTTCATGCTGATGAGTGTGGATGTGGTTGCTATTTCCCGTTCTTGACGATCGAGAATGTCCCGAAGGAATATATCCCCGGAAGAGTGGAGCGTTTTGATACGTTTGCCTTGAATGATTTATAGCGATAAAATGTAAAAAATGTATTTCACAGGGGGACGGAAGATGATAAACAAGGGATAAACCGTCCCGTGGTATTGGAATAGCCTGTTAGCGATTTCTTTTATGATCCGGAATACCAACTTTTTGTAAGCGTTAAAAAAGCTTATTTCCTACTAAAATGGCGGTTAGGTGGCGGTTAAGTGGCGGCTAAATGGCGGTCAAGTCGCCTAGAGGTGGCCTAGACGTGAGGCAATGGTCGCTTAAAAATGTAGTTTATCTCAAGTGTTTTCCTTGAAAAGGGGTATTCATGTCAGGTTAAATGCATCACGAGTTTTGACGTGTTTGCCCTAACGGATGATCGAGAAAAATATGGGGACTTTCTTTAATTCATTATCTTTGTCGTAAAATTGGTATATTGGGGAGTGTTGGCTTTAGACTATTAGAATAAATTTATAGGGTATATGCGTGAAGTCATGGTACAATATCTGCAACATCGTCTGTTACGGTGGTTCGACGAGAACCAGCGGGTATTTCCGTGGCGGGAAGACGGGGCGACCAAATACCAGCAGATTGTATCGGAAATCCTGTTACAGCGCACGAAGGCAGAGACTGTGGCCAAGTATTTTGATACATTTTTCTCGAAATATTCCGATTGGAATGCTTTGGCAAATGCTTCACTCGAAGAGTTGGAGGAGGTGATGAAACCTTTGGGATTATACCGGCATCGGGCGAAACGACTTTACAAGTTGGGGGAGGATATCCGGCGAAGAGGGGGTAATATCCCGGGAAATTCGAACGAGTTGCGGGATTCCGGTTTTATCGGGTTGTATGTCACGAATGCTTTCGAGTTGTTTATTCTGCGGAACCGGAAACCGCTTTTGGACGTGAATATGTCCCGGTTGCTGAAACGCTATTTTAAACCGGGTGATTTTATCGACGTGCGCCATGACAAGGAAATTCAGGAATTGGCCAATGATATCGTGGAAGTCCGTCGATGCAAGGAATTGAACTGGGCTATACTGGATTATGCCGCGCTGGTGTGTAAAAGCAGGAACCCCTTGTGTGATGAATGCGTGTTGAACAAGCATTGCAAATATTATGAGTTGTCTAAGGGTAATACTACCTTTATCCCGTAGTAATAATGCTTTAATTGGCTTGCTGTTACTTATTGTGCTCTATTTCGATAACATCGAATTATGATTTCTGGGGTAAAAATATTAGGGTGGGAATACAAGTTAACAGGAAAGACGATAGAAAGGTGTATTAAAATAAAAACAGTTTGAGATCATGTCTCAAACTGTTTTTTATGGTATCGTGATTATCTTGTTTACTTGATAACACCCAATTTTTTACCAATCTTGATGAAGGCAGCCAATGCACGATCCAATTGTTCACGTGTATGAGCGGCAGACAATTGGATACGAATACGGGCTTGTCCTTTCGGAACAACCGGGTAGTAGAATCCGGTAACGTAGATGTTCTCTTTCTGTAATTCGGCAGCAAATTGTTGAGAAAGAACTGCATCGTAAAGCATCAAGGCACAGAT
>ERZ838577.5091-NODE-5091-length-10196-cov-36.912139_pt1 | contig 10196 bp, 10 predicted proteins | sample MGYA00519682_ERZ838577 | MGnify/ENA primary metagenome ERZ838577 (study PRJEB31850, sample SAMEA3708838) | human gut metagenome | biome: human gut; feature: human-associated habitat; material: faeces | place: China | collected 2014 ...
GTCAAACTTCATAATTTGACACAATTTAAATCAACATATTTTTGAAAATTGATTTCCGTGAGCAGTGTTTGTGTAAATCCACTTTCAAGATCATGGAAGGCAGGAGAGAAGTTTTTCGTGGAATTCTTTTTCAGAATATGTTCGTTTTCACAGAGAAACGCCTTTGCCGGACTGGAACAAAACGGAATTTTTGTCATTATCGCACAAATAGAAAGTGTCACTTTTGGTGAAAAAAGAGATTTCCTGCGGCAATTCGCTGTAGCATCTTGACAAATATCCTTCTACATGGTAAACTGTTTATAGTGAATTTGATACAGAATTCCGAAAATTGAAATATTGGAATGTTACCTTTCGACAAGTTTGTCTGATTGGGCATCACCAACTTTTATGCACGCAAAATGGACGCGGTATAGGGGTTGGCTTTTTTTATACCATTTTGAGGTGCTTTATGAAAATTATCAAAGTTATCAATAACAACACAGTATGTGCTTTGGATAAAAAAGGCAAAGAACAGATCATATCCGGAAAGGGCATCGGATTCGGCAAAAAACGCGGTGACGAAGTGGATTCGGCACAGATCCAGAAAATCTATATGATCGCTGATTCTGCCCTGCGGAAACGCATGGTGGAATGTCTGGCGGAAATCCCCTACGAACATATCCGTCTGACATCAGATCTGGTCGATCATATTTCTGAACAGTTTTCACAGGAAGTGTTGAAAGAGTCGCTGATGATCAGTCTGTCCGATCATGTCAGTTTTGCGATCGAACGGCAGAAGCAGGGAATCAATTTTGCCAATCCGCTGATGGACTCCATTCACGATTGTTTTCCGGAGGAACTTGCTCTTGGAAACTATTGTCTGGAAGAAATCCGCCGGCAGCTGGGAATATCGCTTCACAAAGACGAAGCCGGCTTCATTGCCATGCATATCATCAACGCACGGCTGCATACCAACATGGGACAAGTCCCGGATATTACAAAGCTGGTGAATGGTTGTGCAGAAATTGCAGATACTTTTTATCAGGGAAAGCTGGACAAGACCACCGTTTCTTACGAACGGTTTCTGGTACATCTGAAGTATCTGGCGAAGCGGCTGTTCCAGTCACAGGAATTCTCCAATGTGCTTAGTCGGGACGAGGAGATTTTAAGCTTTGTCCGGCAGAAATTCCAAAAACATTATCGCTGTGCCAAGTGCCTGCAGGATTATATCCTGAAAAATTTTGCACGCACGATTTCAGAGGACGAAATGATGACATTGGCGTTCCACCTGAAAAAAGTCAGCGAATCCCGTTAAAAACGCTTGATTTCATTACAATTGGTACCTAGGGCAATACCGCACAAAGAGCGTCTGGCGACTTTGCACGCCAGCTGCTTGCAAATTTTCCGTCATATTTCACAAAAATTTGACGACGCATCTGTCGCACAATCTTTGTGCGGTATTGCCCAAGTAATGATTCCGGCGTGAAGATACAGAACATTATTTTCAGGAGGACTTTTGTAATGAAAGACAAGATTTTCGGCGTATTGCAGCGAGTGGGACGCTCCTTCATGCTTCCCATTGCACTGCTGCCGGTGGCGGGGCTTCTGCTGGGTTTGGGAAGTTCCTTTACAAATGCCACTACAATTGAAACCTATCATCTGGGAAACATCATCTATGAGGGCGGACTGCTCTACACCATTCTGGACATCATGAGCAAGGCGGGAAGTGCCGTTTTTGACAATCTGGCACTGTTGTTTGCCATGGGGGTTTCCATTGGCATGGCGAAAAAAGAAAAGGAAGTCGCTGCTCTTTCCGGTGCGATCGCCTATCTGGTCATGAACACCGCGATCAGTGCTCTGATCTCTGCCAAGGGCGGCGTAGAAGCAATGGCAGCCAACTCCACCACCTCTGTGCTGGGTATCACCACACTGCAAATGGGCGTGTTCGGCGGTATTCTGGTTGGCTTGGGCGTAGCGGCTCTGCACAACCGGTTCTATAAAATTGAACTGCCGCAGGTGCTTTCCTTCTTCGGCGGCACTCGTTTTGTGCCGATCATTTCTACCGTGGTGTACCTGTTCGTTGGTGTCATCATGTTCTTTCTGTGGCCGGTGGTACAGTCCGGTATCTCTCATCTGGGAACGCTGGTGCTTCGCTCCGGTTACGCCGGTACATGGATCTACGGCATTCTGGAACGTGCCCTGATTCCGTTTGGCCTGCACCATGTATTCTATATGCCGTTCTGGCAGACAGAACTGGGCGGCTCCATGATGATCGACGGCAACATGGTTTCCGGTGCCCAGAACATCTTCTTTGCTGAACTGGCTTCCAAGTCTACAACAGAATTTTCCGTTTCTGCGACACGCTTCATGTCCGGTAAGTTCCCGTTCATGATCTTCGGTCTGCCGGCTGCGGCATTTGCAATGTACCGTGCGGCTCGTCCGGAAAAGAAAAAGATGGTCGGAAGCCTGCTGCTTTCCGCAGCCCTGACCTCTATGATTACCGGCATCACTGAACCGCTGGAATTCACATTTCTGTTCGTGGCTCCGCTGATGTATGCCGTACACTGCGTACTGGCTGGTCTGTCCTATATGCTGATGCACATTCTGAATGTTGGTGTCGGCATGACGTTCTCCGGCGGTGCCATTGACCTGACACTGTTCGGTATTTTACAGGGCAATGCGAAAACCCACTGGATCTGGATCGTGGTTGTCGGTCTGGTCTATGCAGTTGTTTACTACTTCGTATTCTACTTTATGATCACCAATCTGAACCTGAAAACACCGGGCAGAGAACCGGACGATGTAGAGCCGAAACTCTATCGCAGAAGCGATGTTAATGCGGCAAAGGCAGAGAAAAAAGCAGGCGGCAGTGCGGCTGTAGACATGGTCAGTGCAATGGTGTTGAAAGGTCTGGGCGGAAAGGCAAACCTGTCCGATCTGGACTGCTGTGCAACACGCCTGCGGGTGACAGTACAGAATACAGAACTGGTAGACGATGCCATGCTGAAAGCCAGTGGTGCTTCCGGTGTTATTCACAAGGGCAACGGTGTACAGGTTATCTATGGTCCGAAAGTATCCGTTATCAAGTCCAATCTGGAAAACTTCATGGAAACGCCGGAAGCAGAGCATCTGGACAGTCTGTTTGCAGAATCCGAAGCAGAAACTACTGTGGAAGAAACCAAGCCGGAACCGGAACAGAATTCTGCTCCCGCAGAAAAGGCGGCTGGTTCCGGAGAATGCCTGACACTGTGCACACACATGAACGGTACGGCGATTCCGCTGGAAGAAGTGGAGGACGAGGTGTTCTCGCAGAAGATTCTCGGTGACGGCATTGCGATTCGTCCCGCAGAGGGCAAGTTGTACGCTCCCTGTGACGGCACCATTGAAACCGTATTCGACACCAGGCACGCTGTGAATATGACTTCCGCAGACGGTGTGGAGATCCTGATGCATATCGGTATCGATACCGTAAAGCTGGAGGGAAAATATTTTGAGGCACATGTCAGTGACGGACAGGCAGTCAAGAAGGGCGACCTGCTCATCAGCTTTGACATGGAAGCAATCACCGCCGCAGGCTACAAGCTGACCACGCCGATGCTGGTTTGCAATGTAGACGATTACGCCGCAGTTACACCGGTGGCACAGGGAACTGTTTCCGTCGGAACGACTGCAATTCAGATCACCAAGTAAACCAACACTGCTTTTGCAAGTGTTTCCTTAGGCAATACCGCACAAAGAGCGTCTGGCGACTTTGCACGCCATCTGCTTGCAAATTTTCCGTCATATTTCACAAAAATGCTCGTGAATACATCCAGTATTCACTCCGCTTTTTGTTTCATCTGACGAAAAATTTGACGACGCATCTGTCGCACAATCTTTGTGCGGTATTGCCCTTAGAATAAAATTTATTTAGGAGGAATTACTCATGAAAACATTCACTTACACCATTCAGGACGAAGTAGGTATCCACGCAAGACCGGCAGGACTGCTGGCAAAGAAGGCAAAGGAATTCCAGAGCACTATCACACTGGAAAAGGGCGGCAAGTCCGTAAACCTGACCAAGCTGATGGCAGTCATGGGCATGGGCGTGAAGTGCGGCGACACTGTGACCGTTTCTGTTGACGGTGCAGACGAGGAAACCGCTTTCGCAGAGATGCAGGCATTCTTCCAGCAGAACCTCTGAGTTCTCGGAAAAACATTCATATAGGAGGAAAAATCCATGAATATTTGGCATGACATTGATGAAGAACGCATCTATCCCACAGATTTTATGGCTGTCGTGGAAATCTCCATGGGCAGCAATATGAAGTATGAACTGGACAAGAAAACCGGCATGCTGTCGCTGGACAGAGTGCTGTTCACGGCAACGCACTACCCCATGAACTACGGCTTCATTCCCAGAACCTATGCAGACGACCACGACCCGCTGGACGTGCTGCTGCTCTGCTCCGAGCCGATCCTGCCTATGACACTGGTGCGAAGTTATCCCATTGGTGTCATGACCATGGAGGACGGCGGCATGGGCGATGAGAAGATCATTGCCATTCCCTATGGCGATCCCACCTATATGAGTTATACCGATGTCAGCGAACTGCCCAAGCATATCTTTGAGGAACTGATGCACTTTTTCTCGGTGTATAAGCAGCTGGAACGGGGCAAGCAGACCGAAGTCAAGGACATCGGCGGACCGATGGCAGCAGTGGCAGTCATGGAAAAGGCAATGGAAAATTACCGGAAAAAGTTCGGTACCGCAGAGGCGTAAGGAGAAATCGGAATCATGAAAAAGTTTACCGGAAAAGGTGTGTACGGTGCTATCGCTATGGGAAAGATCTCTGTTTTTCAGAAGCAGGATACCTTGATTCAGCGGACTTCCGTGAAAGACACCGAAGCGGAAAAAGCCAGAGTAGAGGCTGCCAAAGCCGCAGCAGCAGAACAATTACAGGCGATCTATGAAAAGGCACTGAAAGAAGTGGGTGAAACCAATGCTCAGATCTTTGAGATCCACATGATGATGCTGGAAGATGACGACTACAACGAGAGCATTCAGAACATCATTGATACCCAGAAAGTCAATGCTGAGTATGCGGTTTCCATTACGGCGGACAACTTCGCCGAGATGTTCTCCGCCATGGACGATGCCTATATGCAGGCTCGTGCGGCTGACGTGCGGGACATTTCCGACCGCATCATTGCCAATCTGACGGGAAGCGTTGCTGTGCAGGAAGATTCCGGCGAAAAGCACATCATTTGTGCGGACGACCTCGCCCCCAGCGAAACCGTTTCTCTGGATAAGGACAAGGTGCTGGCATTTGTGACGGCACACGGTTCGTCCAACTCTCACACAGCGATTCTGGCTCGGAACATGAACATTCCGGCAGTCATCGGTGTGGGCAGCGATTTTCTGAAAGAGGTACAGGACGGCACAGAGACGATCGTAGACGGCTTTACCGGTGAGATTTTCGTGGAACCGGACGAGGAAACTCGCCGGCGGCTGCTGGAAAAGCAGAAGGCAGACGAGGAGAAAAAGCGTCTGCTGCTGGAACTGAAAGGCAAGGAAAACGTTACCAGGGACGGCACCAAAGTCAACATCTATGCCAACATCGGCAGTGTGGACAATATCGGTGCAGTGCTGCTCAACGATGCCGGCGGTATCGGATTGTTCCGGAGCGAATTTCTGTATCTGGAAAATAATGACTATCCCAACGAAGAACAGCAGTTTCTGGCGTACAAGCGTGTGCTGGAGAGCATGGCGGGGAAGAAAGTCATTATCCGCACGCTGGACATCGGTGCAGACAAGCAGGTGGACTATTTCCACCTGAAAAAAGAGGACAATCCGGCAATGGGCTACCGTGCAATTCGCATTTGCCTGACCAGACCGGAGATCTTCAAGACGCAGCTGCGGGCACTGTATCGTGCGTCCATTTACGGCAATCTGGGGGTTATGTTCCCCATGATCACCAGCGTGTCCGAACTGGAAAAGATCCTTGCCATATGTGAGGAAGTCAAGGCGGAACTGCGGGAGCAGGGTGTGACCTATTCCGACACCATGGAACTGGGCATCATGATCGAAACGCCGGCGGCTGCCATTATCAGCGACCGTCTGGCACCTATGGTGGACTTTTTCAGCGTGGGTACCAACGATCTCACACAGTACACCCTTGCCTGCGACCGGCAGAATCCGGACATTGAACCGTTCATCGACACCCACCACGAGGCGATTCTGCGGCTCATCGAAATGAGTGCCAAGAACGCCCACGCCAACGGTGCGTGGATCGGCATCTGCGGTGAACTGGCAGCGGATACTACGCTGACGGAAACATTCCTGCGAATGGGCATTAACGAACTTTCCGTTTCGCCGGCGTTCGTGCTGAAAGTGCGGGACGCTGTGCGGAATGTGGATCTGCGGAAGTGAACATGATTCTGATATGAAAAATGCTGCTGTGCCTGTATCTGGTGTGGCAGCATTTTGTTTGCGTATTTGCAAAAAGTGTGGTATAATAGAGATAAAATCAACCAAGAGGAGATGCCAAGATGATTCGTGAAATTGTAAAAGACACATTTTTTCTCAGTCAGAAATCCGAGCCGGCAACCAGACAGGATCAGCCGGTAATACAAGACCTGTTGGATACGGTTCGTGCCAACGCTGACCGCTGTGTGGGTATGGCGGCGAATATGATCGGGGAACGAAAGACCATTCTGGTGGAACAGGCTGGAAAAGACTATCTCGTCATGGTGAACCCGAAAATCGTCGATCATTCCAGGCAGTGTTACGAAACCGAAGAAAGCTGTCTGTCGCTGACGGGACAGCGTCCGGTCAAACGGTACAGCGTGATCGTGGTGGAATATCTGGATCGAAAATTCAAACGGAAAAAGCAGACGTTCCGAGATTTTGAAGCACAGATCATTCAGCATGAAATGGACCACTTCGAGGGAATCATTATATAAGGCAATACCGCACAAAGAGCGTCTGGCGACTTTGCACGCCATCTGCTTGCAAATTTCCCGTCATATTTCACAAAAATGCTCGTGAATACAGCAAGTATTCACTCCGCTTTTTGTTTCATCTGACGAAAAATTTGACGACGCATCTGTCGCACAATCTTTGTGCGGTATTGCCATAAAAAAGAAAGGTGATGCTTTATGCCACAAAACATAAATCAGGAACTGTTGCAGCGGTTTGTAGATGCACAGGATCACGGGTACGAATTTGGAGAAACCTATGCCAAGGCACTTGACGAGATGAAACAGGGGCAAAAAATGACGCACTGGATCTGGTACGTGTTCCCGCAGATTCAGGGGCTGGGGAAAAGTTTTATCGCGGTGTATTTTTCCATTTACGATCTGGAAGAGGCGGTAGCGTACTATCAGCACCCGATTCTGGGGGCAAGGCTGCGGGAGATCACGGCGGTGCTGCTGGAGATTCCCTCCAATAACCCGTGGAGCGTGTTCGGGCAAACAGATGCACGCAAGGTGCGTTCCTGCATGACACTGTTCCGGCAGGCTGCACCGGACGACGACTTGTTTTCCCGTGTGCTGTACAAATTCTATCGCGGCGTCGAGGACAAAAGAACCTTGGAACAACTGCACATTTTTTGAAAGACGAGGAGAAACCAAAAAATGATTCTCAACATACATGGCTACGGCGGCAGTGCACAGAACAGTGCCTATACAGCATTGCTTTCGCTGGGCTGCGATGTGACCTCGCCGCAGCTGGATTATGATGCAGTGTGTCCGGAGAAAGTGCTGAAAACACTGCGGGAAATGGCTGTGACATGTCACGCGGATACTTTGATAGGGACAAGCTTTGGCGGATTTTTTGCGGCACTGCTCTGTGCGGAACTGCATCTTCCCACCATCTTGGTGAACCCCTGTCTGATGCCGTTTGACGTACTGCCAAGGCTCGGAAATACGCAGCCAATACAGCCGCTGATGGTGCTGTTCAGCAAGCTTGCTGCAATCGACAGCAGTCTGGTGCACTGTATCATCGGGGCAGAAGACGAAGTGATCGGAGATCACGCGTTTACGAAACGGCTGCTGTGCGATGCAGATCTTGTGCAGGTGCCGAATGGCAGGCATTCCGGTGCGACACTACCGCTGCAATCGTTTTTTCAGACAATTCTGGGAAAATAAGGGCAGCACCTGAGGAAGAAACATTGTCAACTGAAAACAGTTCCGAAATTTCCGGCAAATTTCGGAACTGTTTTGTATTTTCAGACTTCTGCAATTGTGCTAAAATAAAGTTATCCACAACAGAAAAAGAGGAAGGGAAGTTTGAACAATGTTTTGCAAATACTGTGGAAGTGAGATTGAGGACAATTCCAAATTCTGTGAGAAGTGCGGCAAAAAGCTGGACGAGGCAGTTCCTGCGGCAGAGGCGGAGAGTCCTGTGAAAAAGAAAAAGTCCAAAAAGAAGTGGATCATTCTGGCGGTGGCAGCCGTTCTGGTGGTCGTGGTTCTCGCGGCGGTGATCGGTTCTTCCGGCGACGATTCCGAAAAAAGTACCGGAAATTCCGGAAGCTCCGAATATTCCGAAGTCATTACCCAGCCGCCGACGGAAGCGTCCAAGTATCAGAAAACCAATTCCTACAACATTCCCTGCAACGGCAATTCGGAACTGGCAATTGAAGCAGCCAACGTGTTTGCCGACAAGTACGGCGGTTCCAGTTACGACTGGAACCTGACTAGTGTTGATGCATCAGTTTCCGGAATGGAGGGCACTTATCGGTATACTTACAGCTGGGTAGGCAACACCTACACGGCTACCAGAAAATTCAAAATCACGGACTATGGCACCTACCGGAACTACAGTTGGGAAGGTGACATTGCAAATTTATTTTACGGAAGTTAAGGCAACACCGCACAAAGCCCGCCTGACGGCTTTGCACGTAATCCGCTTGCAGATTTTCCTTAAAAACTGAAAGAGATTTTTCGATATAGTTTAAAGCTATAGGCAACTGCTCTATAAATATATTTCCCAAACCTGCTGTTTCATGGTATACTAAAATCAAATACATTTGTTCAGAAAGAGGAATTGACTATGCAGAAGATCACATCTCCGTACCGCTATGATTTTGTCGGAAGCTTCCTGCGTCCGGAAAACCTGAAGCAGGCAAGAAAAGATTACAGAGCAGGAAAAATCAGCAAGGAACAGCTGACCGCTGTAGAAGATGCTGCGATTCGTGAACTGGTTGCCAAGCAGAAGCAGGCAGGCTATCACATCATCACAGACGGTGAATATCGCCGTGAATACTGGCATCTGGATTTTATGTGGGGCTTTGCCGGCGTTGGACATGAAAAGACCGGCGGCGGTGTGCAGTTCAACGGAGAAATGGCAGATCTGGAAGATACCTACCTGACCGGAAAGGTCAAGGTAGTGCCGCACCCGTTTGTGACATACTTCCAGTTCCTGAAACAGTTTGAAGATGATGAAACCGTTGCAAAGTATACCATTCCTGCACCGGCACAGATGTTCCAGCAGATGATCGTGCCGCAGAATTTCCAGAGCACCAGAGAATTCTATGCCACCAATGAAGAACTGATCCACGACATCGGCGTTGCATATCAGGAAGTGATCCGTCAGTTCTATGATGCAGGCTGCCGCAATTTGCAGTTGGACGACTGCACTTGGGGTGCGATCGTGGGAAATGCTGCAAAACAGCGGTATCAGTCCTTGGGCATTGATCTGGAAGATGTCAAGAAGCAGCTTCTCGCGGTCAACAATCTGGCACTGGAGAACAAGCCGGCTGACATGGTGATCACTTCTCACATTTGCCGCGGCAACTATCACTCCACATTCTTCACCAGCGGACCGTATGATTCTGTTGCAGACTATGTTTTTGCACAGGAAAATGTAGATGCCCTGCTGCTGGAATATGATGACGAAAGAAGCGGCGGCTTCGAACCGCTTGCAAAGGTTTCTCCGAATAAAAAGGTGGTTCTCGGTCTGATCACTTCCAAGAAGCCGGAACTGGAGGACAAGCAGACAGTTATTGCACGGATTCACGAAGCAGCAAAGTATATTCCGCTGGATCGCCTTTGCCTGAGCCCGCAGTGCGGATTCGCTTCCTGCGAGATCGGCAACAAGCTGACAGAAGCAGACGAGTGGGCAAAGCTCGCACTGGTAAAGGAAATCGCAGAAGAAGTCTGGGGATAATCGCTTTTTCTGAGGCAATACCGCACAAAGAGCGTCTGGCGACTTTGCACGCCATCTGCTTGCA
>ERZ838577.5092-NODE-5092-length-10195-cov-2.794773_pt1 | contig 10195 bp, 7 predicted proteins | sample MGYA00519682_ERZ838577 | MGnify/ENA primary metagenome ERZ838577 (study PRJEB31850, sample SAMEA3708838) | human gut metagenome | biome: human gut; feature: human-associated habitat; material: faeces | place: China | collected 2014 ...
AAATAGCGGAAATGAACATTTGTTAATAAAAAGATGGCTATTCCGGACAACTGTTTACTGAAAAAATAGCTTATTTTTGCAAAGAATGCAAGATTAGTCAAATGGTTGAATCAGAAATAAATAAAAGATATTGCCAAAGCTGCGGAATGCCGCTCCGCTTCGACGTGGAGGAATATTTAGGCACCAACTCTGACGGTTCGAGGAGTGATGAGTTTTGTTATTACTGCCTGAAGGATGGGAAATACATTGTTGATATATCCATGTGGGAAATGATCGACATCTGGATAAAATATACAGATAAATATAATGAATACGCAGACACGGACTATTCTCCGAAAGAGCTGAGGGAGATACTGGACAAACGCCTTCCCACACTGAACAGATGGCGGCAAAAGCAAGAGACAAGCAGCCTTCATCATAAGATGATTCAGAACATAATAGTGTACATCAACGGTCATCTGACGGAGGTACTGAATACCGACACGCTGAGTTCGATGAGCGGACTGTCCAAATTTCATTTCAGAAGAGTGTTCCGCACCGCTACCGGAGAGAATATCGGCAGTTACATACAGCGTTTGCGCATGGAACACGTTGCACATCTGCTGATCTCTACGGACTATACGCTAAAGCAAATCATAGAGCAAACGAGTTATCAGACTAAATACAGTATCGCCAAAGCTTTTAAGAAACATTTTGGTATATCAACTTCTCAATACAGAGAGAAGCACAGACCGAACGGTGAAAATCCGGCAACAAACATAAAACCGGAGATAAAAGTGATCAGCCCGATAAAGATATTCTGCATCGAAGTGGGTGAAGCGTATAAAAACAAACTAAAATACAGATTACTTTGGAATAAACTACTGCATCATGCCGAACAGTATGAAGCAGACCCACGATATGACAAGTTTATCAGCCTTAGCATGGACGATCCGTCGATTACGCCTACGGAGAAGTGCCGGTTCTATCTAGGCATCACCCTTCGCGATGATACTAAAGCGAGACCGGTACCGGGAATCATGCAAATTCCCGGAGGGCGATATGCCGTGTTCAGACATACGGGGAGCTATTCTTCTTTACACAAAGTGTACAGGAGCATTTATGAGGAATGGTTTCCGAAAAGTAAATACCATCCCCAAAGCACATTCAGCTTTGAGATGTATATGAATCATCCGTCCACCACGGAAACGTCGGAATTACTAACAGAAATATATATACCGGTCATACGGAAATAATCACCATTAAAACAGAATCTATGGCAAAGATATCAGAAATCATGCTTTTACAGCAGCCGGAACAGCCCGCTTTGGCTATTGAAGTACAAACCTACATGAAAGGTATGTCACAGGCTATCGGAGAGAATTTTGTAAGAATAGACTCTTTATTCAAGAAACAGGGAGAAGTAACCACGGATATCCCCTTCGTAGAGTACCCCGACTTCGAAAGCCTGACCGAAGATCGTATAAAAATGATTATCGGACTGAAATCTTCGAAACCTTTACAAGGTGACGAAAAAATACAATCTGTCATCCTCCCCGCCAGAAGAATAGTCGTATGTCTGCACAGAGGAAATTACAATGAACTGGCACAGCTGTACAATGAGATGACCGAATGGATAAAAACAAATGGCTACAAGGCCTCGGGAACATCAATAGAGTATTATTACAGCAATCCGGATGTACCCGAAGAGGAACATGTCACAAGAGTTGAAATGCCTTTACTCTAAAAGCAAGAGAATAGTTGCCGTAAACTCTTACCAAACAATAAGAAGCAGAGAAGCCGTCATACAGTATCACCTTGTCTGATAAAGTACCGGCATTCCCTGCTTCAATAGTTCTTTAGAAATTAGCCTTGCGTTTCTTCACTTCTTCTACGAGTTTCGTAAAGGATTTCTCCTTTTTACGTTTTTCATGTTCGGAAGCGGAGAAGTGCCATGCTTCTCGTCTGAGTTTCAGATAACTCTCATATACCTTATGATCTAACGTACCATTATGTACCGCCTCTAAAACAGCACAACCCGGCTCGTCGATATGTTTACAATCGCTGAAACGGCATGATTCCGCATAGTCGGATATTTCAAACATTTCGGTGAGCGAATCGGGATTGTCAATCGCCAAACCAAATTCCCGAACACCCGGAGTGTCGATTAAAACACCTGAGCCGTCCATCAATACCATTTCCCGACGAGTCGAAGTATGCCGCCCCTTCCCTGTAGACAGGCTTATATCAGAAGTATTCAATACCGATTTCCCGCAAAGGGCATTCACCAAAGAACTCTTGCCGACACCCGAAGAGCCGACAAACACAACTGTTTCGCCTTTTGTTATGGATTCCCGCAACCGAAGAATCGTTTGAGGTTGACGAATACTTGTGATAAATACAGGAAACTGACGGGCAATGTGTTTGATCGCTTCATCTATTTTCTGTCTGTCACAACCTAAATCGGCTTTATTGAGCACTAATACCGGTTTGATTTTTTCTTCCATTACCTGGGCAATGAAACGTTCCGCCCTGCGAACATTGAAATTATCATCAAGGCTTTGCACAATAAATGCCTTATCGACGTAAGAAGCAATGGCCTGCCGGTCGGCTACCCTTCCGTTCTTCTTTCGATACAACGCCCGTTCACGGGGCAATATATCAACTATAATCCCTTTGTTTGCATCGAATGGCTGAAAAATCACCCAATCGCCCGTACAAGGATATTCATCAGGCACTCTGCCATAAATCATATTTCCTGTTAACTCGCACAAATATACACCATCCTCTGCAACTACTTCATAACAGGTTTTATGTGTCACGATGATTCGTCCATGAGACATATCTTTATATTGTGAGATTTGTTTTTGCCGGAATAGATTATCACTCCAACCATATAATGACAGATTATTATTTTCGTTACTCATTATTTTAATGTATATAGCATACACGTAAAAGCACAACAATGCTTTCGCTATTGTATGCGGGTATAAAAACTAAAGTTATATAATATAGGAAAATCACTTCCGGAAAGATTATCCGAAAGTATGGAAGTTCGAATCTGTTAAAGTGAACAGATTCTTATCAGACCAAATCCGATGTAATAAATGATGAGTTAAACATCCACTAGTTTTAATGAAACATTATAATTTTAATGCGTCAAAGATATGAGAAATAAATAACAGAGCCAAATGAATGATGAAATATGTGTCAAAAGCCAATGGATACGCGGCCTGACGTTTCCATTTTCCATTCTCTTGATTTTTTGTCGTACTGGTATTCCGCACCGACACTTACTTCCGTATTCTTTTTCACATCGACCGAGATAGAGGCTCCTACCCCTGTATGTGGAAATAACGGATTATAAGCCGGAGGAGGTGTATTTCCCCCCATAAAATATTGTCCCCAGACATTTAACCGGACATTTCTGACTAAAGAATAACGCATTCTCGTATATATTCCCGCTATATCTTGCCTCGCTATAGGCAAAGCCAAATAGAATTGCCGACTCAAGTCCCCTCCCGCTTCAACGAAAAATCTTTGAGAAGGAATCCAGCGTATTCCGGCATTTACCGCTACATATTGCCCCAATCCCAGATAAGTCTTTTGTTCTGCACTCCCAATAAAGGAAAGTTGTCCATTCATAGAATGCTGACGAAAATTATAAAAATCCGTCAATGTCGGATTACTTTCCAGCAATGCCGGAAAATCGTAAGAATAGGGAGATAAGCCCGATGCAGGACTTGAAGGTGTCAGACCGTATGTCTGCATGGACTTATCATCTGTTGCGAGCTTTTTAGCCTCTATATCCGGTAACTTCGGTTCTATGTTTTTTGCTTCGGGCAACTGCCGTCCGCTCACTTCCGCGGAGCTATTTTTCTTTTGCACATCTATTTTATTCTCCTTTTCTATAGTTTGAGAAAAGGCAGTAGCAACACAAGCAAAAGACACAAAAACAAAGACAGCAACTGTTCTAATCATAATATTCTCCTTTCTTTTATCAGGGGCTATATTATTAATACAATTATCCGGTTAAAAGCTCAATGATCGGTAACATATTTTTTATTTTAAAGTAGAGATAGATTGATAGACAGCTTTTGCCATTACCTGCGCTCCCTTTTCGTTCGGATGAATACGGTCCGGAAAGAGTTCGGGCATTCCGTCCATAGCAGTATGGAGGTCTATAACAGACAGGTCGTTTTTCTTGGCGAGCTTCTTGATCATCGGAATGATTTCTTTAGAGATAATATCATCGTTGATGCCGTCACCTGTCAGATAAGCTTTGGAAGGATAGCAGAGATAAATCTTCGGCTGTGAAGGAAGACCTTTGAAAGCGTCGATCATGGTCTGCGCATCTTTCATGAAGTCTGCTTTGTATTTCCAGTTGAATGATTTGCTGTCGTTTGTACCAAGTTTGATAACGACGATATTAGGATTAAAAGCTAACGCATTCTTATAAGCAGGTTCGTTCATATAAGGATGATCTCCTTTGTTCAGCATGGTACGGGCGCTCACTCCGAAGTTTTTCACCCAGTAGCTGTCGCCCAGCATACGGGCCAGTACGGAAGGATAGCTGTCGCGGCTGCGATTTCTTATTCCTGCTCCGAACGTAATACTGTTGCCGATGCAAGCCACACGGACGGCATCTTTGCGAGGAGCCTTGAAACTACGCAACCAAGAAGTCAGTTCGTTCTGCATTTCACTCTTGTAGAGGAAATCTTCACGGATTCCCCAACCGTGTCCGCCTGTAGGATAAATATGGAGAACGGAAGGAACACCTTTCTTATTTAAAGCCAGATAATAGTTGACTCCGTTGGCAGGAGGAACTACCTTGTCATCATCGCTATAAACAATGAAAGCACGGGGAGTCTCTTTGGTCACTTGCTTCTCGTTGGAGAATTCTTTTTCCAGATCGGCAGAAGCGTCCTTGCCCAACAGATTGTCATGAGAGCCCATGTGAGTGAAAGATTTGTCCATCGTGATCACCGGATAGAAGAGAATCTGGAAGTTGGGACGAAGTGCTTCAGGCGCATGTGTAGCGATGGTCGAAGCTAGATGGCCTCCGGCAGAAGACCCCATGATACCAATATCATTCGGATTCAGATTCCATACGTCAGCGCTGTCACGTACCATTTTCATGGCTGCTTCGGCGTCGGAGATCGGGAGGGTGCGGTCGCCTTTCGGCATCCGGTATTTGAGAACAATCAATGCAATTCCTTGTTTGTTGAAATACGGCGCCCAGTCATACCCTTCGTGATTGACCGCCAAGCCGGAGTATCCCCCACCCGGACAGGCTACCACAGCACGACCTGTCGCCAGTTCCGGTGCCGGCAGGAAAACACGAAGAGAAGGCTGTTCAATATCAAATGGTTTTGGCGTACTTTGTGCCGAGACTTGCAGTCCTGTCAATAGCAGGACCAGCAATACAAAAAGAGAAGAGAATTTCTGTTTCATAGTATCTGTATACTTTGATTAATGAATATTTGATGTGCGAAGATAGTAATTTTATGTATCTTTGCGCCTCCTTTTAAATAGAAAAAATGATATGCAAGGAATTAAGAATCTGACACACGGCCCTATCAACCGCCAACTTTTCAATCTGGCGATGCCTATCATGGCAACGTCGTTTATACAGATGGCATACAGCCTTACAGATATGGCATGGGTGGGACGACTGGGCAGTGAGGCAGTCGCCGCCATCGGTTCGGTAGGAATCCTGACGTGGATGTCCGGTTCTATCTCCTTATTAAATAAGGTAGGGTCCGAAGTCAGCGTAGGTCAATCCATCGGCGCGCAGAATCAGGAAGATGCACGCCAGTTCGCTTCACACAATATCACGATTGCTCTGATCATTTCGATCTGCTGGGGCGGACTGCTGTTCATGTTCGCAAGCCCCATTATCCGCATCTATGAACTAGAAGAGCACATCACAGCCAATGCCATCGAATACCTGCGGATTATTTCCACCGCATTGCCGTTCATATTCCTGTCCGCTGCCTTCACAGGTATCTATAATGCAGCGGGACGAAGCAAAATTCCATTCTATATCAGTGGGACGGGACTGATTATGAATATCATTCTCGACCCTCTGTTTATCTTCGGCTTCGGTCTGGGAACAAACGGTGCCGCCTACGCTACATGGCTCTCGCAGGCAACGGTTTTCGCCATCTTCATCTACCAGCTGCGTTTCCGCAAAGACGCCCTGCTCGGTGGTTTCCCCTTCTTCTCCCGACTGAAGAAAAAGTACACGCGGCGTATTCTGAAACTAGGCCTGCCCGTAGCTACCCTAAACACACTGTTCGCCTTCGTCAATATGTTCCTCTGCCGTACCGCATCCGAACAGGGCGGACACATCGGACTGATGACTTTCACCACCGGCGGACAGATAGAAGCCATCACCTGGAATACCTCCCAAGGTTTCTCCACCGCACTCAGCGCCTTTATTGCCCAGAACTTCGCCGCCGGACGAATAGAACGGGTACTGAAAGCCTGGCACACCACCCTATGGATGACGGGAATCTTCGGGACTTTCTGCACGCTGCTGTTTGTCTTTTACGGCAATGAGGTCTTTTCGATCTTTGTCCCCGAACAGGCGGCTTACGAAGCCGGAGGTGTATTTCTGCGTATCGACGGATATTCGCAGCTGTTTATGATGCTCGAAATCACAATGCAGGGAGTGTTCTACGGCATCGGGCGTACCGTGCCTCCTGCCATTGTCAGCATCGTATGCAACTATATGCGTATTCCGCTTGCCATCCTGTTTGTACGGATGGGCATGGGAGTAGAAGGTATCTGGTGGGCAGTATGCGTCACAACGATTGCCAAAGGGCTGATTCTCCTGGGATGGTTCACCATGATCAGGAAAAAATGCTTAAATCTGCCTTCCGTGTCAACAAGGTAGCCGTGTCGTTTGTTATTTTACATATACAAAGATCATCCGGAGTTATTTTAACCTAAAAAGTATGACCTTGGCAAATAATATGTATCTTTGCGTTGTTAATTTATTAAAGTATTATTTTATAAACCTATTTAAAAAACATTGCATTATGAACAAGATGAAATGGATGGTTCTCTTCATGAGTATAACCATGATATTCAGTGGCTGCGCAAGCATGAACAATACGGGCAAAGGTGCCGCAATCGGCGGTGGTTCGGGTGCTGCATTGGGTGCTATCCTCGGCGGTGTTATCGGTAAAGGCAAGGGTGCTGCCATCGGTGCGGCTATCGGTACTGCAGTAGGTGCAGGAACAGGTGCCCTTATCGGAAAGAAGATGGACAAGCAGCAGCAGGAACTTCAGGCTGCTCTGCCCGAGGACACAAAGGTTGAACAGACAACCGACCAGAACGGATTACAGGCAATCAAGGTGACATTCCCCGGCGGAATCCTCTTCCCCACCAACGGAACTACACTCAGCCCGTCGGCAAAGCAGGATCTCTCCAAGTTTGTCGTGTCATTGCGTGAAAATCCCCTCACCGATGTACAGATCTTCGGATTCACCGACAACACCGGTGGCTACGCTGTAAATGAAAGAGTATCAACCGGCCGTGCCGATGCAGTGCTCTCCTATCTCGTCAACTCGGGCATCCAGCCTACCCGTCTTTCAGCTCAGGGTGTGCCCATGGCCGACTATGTAGCTTCAAATGATACTCCTGAAGGACGTGCTCAGAACCGTCGTGTAGAGATCTACATCACCGCAAGTCCGCAAATGATTCAGGACGCCGAGAACGGAACATTGTAATCTACAATATTGCGACATAACACATCGGGGTGCACTAACTGATATAGTGCATCCCGATTTTTTCATTTTTAAGACATTGTGATTGTCCACATTGAAGAATAATGTTAATTTTGCAACATAAACATTTAACAGCATCAAAAATCATGACCGCACAATCCATCCGTCTTCATTCGCTTGAATACCGCGATGTACGCACCTACATCATCGCAGCACTTTTTGTCGTAGGCAATGTAGTTTTGCCCCAGATATGTCACCTCGTGCCCGGAGGCGGCCTCACCTGGTTACCGATATACTTCTTTACTCTTGTTGGAGCCTACAAATTCGGATGGCGCGTCGGAGTCATCACCGCGCTTATGTCGCCGCTCATCAACTCCATGATGTTTGGTATGCCTCCCGTAGCGATGCTCCCGATCATCACAATGAAGAGCCTCATCCTTGCCGCAACAGCATCATGCTTCGCTCATAAATTCAACCGACTATCAATCATCGTGATTCTTGGCATAGTCATCAGCTATCAGCTGATAGGAACCGCTGTCGAGGCACTCATGATAAACTCATTCTCAGCCGCACTCTCCGACCTTACCACCGGACTTCCCGGACTGGCTTTCCAGGTAATAGGCGGCTACCTCACAATACGCTACATCCTCAACAAGTAAGTCACACTTATAATTCATAATGAAAGGACAGGAAGGAAAATATTCTCCTGTCCTTTCATTTTTTATGGTTTTAAACATAATGTTTTGAGATAACGAAAAATGTTTCTTACCTTTGTGTTGATAATAACGCAGTTTTGAATTATGAAATTTCGCAACCCGTTCATAAAGCTTACAGCCTCCGCTTTGATGCTGATTCTCACGGCAGGAGCAATGCAGGCAATCGAGCTTCCCATAAAGAAAATAAACGGTAAAGAATACTACTATTACCAGGTTAAGCCGAAAGAAACAATCTACAGTTTGTGCAAACAATTCGGACTGACCAAAGCAGAACTTATAAAATACAACCCCGTTGTGGCCGACGGACTGCGCGCCAACCAGATTCTCTATTTCCCTGTCGACGAAATGGACCAGATTACAGCGGAAAAGGAAGCTCCCCAAGAAAAGTCCAAGCCAAAAACCATCGATGTAGCATCGGTAGAGTCAACCCATTTCGTGGAGAAAGGTGAAACCATCTACGGAATCAGCAAACACTACGGAATAACCGAAGAGGAGCTGATTGCGGCAAATCCATCGATAGCCCACGGCCTAAAACAGGGGGTGGTGCTCAATATCCCCAAAAGCGGAAATCACGTGACATCGACATCATCGGAAGCTGATGTTGCCGAAGCCGACAACTATATAAGGGACGAAGAACCTGCAACCCAGCCGGAACAAGAGCCCGAAACCGAAACCACCGTCGTGGCTGAAGAAACGGGAACCGAGCAAGAGGCAGCACCTGAACTAAAACGGGAACCTGTAGTGCCGGCCATACCCGCGACTACCGTCAACGACTATTATAACGAGGAGGACACCGATGCCGAAGAGCCGTCGGAGGATGAAGCAACCGAAGAACAATCGGAGGAGAGCGACTCTACAATTGTCGACAACTCAGTCGACATAGCCGTGATGCTTCCCTTCATGCTCGATCAGGAGAAACCCGACAAGCAGACTCAGCTATACACCGAGTTCTACAAAGGATTCCTCATCGCAGTCGACAGCCTGCGCAACATAGGCAGCAAAATCAACATCCGCGCATTTGACACGGCGGCAAGCATCGACACCGTGCGCAACCTCATGACTTCGCCCGACTTCGGTGTATATGACATCATAATCGCTCCCGACGACGAGGCTCAGCTCAATGCCATCTCGGACTTCGCGCTACAGCATGACATGAATGTAATGAACATCTTTGCCGTAAAGAGCGAGTTGTACAAAAACAACAAGGCTGTAATGCAGGCCAACATCCCCCACTCCGACATGTATGACGAAGCCGTCACCGCATTGCTCGGCTCCTACATGGACTACATGCCCGTGCTGCTTATCCCCAACGAAGGCAAGACCGATAAGATTGAATTTGTCAACAAGCTCCGCTCCGAGCTGTCGTCACGCAACCTCCCCTTCACCGAGATACACTATTCGGGCTATCTGAAGGAGAGCGACCTTGCACAGCTTGAGCATGACAACCGTTACATATTCGTACCCGCTTCGGGAACACAGACCGAGTTCTCTCACATCATAGGAGCTCTGAAGACCTATCGCGAAAATCTTCTGGACTACAACAATGTGCGCCTCTTCGGATATCCCGAATGGATTACATTCCGCAGCGACATGCTCGAAAATCTGCACACGATGAACTCAACCATCTACTCACGCTTCTTCAACGACGACTCAAGCTACCGCTCGCGTGACTTCGCCGAACTCTACAAGCGCTGGTACGGCTCACCCATGATGAGCGCGATTCCCGTACAGGGCATCCTCGGATTCGACACCGGATTCTATATA
>ERZ838577.5098-NODE-5098-length-10182-cov-13.899477_pt1 | contig 10182 bp, 6 predicted proteins | sample MGYA00519682_ERZ838577 | MGnify/ENA primary metagenome ERZ838577 (study PRJEB31850, sample SAMEA3708838) | human gut metagenome | biome: human gut; feature: human-associated habitat; material: faeces | place: China | collected 2014 ...
AGGTCTCCCCGTCATCGTGCACGACCGCGACGCGCATGCTGACTGCCTCGCCATCGTGAAGGAGTTTCCGCAGGTGCGCGGCGTGTTCCATTGCTTTTCCGGCAGCGTCGAGATCGCGCAGGAGCTGATAAAGCGCGGCTGGTACCTGGGCTTTGACGGCCCGCTGACCTACAAGAACGCGAAGAAGACCGTCGAGGTCGCAAAGATTGTCCCGCTTGACAGGGTGCTTCTCGAAACGGACAGCCCTTACATGGCCCCCGTTCCCGTGCGCGGCACGCGCAACGACTCGCGCAATGTGTCCCATATCGCGGCAAAATTCGCAGAAATTCGCGGCATGAGCACAGATGAAATCATCGCCCTGACGAACGAAAACGGCCGCCGCTTTTTCGGCATTCAATCAGCGAAAGAGGAACGAAGCTGACCGCTTCCGTTTCTCTTTTTTTCATTTCGAAACTGAACGGCGCGGCAAATTTGCTGGCAATATTACCCGATTTTTTCCGCATGTTTATTCTTCCGCTTTAGTCAAGTGTGACTAAGTTGCGAGTTTTCTCGCATTTTCTGTTGACGTGTGCTTTTCACGGTGCTATGATACCCACAACCTCAGTATGATTTTCGGAAAGGATTTCGACGAAATGTTCTCTTACACTTCTCGAATGTTAATGTGCATGAACATGGACATGGCGATGCCGATGCCCACGATTGCTCATGCTCATTTGCCTGCCCGATACGCACAGGAACGAAATTGCCGCCGCTGATTGAAAGCGCGCAGAAGGGTCTTGCCACCCGAACATCGTTTGACCTGAAGCGGGGAGCTCATGAGCTCCCCGCTTTTTTTGTTTGCTTTTGGGATAAAGGAGGAATTCACTTGATCGAACTCAAGAACATTTCCAAGGACTTCGGCTCGGGCGAAAAGGCCGTGCACGCCGTGCGCGACGTGTCGCTCTCCATCGGCTCGGGCGAGATCTTCGGGATCATCGGCTTCTCGGGCGCGGGCAAGTCCACGCTCGTGCGATGCATCAACCTTTTGGAGCGGCCAAGCTCCGGCAGCGTCTTCGTCGCGGGACAGGACTTGACGGCGCTCTCTGCCAAGGACCTGCGCGCGGCGCGCAAGAAGATCGGCATGATCTCCCAGCACTTCAACCTGATGCCGTCGCGCACGGTGGCCGGAAACGTCGCCTACCCGCTCAAGGGCAGCGGCCTGAGCAAGGAGGATATCCAGAAGAAGGTCGCAACGCTCTTGGAACTCGTCGGCATCGGCGACAAGGCGGACGCCTACCCCAGCCAGCTCTCCGGCGGACAGAAGCAGCGCGTCGCCATCGCCCGCGCCCTTGCCAACGACCCACAGGTGCTTCTGTGCGACGAGGCGACCTCCGCGCTCGACCCGCAGACAACGAAGGCGATCCTGCACCTTCTCAAGCAGCTCAACGAAACGCTCGGCATCACGATCGTGCTCATCACGCACGAGATGGCTGTCGTCAAGGAGATCTGTGACCGCGTCGCCGTCATGGAATACGGCCGCGTCGTCGAGCAGGGCGAGGTCTTCACGGTCTTCGCTGAGCCCAAGCAGGACATCACGAAGAGCTTCATCCACACGACCTCGAACCTTCAGAAGGTCGAAGCGCTCATCGCCGAGGATTCCCCCGTCACGCGTCTCCAGCCCGGTGAGCTCATCGTCCGCCTGTCCTATGTTCAGCGCAACGTCAACGAGCCGATCATCTCCGCCGTGTCGCAGATGTTCAACGTCTCGCTCAACATCATTTTCGCCGATATCACCATCGTGCAGGATTCCCCCATCGGCGGAACGGTCGCCATCATCAGCGGCGAGAGAAAGCAGATCACGAAAGCGATCGAATACCTGATCGAAAAAAATGTCGGAGTGGAGGTCATCAAAGATGCAAGAGCTGATCGTTAACATTGCCCCGAACCTTGCAAGCAAGCTGCCGGACTTTTATAAGGCCCTCGGCGACACGATGCTCATGGTGCTCTGGTCGGGCCTCATCTCGTTCGTATTCGGGCTTCTGCTCGGCGTGGTGCTCACGGTGACAAAGCCGAACGGCATTTTGGAGAACAAGGTCGTCTACCAAATTCTCGACAAGCTCGTGAGCCTGTTCCGCTCCATCCCGTTTATCATCCTGCTGACGTGGGTCATGCCCATCACGCGCGCGCTGGTCGGCACGGTGCTCTATGTGCGCGGCGCGATCGTGCCGCTGGTGTTCGGCTCAGTGCCGTTTTTCACCCGTCAGGTCGAAAGTGCGCTCGCCGAGCTCGACGGCGGCCTTATCGAGGCGGCGCTCTCGATGGGCTCGAGTCCGCTTGAGATCATCTTCCGCGTGTATCTCAAGGAGAGCATCGCGGCCATCGCGCGCGGCACGACCATCACGATCGTGAGTCTCTTAAACCTCACGGCCATGGCCGGCGTCGCCGGCGCGGGCGGCCTCGGCGACTTCGCCATCCGCTACGGCCACGACCGCAACATGGCCGACATCACGAACGTCACCGTGCTCGTCCTTGTGCTCATCGTCTGCGTCATCGAATTTGTCGGCGGACGCATCGTCAAAAAGAACACGCATTAACGTGATCCCCATACAGTCCCTACCCACCCCATTATAAAAAATTATTTTAACGGAGGATATTTCCATGAAGCTCAAAAAGTTCTTTGCCCTCGCCCTTGCAGCCGCCACGCTCGCCCTCGCGCTGACCGCCTGCGGCTCCAAGGCCGGCGACTCCGCCGACAACGGCGATGCCAACACCGACAATCAGACCGGCGAGACCGTGACCGTCAAGCTCGGCGTGGTCGGCGGCATCTATGACGACCTGTGGGCGAGCGCGAAGGCCGCGCTCGCCGACGAGGGCATCGACCTCGAGATCGTGCAGTTCTCGGACTACGTGACCCCGAACAACGCGCTCGCCAACGGCGACATCGACCTCAACGCCTTCCAGCACCGCATTTATCTCCAGAACGAGATCGACAACTACGGCTATGCGATCCAGAACATCGGCAACACCTTCATCATCCCGCTGAACCTCTACTCCCAGAAGGTCAGTTCCGTTGACGAGCTCAAAGACGGTGACGTCGTCGCCATTCCCGACGATCTGACCAACGGCGGCCGCGCGCTCAAGGTGCTCGAAGCCGCGGGCCTCATCGAGCTCGACCCCAACGCCGCCTTCAACCCCACCGTTGACGATATCACGAGCTACAAGGTCAACATCACCATCGAAGAACTCAAGGCCAACACCATCCCCTCCGTCCTGCCCGATGTGGCCGCCGCGGTCGTGAACGGCAACTACGCTCTCGACTTCGGCCTCAAGACCGACGAGGCCATCTACAAGGACAGCGTCCTCGACGTGGAGGAGTACTGGAATCTGATCGCCGCGCGCACCGCTGACATCGAAGACCCCGACACCGCCGCCATCTACGAGAAGGTCGTCGAAGCCTTCCAGTCCAGCGCGACGGAGGACGTGTTCAACAACACCTTCGGCGGTTACTTCATCGCAGTGGGCTGGGATCAGGACTTGATCAATCAGTAAACACCATCTGACCGCCGCCGCGCTCCCGCAACGCAGGGAGCGCGGGCGGCGGTACGCCTTTCCGGGAGGAATTTATTATGGCACTTGATCTTTCCGCGCTGCGGCGCATCATTGCAGACGAAAACCGCCTGCTCACCGGCGCGGACATTCCCGCAGAATACCAGAGCGACGTGCTCGGCCGCGTCCACGGCAGCGCCGAGGCGCTCGCCTTTCCCTTATCCACCGAGGAGGTGAGCGCGCGTGCGCTCTCTGGCGCTGCAAAACGGCGCGCTCGACTTTATCGAGCTCTCCGACGCGCGGCAGTGCGCTGACATCTGGCGCGTGCGCGGCGCGCTTGTCAAGGCCGTGGAGGCCGTTTCCGAGCAGGAGCCGGTCGATATCGTCGTGCCCATCAGCCGCACGGCGGACTTCATCCGCTTCATCAACGACTTGGAAGCCCGGAGCGGCATGCAGATGGTCAGCTTCGGCCACGCGGGCGACGGCAATGTGCACCTGTGCGTCGTGCGCGGCGAGCGGGATGAAGAAACATGGCAGCTCGAGCTGCACGAAAACATGGACAGGGCCTATGCCGAAGCCTATCGCCTCGGCGGCGTCGCCTCCGGCGAGCACGGCATCGGGCTATCGAAGCGTCCCTACTTCCTGCGCCAGACGGCGAAGGAAAATTTACAGGCCATGAACGCCATCAAAACGGCGCTCGACCCGCAGCATATCTTGAACAACGGAAAATCTTATCTCACAGGAGGAAACAACAATGCAGGCACTTTCTGACCGCACCGCGAGCTTTACCGATTCCGTCATCCGCCGCATGACCCGTATCTCCAACCAGTACGGCGCGGTGAATCTTTCCCAGGGCTTCCCCGACTTCGACCCGCCCAAGCCCATCCTCGACCGCCTCTCTCAGGTCGCCTACGAGGACTATCATCAATACTCCATCACCTGGGGCGCGCAGGACTTCCGCGAGGCGCTGGCGAAGAAGCAGTCCCACTTCATGGGCCGCGACATCGACCCCAACGGCGAGATCGTCGTCACCTGCGGCAGCACCGAGGCCATGATGGCCGCAATGATGACCGTCGCCAATCCCGGCGACAAGGTCGTCATCTTCTCCCCGTTCTACGAAAATTACAGTGCCGACACGATCCTCTCCGGCGCGGTGCCCATCTATGTGCCGCTCACGCCGCCGTCGTTCACGTTTGACCCCGAAGTGCTCGAGGACGCGTTCCGCCAGCACCCCAAGGCGCTCGTGCTGTGCAACCCCTCGAACCCCTGCGGCAAGGTCTTCACGCGCGAGGAGCTTGAGATCATCGCGGGTCTTGCCAAGAAATATGACGTCTACGTCATCACCGACGAGGTCTACGAGCACATCATTTACGCCCCGCACCAGCACACCTATTTTGCGGCGCTGCCCGACATGTGGGAGCGCACGCTGTCCTGCTCGTCGCTTTCCAAGACCTATTCCATCACCGGCTGGCGCCTTGGCTACATCATCGCCCCGCCGGAGATCATCGACCGCGCGAAGAAGGTCCACGACTTCCTCACCGTCGGCGCGGCGGCACCCCTACAGGAGGCCATCATCCCCGGCCTCAACTTTGGTCAGGACTACTACGACGCGCTGCAGGCCGAGTACACGCACAAAAAGGGCCTGTTCTTAAAGGGCCTTGACGACCTCAAGATCGTCCACAATGACCCCGAGGGCGCTTACTACGTGATGCTCGACATCTCGGAGTTCGGCTACGAGAGCGATCTTCAATTCTGCGAGGACCTTGCAAGCAAGGTCGGCGTGGGCGCGGTGCCGGGCTCGAGCTTCTTCCGCGAGCCGGTCAACCACCTCATCCGCCTGCACTTCGCCAAGAAGAACGAAACGCTCACCGACGCGCTGAACCGCCTCGAATCCCTGCGCGAAAAGATCCCTGCCAAGGGTTAAGAAAGGAAATTCGCCATGAACGCCCTGAGAGAAGAGTGCCGGCAGCTTCGCGACGAGCTCATCGCACTGCGGCAGGAATTTCACCGCGATCCCGAGCTCGGCCTGCACGAATACCACACTGCCGCGCGCATCGAGCGCGAGCTTGACAGGTGCGGCATCCCGCACGAGCGCATCGGCGAGACCGCCGTTGTCGGCCATTTGACCGGCAACGGCAATGGAAGCGGCCTTGTCGTGCTGCGCGCGGATATCGACGCCTTACCCATTCAGGAGACGAACGACGTGCCCTACCGCTCGCAAACGCCGGGCATGATGCACGCCTGCGGCCACGACGCGCACACGACGTATCTTCTCGGCGCGGCAAAGGTTTTGAGCGCACACCGCGCGGACTTTGGCGGCGAGGTGCGCTTCCTCTTCCAGCCCGCCGAGGAGATCGGTCAGGGCGCAAGGCCGCTCATCGCCGCGGGCATGCTGGATGGCGCACAGCGCGTCTTCGGGCTGCACACGGCGTCCGACCTTCCCGCGGGGACCGTCGGCGTCAAGCCGGGGGCCAACAACGCGGGCGTCGACCACTTTATCATCCGTATCCACGGTAAAAGCGCGCACGTCTCCACGCCGCAGCTCGGCGTGGACGCGCTCTATATCGCAAGCGAGCTCGTCGTCGCGCTCCAGTCCATCGTCACGCGCATGACCTCGCCGGTCGAGCCGGTGCTCATCGGCGTGGGCAAGCTGAACGCCGGCACGGCCTACAACGCCGTGGCCGAGACCGCCGTGCTCGAGGGCACGACGCGCATGTTCTCGCCCGAGAGCCGCGCGCACCTTCGCGAAACGATCAACGCCGCGGCCGCACACATCTCCGCCCTTTACGGCGGCACGGCAGAGGTCGAATGGGACGACTTCGCCACGCCGCTCACGAACGACGCCGGTGTGTGCGGGGAGGTCGAGCGCGTCGCCGACGCGCTCGGCATCCCCACGACGGCAAACCGCGCGCTGTCGCTCAGCGGGGACGATTTCGCCGAGTATCTGCTGCAAACGAAGGGCACTTACGCCTACCTCGGCACGGCAAACCCCAAAAAGCCGCACACCTGCATCTCCAACCACCGCGGCGATTTCGACATCGACGAGGAAACGCTCCCCCTCGGCGCGGCGCTCTACGCGGCATACGTGCTGTCCGTCCTTGAGCCGCAGTTTGCCAAATAATTGTTTTTTTCGATGAAATTGCCTTAGTCGTGTGCAAATTTCGATTTTACTTTTTGCGTTATTCTATCTAAAATATAGTCCTCGCCACTGTCAGCACAGCGGCGGGGATTTCTTTAGCAAATTTGGAAAAGAGGTTAATTATGAAAAAGCTGTTTTCTCTGTTGCTTTGCGTCGTGATGGTGCTCTCTCTGGTCGCCTGCGGCTCGAAGACTGATGACGCGCAGACGCCCGACGAGCCTCAGGACACCGCTCCCGAGCTCTCCGGCACGATGAAGGTCGTCGCCACCGGCGACGTCTACGGTCCCCTGTTCGACGCGTTCACCGCCGACACCGGCGTGGAGGTCGAATGCCTGTCCATGTCCTCCGGCGAGGTGCTCTCCAAGCTCCGCGCCGAGGGCGGCACCCCGTCCGCTGACCTGTGGTTCGGCGGCGGCATCGACGCCTTCATGAGCGCCAAGGACGACGGCCTGCTTGTGCCCGTCACCTTTGACGCGGCCGCCGAGCTCGGCGACGAGTACAAGGATACCGAGGGTTACTGGTATTCCAAGGGCATCACCATTGTCGGCTTCCTGCTCAACAACTCTCTCATGGAGGAGTTGGGTCTGACCGCTCCCGAGAGCTGGGATGACCTGACCGACAGCCAGTATGCCGGCGAGATCGTCATGTCCAACCCCGCCGTTTCCGGCACCAACTACGCCGTGGTCAACGCGCTGCTGCAGGCCAAGGGCGATCAGGGCTGGGACTACTTCGAGGCCCTGAACAACAACATCGCCTACTACGGCAAGCGCGGATCCGACCCGAAGAACAAGGTCTCTTCCGGTGAGTTCGCTGTCGGCATCTCCTACATCGACGCCAGCATCGAGCAGGCCGCCGAGGAGAACGACCTGACCATCGTTTACCCCTCTGACGGGATGCCTTGGGTCCCCGAGGGTGTGGCCGTGTTCAAGAACGCTGAAAACGTCGACGCCGCCAAGTACTTCGTCGAGTGGCTCTTCAGCAGCGACGATCATCTCCGTCAGCTCGCCGAGATCGAGCAGAAGAACGGCATCAAGGTCATCAAGCCCTCCATCGAAGACATCGAGCTGTCCTATGATCCCACCCTTCTCATGACGGAGGACCTGTCCCTGTTCGGTTCCCAGCGCACCGAGATCCTCGATCGCTTTGAGCCCCTGATGGGCGACAAGGCCGCCACGGAATAAATGAAGTCCGCCGGCGCTATCCAAAAAAATACAGAAAAAAGGGCATCTCACGATGTCCTTTTTTCCCTATGTGAAAACGCGGCCGACAAGCTGATCTTACTTGTCCTGCTCGGGAGCGTGCTGCTGTTCATTCTCTGGCCCATCGCGTGCATCGCGCTGCGGAGCCTGCGCGGCGCGGACGGCGGCGTGAGCTTTGCAATGTTCGGCACTGTTCTGCGCCAATACGGCGAAAGTCTGCGCAACAGCGTATTTGTCGGCGTTTTTACGGCGGTGCTGTCCACTATCCTCTCGCTCTCAGCGGCGCTCGTATGCGCCACGGCGCGCGGGTGGAAGAAGACACTCTGCATGGTCATCATGCTCGTCGCCATGGTGTCGCCGCCGTTCGTCTCGTCGCTCGCCTATATCCAGCTCTACGGGCGGCGCGGGTGGATCACCTACCGCCTGCTGCACCTGAGCCTGAACCCCTACAATCGCTGGGGCGTCATCCTGATGCAGTCGATCTCGTTCGTGCCGCTCAACGCAATGTTTCTCTCCGGCATCCTCGAAAAGCTGGACGAGGGCAGCCTTCGCTCGGCGCGCGACCTCGGCGCATCGGGCGGCGCCATCCTGCGCGATATTGTTCTGCCGCTCATCCGGCCCGCGACGCTCGTGTGCCTGCTGCTCTCGTTCGTCCGCTCGCTCGCGGACTTCGGCACGCCCATCATCATCGGCGGGCGCTTCAGCACGCTGGCCGCGGACATCTATTTGCAAGTCGTTGGATACTCGGACCTTGAAAAGTCCTCGGCGATGAACATGTTCCTCCTCATCCCGTCCATTGTGTTCTTTTTCGTCTACCGCGCGCTGATGCGCCGCTCAGACAAGCTGACCGACGCCAGCCGCACCGCTCAGACGGAGCTCGGTCTTTCGCTGCCGCGCTGCGGCGCGATGGGCTGGGGCATGATCGCGCTGAGCACTGTCTTCTTCGTAATGATCGTGCTGCAATACGGCTGTGTGTTCCTCTCGGGCTTTTTGAAGAGCACGAAAGGTATCTACTCCTTCACGCTGCAATACTGGGATCAGCTCTGGCGCATCGGCTCGTCGACGATGCTGCGAAGCGTTGAATACGCGCTCATCGTCTCCATCGCCGGTACGGTTTTTGCAATGCTCTTCGCCTATTACATGGACCGCCGACGCATCATCGGCCGCAGCCTTTTCGACTGCCTTGCGACGCTGCCCTATATGCTGCCGGGCACGTGCTTTGGCATCGGCTACATTCTCGCGTTCAACCACGCGCCGCTCAAGCTGACGGGCACAGCCCTCATCGTGCTGGCCAACATGCTCTTCAAGCAGCTGCCGACCTCCACGAAGATCTGCACCGCGTCGCTCGCGCTCCTACCCGAAGTGCAGGAGCGCTCGGCGCGCGACCTTGGCGCGGGACGGCTCGCTGTGCTGCGCGATGTGGTCTTTCCCGCACTGCGGCCCGCGTTTTTGAGCTGCTTTGTCTATAACTTCACGAGCAGCATGACGACGGCGGGCTCCATCATCTTTCTCATCGACGCCAAGCGTCAGCTGGCCGTTTTCAAGCTCTTTGACGCGGTGTATCAGGGCGATTACGCCCTTGCCTCGCTGATCGCGAGCGTCATCACCGTCATCGTCCTTCTTGTTGAAGGCCTCGCCTTCCTCATCACCCGGAAAGGAGAAATTCGCCGTGTATCTCGAACTTGACCGCTTGAGCAAGCAGTTTGACGGCAAATACGCCGTGCATGACCTCTCCCTCGGCCTGGAAGAGGGCGGACTTTTGTGCATTCTCGGCTCGTCGGGCTGCGGCAAGACGACCACGCTCAACATGATCGGCGGCTTTCTCAAGCCCGACGGCGGCAGGGTGCTCCTCGACGGGCATGACATCACCGCGCTCCCGCCCGAGCGGCGGCCGGTTTCGACTGTCTTCCAGTCCTACGGTCTGTTCCCGCACATGAGCGTGCTGCAAAACGTGACCTACGGGCTCAAATTCCGCGGCTATTCCCGCACGGAGGCAAAGGAAAAGGGCCGCCGGTACCTGAGTCTCGTTGGCCTTGCCGAGCGCGAGGACGCGCGCATCGGCGAGCTCTCGGGCGGCCAGCAGCAGCGCGTGGCGCTTGCCCGCGCGCTCATCGTCGAGCCAAAGCTGTGCCTTCTTGACGAGCCGCTCTCGAACCTCGACGCGGCGCTGCGCGTGCGGATGCGCGGGGAGCTCAAGCGCTTGCAGCGCGAGCTCGGCACCACGATGGTCTTCGTCACACACGATCAGGAGGAGGCGCTCATTCTGGCCGACTCCATCGCCGTGATGAGCGAGGGCGAGCTCTTGCAGCTCGGCTCGGC
>ERZ838577.5110-NODE-5110-length-10155-cov-2.950396_pt1 | contig 10155 bp, 13 predicted proteins | sample MGYA00519682_ERZ838577 | MGnify/ENA primary metagenome ERZ838577 (study PRJEB31850, sample SAMEA3708838) | human gut metagenome | biome: human gut; feature: human-associated habitat; material: faeces | place: China | collected 2014 ...
AGCGGTCGTAACGTCCGGCATTTTTGTCCCAGAAATTCTTGTGTTCCTGCATCGCGATCATTCCTTTTAGTGTTAGATTTATCTAATCGGTGTGCGCAACTGTGCGGTTAGAGACAGCTAACCGACATATCTTGAAAAAGCCGCATTTCTGCGGCCTTTCGGCTTATGTAATCGGTAAAGAACCAAAATACAACTATTTTATCTCGTTTGGTCATGTTATATCACGCTTCTGCCCGTTTTGCAAGAGGTATAGGGAAAAAACTGTTTAAAAAACCGAGAGCGACAAAATGAAATTTGAAATTTCATTTTGCGCCGAGACACTGATTTTGAAAAGCAAGCGTCAAGAGAATCAGGGCAGAATGGTGAAATTCGTATGGTAAGCCGGAGATGTTGCCATCCCAAGACCAAAAGAAAAAACAGAAGTCCCTTCATTGAAAACGGGCAGAAAGTGTGATATAATCATCCGCAATGGAGAGGTGAGCTGCTGTGTATCAACCGTTAGCGGATTTGCTTCGGCCACAGACGCTGGACGAAGTATTTGGACAGGAACATATTTTGGGCAAGGGCGCGGTGCTGCGCCGTCTGATTGACTCCGGCAACATTCCCAACATGGTTTTCTATGGCCCCAGCGGCACAGGCAAGACCACTGTTGCCAACATCATTGCCAAGCAGACCAACCGCACGCTGTATAAGCTTAATGCCACCACCGCTTCCACTGCTGACATCAAAGAGATTGTGTCCCAGTTGGATACCTTTATGGCGCCCAACGGGGTGCTGCTCTATCTGGATGAGATTCAGTCCTTTAATAAAAAGCAGCAGCAGTCCCTGCTGGAATACATTGAAAACGGAAAGATTACCCTGATTGCATCCACCACGGAAAATCCCTATTTTTATGTGTTCAATGCCATCCTCAGCCGCTCCACCGTGTTTGAGTTTAAGCAGATTTCCGCATCTGCCGCCCTGCAAGCGGTAAAGCGGGCGGTTGCCCACATGGAGCAGCGCACCGGCCTGACAGCACAGCCGGAGGCGGGTGCACTGGAATACATTTCCGGGGCTTGCGGCGGTGACTTGCGCAAGGCCATGAATGCGGTGGAGGTGCTGTTCTCCGCCGGGATTCCCCAGGGCAGTCTGCTCCCCCTGACGCTGGAGGATGCCAAGGCGGTCACCCAGAAAAGCGCCATGCGGGCGGACCGGGAGGGGGATAACTACTATGACCTGCTGTCGGCGCTGCAAAAGTCCATTCGAGGCTCCGACCCCGATGCCGCCGTTCACTATCTGGCACGTCTTTTGGAGGCGGGGCAGATGCAGTCCGCCTGCCGCCGGCTCATGGTCATTGCGGCGGAGGATGTGGGGCTTGCCTATCCCCAGGTGATTCCCATTGTCAAAAACTGCGTGGACATGGCACTGATGCTGGGAATGCCGGAGGCAAGGCTTCCTTTGGCGGATGCGGCCATTTTAATGGCGACCTCCCCCAAGTCCAACTCTGGACATGATGCCATCAATGCTGCCATTGAGGACGTGCAGAAGGGGCTGGGCGGCGATTTCCCCCGGCATCTGCAAAATATCCATGCCGATACCTTTACCCAGGAGCGGGAGCAGGGGTATCTCTACCCCCATGACTACCCAAACCACTGGGTGCAGCAGCAGTATCTGCCGGATGATTTGGTGGGAAAAAAATACTATGAATTTGGCCCCAATAAGCTGGAGCAAGCCTCCAAGGCCTATTGGGATGCCGTCAAAAAATAAGGAGGAGCCATGGATATTTGCCTCAATGATGTGCTTGTGATGAAAAAGCCCCATCCCTGCGGGGAAAAGCGGTGGCTGGTGCTGCGCACCGGCGCAGACTTTCGACTGCGCTGCCTGGGCTGCGGACACGAATTGATGACCCCCCGCCAGAAGGCGGAAAAAAACATCCGCTCCGTGGAAAGGCCAAGCGATTCTCTGAAATGAACACCATCCCCCGTCGGTCACAAAAGTGATGACCCGATGGGGGATGGTTTTTCTTTTTCTTGTGGGACAGGGAAGAACATCTTCCCGCTTGCCGCAGAAATCCAGAGGCAGGCAGCAGGAACTTGCGGCGCGGGCGGGCTGGAAACCGACGCACTTTTTTTGTGCGTGAGGGTATAGTGAATGCCAGTCCCCAGGCAGGGGCGTAACGGAGGAATCCCCTTCACGGTGTCGCAGGAGGTGCATTTCTTGAGCAGAATCCATATGGTTGCTGGACTGAATTTCTGTGTCAATGGGCTGCTGCTGGCGGGCACAGGATGTATGACCGGGCGGGACACGCGGCTGTGGCGGCTGCTGGCAGCGGCAGCGCTGGGGGCGGTTCATGCAGCGGTGTGCCTTCACCCGGACTGCCGTTTTCTGGGGGCGCTTCCCTGGCGGGTGCTGATTCTGACTGTGATGGCACTGTTGGCCTTCGGATTGGATGCCAGAGCGATTGGAACCTTCCTGCTGGTGACGCTGGCGCTGGGCAGCGCCGTGCGGGAGGTTGGGCGGGGCGGCTGGTGGCAGCTGGCAGCCACCATTGCAGGCATCTTCTGGCTAACGAATCGCGCGCCCCGGCGGCGGTTGATTCCCGTGGAAATCATTGGGCAGGGAAAGACCATTCACCTTCATGCCCTCTATGACACCGGCAATGAGCTGCGGGACCCGGTCACCGGGTAGTCGGTGCTGGTCATTGGAAGCCCGGAGGCAAAACGCTTGACGGGGCTGACGAAAAAGCAGCTGGCGGAGCCGCTGAAAACCATGGAGCAAATGCCCCTGCCCGGTTTGCGCCTGGTGCCCTTCCGGGCGGTGGGAGCGGAGCATGGACTGCTGCTGGCCATGCGTTTTCGCCGGGTGCGAGTGGGCAGGAGAACGGGGGATGCCCTGGTGGCATTTGCGCCCCAGAGCTTTGGAACGGAATATCAGGCACTTGCGGGAGGGACTTTATGCTGAGACTGTTTGTAAAATGGTTCACCCAAACCACCATCGGCCTTTATTACATCGGAGGCAGCGATACCCTGCCTCCGCCGCTGAAAGGGGAGGAGGAAAAAGCGGCGCTGGAAGCCCTGGAGCAGGGGGACGAGGGGGCAAAGCGGCTGCTGGTGGAGCACAATCTGCGGTTGGTGGTGTATATTGCTAGACGGTTTGAAAACGTATCCACGGGGTTAGAGGATTTGATTTCCATCGGTACCATCGGACTCATGAAAGCCATCGGCACCTATCGGCTGGATAAGAACATCCGCCTGGCGACCTACGCCTCCCGGTGTATTGAAAATGAGATTCTCATGCACATCCGCAAAATCTCCGGCCAGAAGGCGGAAATCTCCCTGGATGAGCCAATCAATTTGGACTGCGACGGCAATGAGCTGCTGCTCTCTGACATCCTGGGCACGGACGGGGACGAGATTTCCCGCCCGCTGGAGGATGATGTAGATTTGTGCGTTCTGCGGCAGGCACTGCGGGAGCTGCCCAGCCGAGAGCGGGAGATTGTGGTTATGCGCTATGGCCTGGAAGGGCAGAAGGAGCTGACCCAGAAGGAGGTGGCAGAAAAAATGGGCATTTCCCAATCCTATATTTCTCGCCTGGAAAAGCGCATTATGCTCAAGCTTCGCAAGGAGATGCTTCGCCAAACCAGCTGTGCATAAAAAATCCAGTTGCATTGGAGCTTGTTCTGTGGTATAATCGATACAAATAGTATCGATACAATTTATTATCGATAAAATTGTACGAAAGGACGTGGTTCTGATGGAACAGAAGAAAGTATCCAAGTCTGTGCTCAAGCGCCTTCCGGTCTATCTGGCCTATTTGAAGAATCTGCCGGAGGATGGCCCCACCCACATTTCTGCCACGTCCCTGGCGGGGGCGCTGGGAATGGGCGAGGTGCAGGTGCGCAAGGATTTGGCCATTGTTTCCGATGGGGGAAGACCCAAAATCGGATATCTGCGGGAATCGCTGATTACGGACATTGAGCAGTTTTTGGGCTACGACAACACCACCGATGCGGTGCTCATTGGCGCGGGCAAGCTGGGTCTGGCACTGATGGGCTATATTGGATTTGAGGAATATGGCCTGAATATTCAGGCGGCGTTTGATACCAGCCCCACTCAGGAAAAGACCGAGGACGGAAAGCCTATTTATCCCATTTCCAAGCTGGAGCATTTCTGCAAGGTACACAAGGTGCTTATGGGCATTATCACCGTTCCCGCCGCCCACGCGCAGGAGGCGGCCGACCGACTCATTGCCTGTGGCGTGAAAGCAATCTGGAATTTTGCGCCTGTCCACCTGGATGTACCGGAGCATATTCTGGTGCAGAATGAGAACATGGCAACCTCATTGGCAGTGCTCAGCGTCCACCTGAGAGCCCAGCTCACCGAGGAAAAAATGACCCACGGTGACGGCGTGGATATGGCAAATTCGTAATTTATAAAAAGTGGATCGATGATAAATGTGGGGGTCAGGCGTTGAGCCTGACCCCTTCGCTATAGAAAAAATTGAGCATGGAGCGATAATCCTTTACAATGAAAGTTTCCCTGCCAGACCGAAAGGAAAAGGCCTCCTGCAAGGCGGCCTGCCATGCTATGCCGGCGGCGCGATCTCCCGCATAGGCGGCGCGGATCATGATAAAGCGGTTCAAAGCCGGACTGCCCAAGAGGGACAGTCCGGCTTCTCATCGGGCGTTTCGGTTAGTCCTGGGACTTCCAGTCCTTGTAGTTTTCGTAGGTGGGGACGGGGTGCTTTTCCTCCGCCCAGAGTTTGTCGGCGCAGGGTTTCCAATTCTTGGCGTACTCCGCGCACTTGCCGCACAGATGCTCGGCAGACTCGGGAGATTGCAGGTCGGTGGACTTGGCACCGGTCTCGGCAACCATTCTCTGCAAGATTTCCGGGTTTTCCAGCATGGGGCAGGGACGCAGGTGATTTTCATTGAAGGGCTGGTTGTCCCGGTAGGCCATAAACAGGGGGCTTTTCAGAATTTCCAGCAGGGTGTGGGTTCGGATATTGGCATTGGAGTAGTGGATGAACACGCATGGCTCGGCATCGCCGTTGGCGTTGATGTGGAAGTAGTTCCGGCCACCTGCAATGCAGCCGCCCACAAACTCGCCGTCATTCTGGAAGTCCATGGTAAACAGTCCCTCGCCGTCCTTCAGCTTGCGAATCTGGCGGATGCGATCCTTGAGATAAACCCGCTGCTCGGGGGTGGGCAGCAAATCTACGGAGGCATCGTTGCCCACGGGCATATAGTGGAAGTACATGGCGTAGCGGCAGCCTTTGTCCACCATGAGCTTTACAAATTCGGGGCTGGTGACGGACATACAGTTCTTGGAGGTGTAGCAGATGGAGGTGCCGAAAATCAGGCCATTCTCCTTCAGCAATCCCATGGCGTGCATCACCTTGGCGTAGACACCCTGGCCTCTGCGCAGGTCGTTGACCTCCGGGTCACCTTCCAGAGAGATGGCCAGCATCAGGTTGCCCACCTGCTTCATCTCATCGCAGAAGGTCTGGTCAACCAAGGTGCCGTTGGTAAAGGCCAGGAACTGGCAGTCGTTAAATTCTTTACACAGGCGGATAACATCTTTTTTCCGCACCAGAGGCTCACCGCCGGTGAACATATAGAAATAAACGCCCAGTTCCCGCCCCTGACGGACGACGCTGGCCAGCTCCTCATAGCTCAGGTTCAGCTTGTTGCCGTATTCTGCGGCCCAGCAGCCTGTGCAGTGCAGGTTGCAGGCAGAGGTGGGATCCATGAGAATCAACCAGGGGATGTTGCACTGATGCACCTCCCGCATTTTGCGGATGGTCATGGTGCCGTTAATCATGGCCTCAAAGCCAAAGTTCAGAGCGGTGGTTTTCAGCACGTTGGGGTCAACCTCGTCCAGCGCCCGGTTTATGTACTGATTCAGGGCAGTGCTCTTGTCCGTTACCATGTTGCAGATAGCATCAAAATCCACACTCAGGCTGGAACCGGCGATATATTTGTTCATCATGTCCAGGAGCTTTACCATTTCGGCTTCCCGATCACCCCGGTTTACCTTCTTCAATATCTGATCGATACCCAGTCCGGCGGCGGCTCGAACCGCCTTATGTGTTAAGTTTCCCATTCCTTTTTCCTCCTAATTGTATTTACGGTACTTTGTGTAACATATAGATTTAATACGCCGTCGATGGCAAGTCCTGTGCCAATCAAGCGGCTGACAATCTCAAATTCCCGGAATTCCATCAGAATTACAAGAACCCCGATGATTGCCGCCACCAACGCAACAACCAAAATCAACCACCAGCACGCTATGCCGATTCGCCTTGCATCAATGGCAGTCTGTATTTTGGACAATGCGTCAATCAGGAAAAACAGCCCCAGAATAATCACAATGTGATCGGTGGCGTAGGAATCCCAAATCATGTAGCAGCCAAGGACGGCAGAGGTGATTCCGAAAATCAAATCAAACTGAAAGGCCAGCTGTAAGGAATCTTTGGAAAAATACCCCAGAAGCCGCACAGCGCCAAAGCCAATCATCAGGATTCCGCCTATCACCATAAACAGAGGCGCTGGAATACCACCCAAAGTCATCACAGCAAGCCCAAAAACAATCAGAATACCAGCGAAGATGGAGTAGGCGTATTTTACCGCTTTCAGCTGCTTCATTTGCCTGTGCCTCCTTTCTGCTTCTAAATCCATGGGGGCATTCTATTCTTTTCTCCGACAAATTTCTACAGACAAAAACGCAGAACCATCCGAATTCGGACAATTCTGCGTTTTTGCCTGGATAATTAAGAGAACGGGTGACGGCGGGAAACGCCGCGGGGGTATTAAATGGCACCGTTTCCCTGCGAAAACTGAATATAGCTGCGGATCACGTCATCCCCCGAGCCATAAAAGGTGCGCTCAATTTGCTCCGGGAGCTTTTCGTCAATGGAGGGCATATTCTCCCGAATGACGTGAATGGTCAACCCCACCACGGCGTAGCTGTAAAAATGGGTCACATAGTAGATGCCTTCCTCACTCAGCGCATAGGAAGCTGCCGCCTTGCGGACGAACCGTTCGATGAACAGCTCGGCGGCGGTTTCCAGATACTGCGAAAGGCGCTCCCGGTATTCGGAGTGGTAAAGGTGGTAAATAGCGCGTCGGTTCTCCCGCACCACGGCACTGGCGCGCATATATTCCTTTGCAAAGGAATCGCTTGCTTCGGTGCTCTCTGTGAACTTTGTGATTTCTTGATCGAACAGAGCATCCATCAGGGCTGGAATATTTTCATAGTAATAGTAAAAGGTGTTTCGATTGATGTCTGCCTTTTCAATGATGTCCTTGACCGTGATTTTATCCAGGGGCTTTTGCGTCAGCAAGTCAATAAATGTCTCTGTGATAATTGTCTGTGTCCTTCTGGCCATAAAGCAACTCCTTGTGGTGCTGTGGTAAGCCGCCCCTGCAATTTTATGCAGTTTGCAACAGGCGGCCTTCGCCGCAGAGAAATTCCCTGATTCATGTTTCGTTCACTTGACGACAATTATATTCTCTTTTTCCACCAATTTCAAGGAAAAAAGCTGCAGTTGATAAAAAAGTGCGGTTTAATCGTCGTGGAGTTATCCACATCATCGTTGTAATCACCCCGGACTTATGCTATGATAAAGCAAACGATGTTTCACCGGAATCGCTCAGTTCATCACTTACCACATTGCTCACCAATGATTGATGAATGAGCGATGTGGTGAAAGATAAATCTGATGGAGCGACTGCGTGAAACAGACAAATACAATAGAACAGGAGCGATAGAACCATGACCTTTGTTTGCTATCCCAAGTGTACCACCTGCCAGAAGGCAAGAAAATGGCTGGATGAAAACGGAATTTCCTATGAGCTGCGGGACATCAAAACCCAGAACCCCTCCTATGAGGAGCTGGAACAGTGGTACCGCCGCAGCGGGCTGCCGCTGAAAAAGTTTTTCAATACCAGCGGGCTGCTGTATAAATCCATGGAGCTAAAGGACCAGTTGCCGGGCATGACGGAGGAAGAAATGCTGCATCTGCTGGCAACGGACGGAATGCTGGTCAAGCGCCCGCTGCTGGTGGGGGAGGAGACCGTTCTGGTGGGCTTCAAAGAGGCGGAATGGGCACAGCGGCTGAAAGCCAATGAGGCGGACACGAAAAAATAAGACAGAGGTTGAAGACGGCGTTCCCACTGCTAAACCAGTGTGTCTTTGGGCAGAGAAAAAACATAAAAGGAGTTGTTCAGAATGAAAATGACCACAGGATATGATTTTCAGGGCTATACCATCACGGAGTATTATGATGTCATCTTTGATGAGATGCTGATGGGCTTGGGCTTTGGAAAATCCATTTTGTCCTCGCTTGACAATTTTGCATCTTCCTTTATGGGAACGGAAGCAACGGTTATGGTGGATAAGCTCAACAACACGAAGATAGAGCTGAGGGACAGAGTGTGCCGCAAGGCTGAACGGCTGGGAGCCAATGCTTTGATTGGCATTGATTTTGAAAGCAGTAAGCTGGGGGATATCATCATGGTTTCCATGACGGCTACTGCGGTGCGGATAGAAAAAAATATTTCAGGATTGCCTTGCGCAGAGAAAGATTTTCGGGATGCAGATGAAGAAAGACAGCAAAGGCTGAAACAAGAGAGGGATTCTGCCAAACGAGAGATGAAGGACTTAGAGGGAATCCAGCCAGATGAGATTCTTGATGCGGTTTCTCAACTGGAGGATGCGGGAGAAATGTATCGTGCCGTTGAGGAGCTCTCCCATAACCATCCCGGATGGTTTTCTGCTGAACTTCTGGAAAATCTGTCTTCAGCAGTCAATGTTGGGAGATTATATGGAAAACAGGTAGGAATAGAACATTTTAAGAACACGTTGGAGTGTTATCTGGTAAAAAATGGTTTAATGAAGAAAAATGAGGAAAACGAATAATCTGCAATACCGGAAAAGGGGCGGAGCGGGAGAATAATGAAGACAATTCGTGTGGTGGCGGCGGTGATTCACCGGGAAAACCAGATTTTTGCCACTGCCCGGGGCTACGGGGAGTTCCGGGGGCAATGGGAATTTCCCGGCGGAAAAATAGAGCCGGGGGAAACGCCCCAGGAAGCCCTGGTCCGGGAAATCAGAGAGGAGCTTGGGGCGGAGATTGCGGTGGGGGCGCTGATTGAGACCATCGAATATGACTATCCCGTTTTTCACCTGTCCATGGATTGCTTCTGGTGCCGTCTGGTAAGCGGGGAGCCGGTGCTCCGGGAGGCGGAGGCTGCCCGATGGCTGGAAAAGCACCAGCTGCATGAGGTTCATTGGCTGCCGGCGGATGAGGCATTGCTGACTGCCGTTGAAAGGGAGATGTAAAATCATCCCGGCGGGATAAGCTGATGCACTCCGCCGGGATGATTTCGTTAAAACTTGCAAGCGACCTATGCCTATGATACCAATGAAGGAATACTGTAATGAAAATTGCTGTGACAAACAAATCATAATTTACAAAAATGTTGGAAGCAACCATAGATTTCCAGAGTGTAAAGTGCTTGCGGTTTACTTCTGTTGCAAATCTACTTAAAATTGGAGGCACAAACCAAAATGAATTTACCGGAAAAGCTTACATATTTAAGAAAGCAAAAGGGATTGACCCAGTCAGATTTGGCAGAAACCTTGAATGTGTCCCGCCAGGCTATCTCCAGGTGGGAGGTTGGTACTGCGGCTCCAAGTACGGATAATTTGAAGATGCTTAGTAATCTGTATGGAGTATCGGTCGATTACCTCTTGAATGACAATGCCGACGATGTGAGCATAGATTCAGAAAATCACCGCTTGTGTCAGGAAGATGCTGGAAAGAAAACAGCGATAAGACCCAAAGAAACTTTGATTGGTTTTCTCATCGCAGCGGCAGTGAGTTTTGTGGTGTTGCTTTTCATTTTAATAGGCTCATGGAGAAAAACGGCACCAACGGATATTCTACCGGTGGAAGAAATGGACACGGTAGCGGAAGATAATTATCAAGCAGAAACATTTTTGCTTGAATAACAATGTGCCAAGGGGGATGAGCAAAATGCAGATAAGGGGAAGAAGTATTTTGTTAGTAGACTTGCGAATGAAAGGAAAAATATTATGAAGAAGGTATTACCTTTTGCGTTGGTGCTTGTACTGCTATTCTTTATGTGCATTTTTGTGTTTGCATCGGAAG